>Ga0209501_10002809_pt1 | contig 17949 bp, 18 predicted proteins | sample ArcticOcean_MG_C_4_FD_187434 | JGI IMG/M metagenome (GOLD analysis project Ga0209501, IMG submission 187434) | Marine microbial communities from western Arctic Ocean - ArcticOcean_MG_CB4_134 (SPAdes) (version 2) | ecosystem: Environmental > Aquatic > Marine > Oceanic | place: Arctic Ocean...
TATATTTCCAAATCGAACGGAGAGACCGCCTGTTATGCGTTCAATGTATATTTCGGAGCCAAATACCCATCGGAAGGCAAAGGCCCCTCGGTCGGCGACCGTTATCTGAGAGGAAGAAAATGCGCGCCCGGGCGTGACGCAGCAGAATTGTCCGCCGAAATGAACAAATTGGTAAATTCGATAGCTGAGAAATAGACATTGGCAGATAAATCCATGAGCGAAGACCACCCATTCGCGCCTTATGTGCGCATCCTGGCGCGCGGCAAGACCAAATCCCGGCCCTTCACAATGGAGGAGGCCGAGGAGGCCATGACTATGATCCTGGCCGGCCAGGTGCGCGCCGAACAGCTGGGCGCGTTCCTGATGCTGCTTCGCTTCAAGGAAGAAACCGCCGAGGAAATCGCCGGCTTCGTGCGCGCCGCCCGGGCCACGTTCGATCTGGCGTACCCAATTCCCAGCATCGATCTGGATTGGTCGTCCTATGCGGGCAAGCGCCGCCAGTTGCCCTGGTTCCTGCTGTCGGCGCTGGTCTTGGCGCAGAACGGGGTCAAAATATTAATGCACGGGACCGAGGGGCACACGGCGGGCCGGGTCTATTTGCGGGGTACCATGGAAACCCTCGGCCTGCCGGCCTCCCAGTCCTTTGCCGAGGCTGGCGCCGCCATCGAGCGCGCCGGCTTCGCCTATCTGCCGCTCGAGGTTTTGAGCCAGCCCTTGCGCGATATCATAAATCTGCGCCCCATTTTGGGACTGCGCTCGCCGGTGCATACGGTGTCCAGGCTGCTCAATCCGTTCTCGGCGCCCCATATATTGCAAGGCATATTCCACCGGGGCTTTCAAGACACCCATCAGGTGGCCGGCCAGTTGCTGGGCTATGCCAACGTCGCCGTGTTTCGCGGCGACGGCGGCGAGATCGAGCGGCGGCCCAACAAGCCGTGCGAAGTATTCACTTGCGCCGATGGCGTTCTCGGCTCCGAAACCTGGCCGACTTTGATCGATGATCCGGTGCGCCCGGAAGACACCGAAATGGATGTGCGGCGTCTGGCCAGGGTTTGGAGCGGCGCCGAGACGGATGACTATGGCGCGGCTGCGGTCACCGGCACCCTCGCCATTGCCTTGAAATTGATGGGCCGGGCGGCGGATATGGAAGGCGCCGATATGGAAGCCCGCCGCATGTGGGAAGGGCGCGACCGCGATCATTTGGGGCTGGCGGCCTAGGCCGTCATTCCAGAAGAGGCTTTATGACGGCCCTATAATTTGAGATGGTGCGGGATCGATCCTGGGGCTTTGAGGCGATAGAACCATGTCCGATGTCGGTGGCGCCTTTGCGGCGGCGGCAACGCTCATACTGAACCTGGAAAGCGGGCTGGCGGAAATCGTGGCCCTGTCGCTCCAGGTCAGCCTGATCGCGGTTGCCATTGCCTGTATCATCGGCTTGCCGGTGGGCGCATCGTTGGCGGTATTCCGCTTTCCGGGGCGCAAAATACTCGTCGTGATCTTGAATGCGCTAATGGGATTGCCGCCGGTGGTGGTCGGGCTGGTCGTCTATCTGATGCTGTCCCGCTCCGGGCCCCTCGGCACCCTCGGGCTTTTGTTCACGCCAACCGCCATGATCATCGCCCAGGTGCTGCTGATCACGCCCATCGTTGCCGCCCTGACGCGCCAATCCACCGAAGACCTGTGGAACGAATATTCGGAGCATCTGCGCTCCATCGGCTCCGGCCCCACCGAAATTGTCGGCACGCTTTTATGGGACAACCGGTTCAGCCTGATCACCACCGTTTTAGCCGGCTTCGGGCGGGCCAGCGCCGAAGTGGGCGCGGTGATGATCGTCGGCGGCAATATCGATCATGTCACAAGAGTGATGACCACTTCGATCGCGCTGGAAACCTCGAAGGGCGATCTGGCCCTGGCCCTTGGGCTCGGCATCATCCTTCTGGTGCTGGCGCTCAGCGTCAACGCGGCCGCTTACCTGATCGGCGAAGCGGCGATGAAGCGCCATGGATAGCGCCCCGGGTCACACCAAGGGCCGGCCGGCGGTGACATCCAATCTGCTGCCGCTGACCTTTGACAATGTTTCCTTTGAAATCGGCGGCACCAAGCTGATCAAGGAGATTTCCACCAGCTTCGAGGCCGGATCGCTGACCGTGATATTAGGGCCCAACGGCGCCGGCAAGAGCCTTCTGTTGCGCCTCGGCCACGGTTTGCTGCGGCCATCGGACGGCGCCATCACCTGGAAAGGCAAAGACACCCCTCAAGGCCAGCGGGATCAGGCCATGGTGTTCCAGCGCCCGACCATGCTGCGCCGCTCGGTGGCGGCCAACCTCCATCATGTGTTGAAGCAACGCAAAATTGCGCGCCCCCGGCGCCTGGAGATTGTCGAGGACATGCTGCAACGGACCGGGCTCACGCGCCTCGCCAAAGCGCCGGCGCGCACCCTGTCTGTGGGCGAGCAGCAGCGCCTCGCCGTGGCCCGCGCCTGGGCGGTGAACCCCGAAGTTCTGTTCATGGATGAGCCGGCCGCCGCCCTCGATCCGGCGGCGACCCATGCGCTCGAAGATATCATGGCGGCGATACGGGCCGCCGGCACCAAGATCATCATGTCCACCCACGATCTCGGTCAGGCGCGCCGCCTTGCCGATGACGTTGTCTTTCTTTATCGGGGGCGGATGCTGGAACGGGCAACCGCCGAACGGTTTTTCGAAAAGCCGGAGAACGATCTGGCCGAGGCGTTTTTGAACGGCGAATTGTTGTGGTGGAACCGCAAAGAGCTGAAGCCACCGGATCATTTCAAAGTGCGCTGGCAAAAGTAAACAGGGGCGAAGAAATTAATGAGCGACGCGGAATTTGATTACCTAATCGTCGGCGCCGGATCGGCGGGATGCGTTCTGGCCAACCGGCTGAGCGAGGATGAAACCGTCTCCGTCTGTCTGTTGGAGGCCGGACCGCGCGACCGAAGCTGGCAGATCCATGTGCCGCTGGGCGTCATGTGGGGGATGATGAACGAGAAGATAAACTGGAAATTCAATTCGGCGCCGCAAAAGGATGCCGGCGGGCGCTCCATCTATATGCCGCGCGGCATGACCCTCGGCGGCTCCAGCGCCATCAACGGCATGGTCTATGTGCGCGGCAATCCCGCCGACTATGACGACTGGGCGGAGGCCGGCAATGCGGGCTGGTCCTGGGCCGATGTGAAACCCTATTTCCTGAAATCTGAAAATAACGAGCAGTTTGCGAATGATGGCCATCACGCCGCCGGCGGGCCCTTGAACGTGACGTTCTTGTCGGATCCGAACCCGGTGGTCGATACCTTCGTTGCCGCCGCCGAAAGCCTGCAATACAAGCACAATCCCGATTTCAATGGCGAGACCGAGGAAGGCTTCGGCATCCATCAGGTGACCCAGAAAAAAGGCCGGCGCATGTCCACCGCAACCGCCTTCCTGGACCCGGTGCGCGGCCGTAAAAACCTGACCATCATGACCGAGGCCCCGGTGCAGCGGGTTACCCTGGAGGGCGGCCGCGCCACCGGCGTGGAACTGACGCGCGGGCGCAAAATTCTGGCCCGGCGCGAAGTGATCCTGTCGGCGGGCGCCATCACTAGCCCAAAAATCCTCATGCAATCGGGCATCGGCGACGGGCCCGAGCTCAAGGAATACGGCATCGAAGCCAAGCACCAGCTGCCCGGCGTCGGGCGCAACCTGCAGGATCATGCCTCCATCCACGCCATCGTCCGCACCAAAAGCCGGGTGCCGGTGGGCTTTTCCGTGGCCGCCTTGCCGCGCCTTGCCTGGTCGGTGCTGGATTATGCCTTTCGCCGCCGCGGCCTCTGGTCGTCGAACATGGTCGAGGCCGGCGGCTTCGCCCGCACCCGGCCCGAACTGAGCCGCCCCGACGTGCAATATGTGCTGATGCCCGGCTACCGGGCGCGCCCGCCCAGGCTGATCGCCTACGGCCACGGCTACGCGGTCACCACCGTTCTGCTGCGCCCCAAAAGCCGGGGCAGCGTCACCCTGGCCAAAAACGGTGATGGCTTCAAACCAGTCATCAATCCCCATTTTTTCGAAAAGAAAGAAGATCTGGAAACGCTTTTGCAGGGTTTCAAGGAATCCCGCCGCATCTTGCAGGCCGAGCCCTTTCAGCAATATGAGCCGTTCCACTACCAGCCCGAATGCGCCGCCTCCGACGACGATCTACGCCAATATATTCTGGATAACTCGGCGACCATTTTCCATCCCGTCGGTACCTGCAAAATGGGATCGGACGCTCGAGCGGTGGTCGATGCCAGGCTTCGGGTGCACGGGCTTCAAGGTTTGCGCGTCGCCGACGCCTCGATTATGCCGACCATCTGCGGCGGCAATACTTCCGCGCCGGCCATCATGATTGGCGAAAAAGCCTCCGACATGATTAAGGAAGACAACCCCTAGATCGCCTTAGCCCACCGCCGCCCAAGAGGGGGCGTATTCGTCGATGGTGGTGCGCCGCATATCGCGCTTGTATTTCAAATCCTCGAAGGTTGTGCCCCGGTGCAGGGTGCAGCGGTTGTCCCAGATCACCAGATCGCCGGTCCGCCATTTGTGGCTGTAGACAAATTCATCTTGCGCCGCGATATCGGTCAATTCCTGGATAAGCGCCGCGCCCTCGGCCGCATCCATGCCGATGATGCGCCTTGCGTGGGCGCCGGCCATATAGGCTTTGCGGTTTGAGCGGGGAATGGTGCGCACCAGCGGATGCATCACCGGCGGCAGACTTTGTTCGTACGCAAGGGTAACCGCAGTCATGCCGCCTTTTTCGCGGGAATGCCAGATGCAATGCTCGGCCACCAGATCCTCGATGCGCGCTTTCATCGCGCCGGACAGCGCATCGTAGGCGGCGCGGGCATCGGCGAAATCGGTGTTGCCGCCTTCCGGCGGAACGATGCGGCCCGACAGCATCGACCATTTGGTCGGCATCGGATTGAAGGACGAGTCCGTGTGCCAAAGCCGGTCGCCGGCGCGCATCACCCGGCGTGGATGATCGGGGCTAAGAATCTCGCCGTCAAAATCCAGATTGCCCGCATCGAACAGATATTTCGGCAAGCGGTTCTTGCGGGTTGGATCGCCCGACGCCGCGCCGGTGGGAGATTCGCGCGGCCCGAAATAGGCGGCGAAGGCGATTTGCTGATCATCGGTGATATGTTGATCGGGCAGCACCACAACGGCGTGCTCGGCCATGGCGTCTTCGATGAAATCGATCAGCTCCGGCGTCATTTCGGCGCCCGCGTCGAAACCGGTAATTTCGGCGGCGAAATGGGGGTTCAGTTTTTTGATGTCGAATGTCATGTGCGTGACCGGCCCTTAAATTTCGATGCCGCCACAATAACCCGGAACCTCGCCTAGTTCAATTTGCTGGGCAGATCCTGGATGGCATCGTCAATGAGACTGGCGGCCTTGTCGCCCTGGACCTCGTCGGCAAGCAAGGTGCGCGTCGCGTCGATGGCCAGATCGGCGGCGATGGCGCGCACCTCCGAGGTGGCGTCGGCTTCGGCCTGGGCAATACGGTCGACGGCCTGTTTTTCCCGGCGCTTGAGGGAGGCTTCCAGATCATCGGTCATGCGTTGGCGCAAACTTTGCGCTTCGTCGCGGGCGGTGGCGATAATATCTTCACCCTCTTTTTCCGCCTCGGTCAGTTTGCGCTTTGTGGCGGCCAGGAGGTTCTGCGCCTCTTCGCGAAGCAAGGTGGCTTCTTCGATGCGCGATTGAATTTCCGCGATTTTTTCATCCAGGGTCTTGGTGGCAAAGCCCCAGACCGGCTTGAACAACATGCCAACCAAGATGACAAAGGACACCGCGACCCAGAATGTGGGCGCGTGCCAGAACGGCGCGGCGGCGGCGCCCGATGTGGCCGCATAGGCGGTGCTGATAATCACTTTCTTGCCTCCAATGCCTTGTCGACGGCGGCAACCACGGCGGCGTCCGAGGGTTTGACGCCGATCAGCCGTTCGGTGGCGCCCGCCGCCGCATCGACGGCGGCTTCACGGATGCCGGACACCGCGTCCTGTTTGGCGGCGGCGATGTTTTCTTCCGCCGCTTTGATCTGCTCGGCAATTTCGCGACCCAATTCTTCCTGGCGGCGGCTGGCTTCGTCGGCGGCGGCGCGGGCGGCGTCCTGAATGGCGCCGCGCGCTTGTTCGCGGGCCTGAACCAGCGCCGCTTCATAGGCTTGCGCATCGGCCTCGGTCTCGGCGCGCAGCTGCTCGGCGCTATCCAGGTTGTCGTCGATTTTTTGCTGGCGTTCTTCCAGCACCTGGCCGATACGCGGCAAAGCCACGCGCGCCATCAGCACGTAAAGGAGAACAAACGCTATTCCCAGCCAGATGAGCTGGGTCGGAAATGTGGAGATATCAAATTGAGGCATCGATGCTCTCGAAGCTATCGGGCGCGCGCTTGGGCAGAAGATACATCCGCCGAAGCGCGTCCCATAAGCGTCAGCCGAAGAGAATGATCAGCGCGATAACCAGCGCGAAAATCGCCAAGGCTTCGACCAGGGCGAAGGAAACCCACGCCGTCGTCGTGATCGCGCCGGCGGCGCCCGGGTTGCGCCCAACGGCGGTGATCAGCGCGGCCCAGATCAAGCCAATGCCGATGCCGGGGCCGACAAAACCCAAAGTGGCCAAGCCGGCGCCGATGACCTTAGCGGATTCAATATCCATAATTTATGTTCCTTTCAGAGGTTTAGGAATTTCTGTATTTGATGAAAAATCAATGCAGGTGAACCGCATCGGAGATGTAGATGCAGGTCAAAATCGTGAAAATGTAGGCCTGCAGGAATGCGATCAGGAATTCGAGAGCGGTCACCGCAACCAGCCCGGCAACCGGAATGACGCCAAAAATGCCGAGCGGAATGACGAAGCCGGCGAGCACCTTCAACAAGGTATGCCCGGCCATCATATTGGCGAACAGGCGGACGCTCAAGGAGACCGGGCGCGACAGGTACGAGATGATCTCGATCGGGATCAGCAGCGGCGCCATCGCTATCGGAACCCCCGGCGGCAGGAAAAACGAGAAGAATTTCATGCGGTGCTTGGCGATGGCGATCACCGTTATGGCGATAAAAATAAAGGCCGCCATGGCGAAGGTCACCGCCAGATGGCTGGTATAGGTGAAGCTGTAGGGGATCATGCCGAGGATGTTGCCGAACAACACGAATATGAACAATGTAAAGACAAACGGGAAGTAGGGTTTGCCTTCCTTGCCCACCGTGTCGGACAGCATTTTGGCGATAAAGCCGTAGCTCAGTTCCGCCAGCAACTGCCAGCGGCCAGGCACCAGGGCGCGTTTGCGGACGCTCAGCACCATCATCGCCGAGGCCGCCAGAATGGCGATAATCATAAAGGCCGAGGAGTTGGTGAACGATACGTCGAGATCGCCGATCCGGATCGGTATCCAGGGCGTGATTTCAAATTGTTCCAGAGGGTTATGTGCTTCAGCCACTCAATCTTTCTCCGCATCGAGGCCGGATGTATCGCCTTTATCGCTTTCTTGGCCGCTCACTTGGCCGCTGCCGCGGCGGTAGCCGGCTCCATACTTGAAGCCGTTGGCGAGGCGATAAATACTCAAAAATCCAGCCATGCTCCCCAATAGGGTAAATACAATCATCAACCAAGGTTTGGTGTCCAGCCACCGGTCCATAAAGATTCCGATGCCGATTCCAACCCCCAATGCCGCGATCATTTCGGTTCCGATGCGCCCGGCCAGAGCCAATCCGCTTCGCCGAGCCACCAACACTTCCCCGCTTTCCGCAACGCCGCTGGAACCCGCATCATGGCCGCGCAAGCGGCGAATGCGTGTTTTAAAATCTTCGTCGGACCGTGGATCGATTTCCTCGTTCATCGCGAAGAACTCCACCGCCAAATGCAGCCGGGGTAAGGGCCGAAAACTCCTTCCGATAGAAGTCGCGCCATTGAATTCGCGGGGACCATATCTGCCGCACCCATGGCTGTCAAGGATCAAAGGTTGCGGCTTAACTATATGAAATATAACAATTAAAATGGATGCTTAAGCGGTCGCACGCAATTCCATGGCCTGGCCCAAGTCGACCGAAACCAGTTGCGAAACGCCTTGTTCGCCCATGGTCACGCCGAACAATCGATCGACCCTGGCCATGGTCATGCGGTGATGGGTGATGACCAGAAAGCGGGTCGACAGGGAATGGGAGATTTCCTCGACCAGGGAGCAGAACCGGTCCACGTTGGCATCGTCCAGCGGCGCGTCCACTTCGTCGAGCACGCAAATCGGCGCCGGATTGGTCATGAACACGGCAAACAGAAGCGCCAAGGCGGTCAGCGCCTGCTCGCCGCCGGACAGCAGCGACAGAACCTGCAGGCGTTTCCCCGGCGGGCTGGCCATAATCTCCAAGCCGGCTTCCAGGGGATCGTCGGATTCGGTCAGCGTCAAATGGGCGCGGCCGCCGCCGAACAGGCGCACGAACAATTCCTGGAAGTGGGTGTCCACTTCTTTGAAGCTGGCCAGCAATCGCTGGCGCCCCTCCCGGTTCAGATCCGAGATGCCGCGCCGCAATTTGTCGATGGCGGCCAGCAGATCGCCGCGCTCCGAGACCAGCGTTTCCATCTGCTCGGCCAATTCCTCGGCCTCGGTTTCGGCGCGAAGATTGACAGGTCCCATATTTTCGCGCTCCCGGATCAGGCGCTCGACCCGCTTTTCGGCGGCCTCCAGGGGCGGCAAATCGGCGTCTTCCTTGGCCCCGGCAATCTCGCGCAATTGATCGGGCGCACTGCGCAGCCGGTCGTTGATGCGCTCGGTCAGGGCGGCGGCGGTCTGGTTGGCCTGCTCGACGGCGGCTTCGGCGCGCACCCGGGATTCGCGCACTGCCGCAAGCCCGGCGTTGGTTTCGCGCAACAACTTGTCGGCCTCGAACAATCTGGTCTCGCCGGCGGCCAGCTTGTCGGCGAAGCCGGTGCGCTCGGCCTCGGCTTTTTCGGATCGCTCCGCCAGTTCGGTGCGCCGGCGTTCGATGTCGGAGGGCTGATCGGCCAGCCGTTGCAGCTCTTCGCGTAAATCATCGCCGCGCTCGCTCAGCTGGCCCTGGCGCTCGGCGGCGCCCGATTTGCGTTTCTCCCAAGATGCGATTTCTTCACCGATTGCACCCAAGCGCCGGCGCCGGTCGTCGGCCCGCCGGTTCAGGGTTTCGGACGCACTTTGCGCTTCCACCAAGCGAGTCCGCTGGGCATCCACGCCGGCGCGCATTTTCGCCGCCTCGGCGCGCACCGGCTCGATATCCGACATTTCCTCGGCGCCGGCTTGCAGTTCGGCCGCCGCGCCCGCCGCCTCTTCCAGATCTGATTTTATGCGCGCCGCGCCTTCTTCGCGGGCCGCCAGCCGGGATTGGCTTTCGGTGGCTTTTTGCCGGATGGCGGCCAGGGCTTCGCGAGCCTCGGCCAGCCCGTTGGCGGCTTGGCGCGCCGCGCCATTGGCTTCGGCTTCCAGGCGCGCCGCTTCGCTGGCGCCGCTGCGGGCCGTATCGGCGCTTTCCTTGGCATCGGCGGCGGCGCTCCTGGCGGCATCCATCTCGGTGCGCGCGCTTTCCAGCCGGTTGCGCTGTTCGAGGCGCACCGCCGCGCCGGTGGGCGCTTCGGCGGCGGCGTAATATCCGTCCCAGCGCCAGAAGGCGCCGTCCCTGGTCACCAGCCGCTGGCCCTGGTGGAGCAGCGGCTGCAAACGCCAGCCGGTTTTCACATCGGCGACGATGCCGATCTGGCTTAGCCGCCGGTTCAGCGGATCGGGGCCTTGGACATGCTCCGATAATGCCTCGGCGCCACTGGGAAGCGCCGGTGCATCGTCATTTTGGCTGGCAATCTGGTGCCAGTGGACCGGCGCCGCCTCGTCGGTCGCCGCCGACAAATCGTCGCCGAGGGCTGCGCCGAGGGCCGCTTCCAGGCCGCTATCGACGGCCAGCGTATCGACAACCGGCGGCCAAAGATCGGGATCGCCAAGTTCGAGCATTTCGGCGAGGGCTTTTTCCTCCGCCTCCAGGCGCGCCAATTCATTGATCCGGGATTGGGCGGCTTCGGTGGCTTGGTCGGCCGCACCTTGGGTTTCGCGGCGCTTTTCGGTGGCCGCCTCGGCGGCGCTGGCGGCGCTCGAAGATGCTTTGCCGGCGCTCGCCGCTTCCGCTTCCGCTTCGGCAATTTTGGCCGGATCAATGGCATCGCTGCGTAAGCTAGTGATCTGGCTGGTGAATTCCGCATCGCTGCCGCGCAAGCGTTCGATGCGCCCGGCCAGCTGTTGGCGGCGGGCGCCGAGATCGGCGCCGCGGGCTTCCAGACCGGCCAGTTTTTCGGTCAATTCGGTAAGGCTGTTTTCGCCCCTTTTGGTGGCGGCGCGCTGGACTTCCAATTCGGCTTCGGCGGCCTCGGCCAACGCCTCTTCGTCCTTGCCGGCGCCGCCGATTTCCGTGGTCTCTTGATTGAGCCGCGCCATGGCCGCATCGGCGTCTCCCGACAAGGCGATCTCGCGGTTTAAATCTTCGCCGATCTGCTCCAGCCGGGCTTCGCGTTCGATGCGCGCCGCATCCAGCCGGCCGGCCTCTTCGTCCAGATTTTCGCGGGCCAGGGTCAGGCGTTGCAAGGCCGCGCCGGCGGCGGCTTCGGCGCCGCGAAGTTCGGGCAATCCGGTAGCCGCCTCGGCCTGTGCGGTTGCGGCCTGGGCGGCGGCGGCGGTGGCCACGCCGACGGCGCGCTCGATCTCGGCAAGGCCGGCCCCGGCGGCCTCCAATTCGGCCTCGGCATTGTTCCAAAGAATGAGGAACAGAGTGGCTTCGGCTTTGCGGACATGGTCGTTGAGGTTGCGGTAGCGCGATGCCTGGCGGACCTGTTTTTTGAGGCTTTGCATTTGCGCTTCGAGGGTAATCAGGATGTCGTCGAGACGCTCGAGATTGGTTTCGGCGCCGCGCAAGCGAAGCTCGGCCTCGTGACGGCGGGAATGCAGCCCGGTGATGCCGGCCGCTTCTTCCAGCAGTTTGCGCCGCTGAACCGGCTTGGCCGATATGATCTCGCCGATATGGCCCTGGCCGACCAGCGCCGTCGAGCGGGCGCCCGACACTTGATCGGCGAACAGCAATTGCACATCGCGGGCGCGCACTTCTTTTGAATTGATCCGGTAGGTGGAGCCTTTTTCACGCTCGATCCGGCGCGAGATTTCGAGGCTGTCGGTGCTGTTGAATTCGCCCGGCGCATCCCGGTCGGAATTGTCCATGGTCAGCAGAACTTCGGCGATATTGCGCGCCGGCCGGTTGGCGGTTCCGGAAAAGATGATGTCGTCCATTTCGGAGCCGCGCATCTGCTTGGCCGAGGTTTCGCCCATCACCCATTTCAAGCTTTCGACGATGTTCGACTTGCCGCAGCCATTGGGCCCGACGACGCCGGTCAGGCCGGGAAGGATTTCCAATTCGGTCGCGTCGACGAAGGACTTGAAACCGGTAAGCTTGATTTTGTTGAATTGCATATCGCCGGGTTCCTGCGCGCCGTTACTTCGCCGCCGCCTTGGCGAGGGCGTCGTCGAGCATGGCCCTTAAGCGGGCCGCCGTCAGCTCGCCCTGGATAATCTCATCGCCCAGGAACATGGTCGGCGTCGAGCGCACTTGCTTGGTTTTGCTCGCCGTGTTGCGGGAATTGATGATGCTCTCATAAAGCGCCCGATTGCTCATGCAGGCATCAAACGTTTTTTGCGATATGCCCGCCAGGCGTCCGATCTGCGCCAGCGCCGCCCGCGGGTTGCGCGCCCGTGCCCAATTGAGCTGCGAGCGGTACAGCATTTGGACCAGCGGAAAATACCGGCTCGGCGCCGCGCAACGGGCCATCATCGATGCGGCCTCGGCAATTTGGTCCAGGGGAAAATCCCGGTAGATCAGGCGCACCCGGCCGGTATCGATATATTCTTTTTTGATCTGCACCAGGGCGCCTCTATGCAAGGCGGCGCAGTGGGGGCAGGTGAACGATGCGTATTCGGTCAGCGTCACCGGCGCATCGGCGCGGCCCAATATGCGCTCGCCCTCCAACACCGAATTTTCCGGCAGTTTTTGCGCGCCTGCCTCAAAGCCGGTCAGCGACAGCACCAAAAGCAATCCGACAATTCCACCGATTATAACTATATATTTGCACATTTATATTCCCACCCACAAGATGTTGATAAATATAGCGCCCGAATCCGTAGCCGACAAGACGCTAAAATGACTTGGGGGGCGATTGATTTCGGCGTTATTTGCCGGCCAGCCGGGCCGCACCCCGCACCCTGGGCTTCGGACTTAGGCCTTCTTCCTGGCCGCATTGCGCGCCATCACGCCCTTGCCGAGGGCGCGCAGCGCGTCTGTCAGATCACCCGCGTCCAGATCATCCAGGCGCGCATCAAGGGCCTGGGCATCGGAAGCGGCGATGGCCGGTAGGGCCAGGGCCGGGGGGTTGAGCGCCGGACGCGCGAGGGGCCCGTGCTGGATGCGCAGGCGCCCGATGGCTCCGTAGCCGAAATGGCTGTTGATGCGCTCGATAATCTGCGGCTCCAGATGCTGGATCTCCAGCGCCAGCGAGGACGAGCCGACGCGCAAATGCAAGGTGCCGCCGGAGCGGCTCTGGCCGGGATAGGATATGCGTTCCGGCAAGCAGGCGCCGGCCAAATGGCTGCCGACGATATCTTCCCAATGTTCGATAATACCGGCGCCGCCGAAGCCCCGGCGCTGGAAGATCGGGCGCGTCAATCGCTCGACACTGGCGGAGATGGAACGTATCTGATAGCGCCGGACGGTCATGGCTCTGAGGGTAGGCCCGGGCGCCCCGGAGGGCAAATCAAATTGGCGTGCCGGGGTGTCATAAAGGCCGCCATAATCTAGGATCACGGCATGGACAAGATCGCAATTGCCAATGCGGCGCCCCGGCTGCTGGCCTGGTACGATGCCAACCGGCGCCACCTGCCGTGGCGCAGTGCGCCCGGCGCCGTGGCTGATGCCTATCACGTCTGGCTGTCGGAGATCATGTTGCAGCAAACCACGGTGGCCGCCGTGATCCCCTATTTCAATTATTTCATCGAACGCTGGCCCGATATAAATGCCCTTGCCGCCGCGCACTTGGACGATGTGCTGCATGGCTGGCAGGGGCTGGGCTATTACGCCCGGGCGCGCAATCTGCATAAATGCGCCCGCCTCGTGGCCGCCGATCTGGCCGGGCGTTTTCCCGCCGATGAGGATGCCCTGCGCCGGCTCCCGGGGATCGGCGCTTACACGGCGGCGGCCATGGCGGCCATCGCCTTCGGTGCGCCGGCGGCGCCGGTGGACGCCAATATCGAGCGCGTTGTCGCCCGCCTGTTCGGCGTTGGCGAGGCCCTGCCCAAGGCCAAGCCGCGCATCAAGGCGCTGGCGGCAAGCCTGGTGCCTGCGGTGCGCGCCGGCGATCACGCTCAGGCGCTGATGGATCTTGGCGCCGCCATCTGCGTTTCCGGCCGCCCCGATTGTGAAGCCTGTCCGCTGGCCCAAGGATGCCGGGCCCGCGCCGCCGGCAATGCCGAGCTGTATCCCAAAAAAGCGCCCAAGAAACCAAGGCCGACCCGCCATGGCTGGGTCTTCTGGGCGCTGGATGGCAAGGGGCGCGTGCTCATACAGCGGCGCCCGGAAGAAGGCTTGCTGGGCGGCATGATGGAGTTTCCATCGACGCCTTGGCAAGAGGGCGCCATGGAAATTTCGGCGGCGATCAGGGCCGCGCCGGGGCCCGGTGAATGGCGCCAGCTGCCCGGTCTGGTGCGCCACAGCTTCACCCATTTCCATTTAGAGCTTCGCGTCCTATTGGGCGTTTTGGATGGGCGCGGGCGTGCAAAAACCTGGTGCGCTCTGGACCGGCTCGGCGAATATGCGCTGCCGACGGTGATGAAAAAAGTGGCGCGCCATGTGGACCGGGAAGGTCCCGGCTAAACCATGTGGACCGGGAAGGTCCCGGCTAAACATTGACGCTGAGGGTGGCGCCAAGCACGGCTTCCGATGAGGCCTGGGTGTTGGGCTGGATGCCGTTGTCCTGGGCCAGTACCAGCGAGAACACCAGCGTGTTGCCGCGCGCCGCCAACAGCGAGAATTGAAACTGCGCCACCTGAAACTCCAACTCGGCGGCCAGCAGTTCGGCCTGGCGGTCGCTTTGGATATCCTCGGCGATGCTGAGAATTTCATTTTGCAGCCCGCCGATCTGGGTGTCGAAGACCGTAGCCCTGGATTGCAGCGTTGCCCGGTCGGCCAGGAAATCCGCTTCGCGCAGCAACAAAATCGATTCGGCTTTGTCCAGATCGGCCTTAACCCGGGTGAGGGCGGTGGTGTCGGAGGACGTATCGAAGTTCGAATACAGCCACGCATCCAGAATGCCGAGCCCGCCCCGGCTCACAACGCCGGTGATGGAGGTGCTATCCGACAGCTGGAAAACGACGTTATCGGACCCATCGATACTGGTGAAGCTGAGATCGGTGACCGTATCGGATACCCCGGTGGCGGTGGTGTGATCGCTGGAATATTCGGTTAGGGTGCCGACCGTTTCTTCGGAAGCGGCGAAGCCGGTGTCGGATTTAAAGATGTCGCCGCTGGTATCTTCGGCGATGAAATAGTCGGTGCCCAGATAGGCGCCGTCGATTTGCAAGGTGTCGCCGTTGGAATTGTAGGGCGCAAACAGGGTTTGCGTTGCGAAAGACGAGCGCGACAGCGAGCCGATCAGGTTTTTTTGGAAATAGATGCCTCCGTCCTTGAAACTTTGGGCGCCGGCGGCGGCCAGCTGATTGATCTTGCGCAGCTTGTTGTCGAAATCAACGGAGAGGGCGGCGGCGGTGATATTGCCGGCCTCCAGCTCGGCCACCTGTTCCTGCAGATAATCCACATGGTTCCTCAAAAAACCGATCTGGGTGAAGGCCTGGTTGAGGACGCCGATGGCGTCATTGATGCGGTCTTTGCGGCTGATCAATTGCGATTGCTGGCGTAACAAAGCCTCAGAGATCGGTGTCGTGGCGCCCTTATCGAGCTTGGCCAGTGCGGCGTCGATGCGCGATGCAAATTGATTGGTGAGGCTGGTGGCCGCCGTTGCTTGCGCCGTCCCACGGGACAGCAGAAGCACCCGGTCGATGGAATTAACGCCACCGGAAAGGGTGTTGACGATGGTGATCGTCGGATCAAATGCCGTTGCGGCCATGCCCACCGACCTCCTGTCGGATCACAAAGCGGTCTTTAAAGGCGCGCCGGTCCGGGACATTCTGTCCCTGAAAAAACCATGCGGCCCGCTGCTTGTCGCTGTTAGTATAGCATATGGGGTGCTTCGGATACAATATCCAGGCCAAAAAGCGCCAAATCCAGCCATTTTATTCAAATTCCTCATAGATCTATGCCGCGCTTGAGAAGCGCCCGGCGCCACATGGTATTGGTCTCGGGTGCAAAGACGATGGCCGCATCGGCGGGCACGATGATCCAATCGGCGCGCCCCAGCTCCTGCTCCAACTGGCCGGCGCCCCAGCCCGAATAGCCGAGAAACAACACCGATTTCTCGGGCCGCTTGCCGGCGGCGAAGGCGTCCAGAACTTCGCGCCCGGACGACACCGCGATACCGCCCTGGCGGCAGAGCGACGCCCCGGCGCGGAAATCGGACGAATGCAGGATGAAGGCGGCGCCGGGCTGTACCGGCCCGCCCCGGCGCAGCTTGATCACGCCGGTGGTGTCGGTGCCCGGCTCAACGCGGAACGAACGCAGCACCTCGGCGAGCTGCAACTCCCCCGCCGGCCGGTTGAGCACCAGCCCGAAGGCGCCGGCGGCATCGTGGCGGCAGACATAGATCACGGTCTCGGCAAAGGTGGGATCGCGCATCTGCTCGGATGCCACCAGCAGCTTGCCGGCCAGCGACGATTTGGCCGGCGGCGCCTCTTGCGCGCGCGCCGCCCCGGCCAGCGCGCACCCAAGAATTGCGATCAGGATCAACCGTCTGAAGGCCATATTGGTTTTCCGGCATTCTTTCGTTAACCAGGGGGCAGTATACTGGGTTGCGCCCCGGCTGGCACCACAAGTTGCAAGGATGAGATGGCGGATACCATTCCAGAAAAATTGTTCGGCGGCGACGCCCTTGGCGCCTATGCCATGGCGGGCGTGGAAAGCGTCGCAGGCATGCTGCAGAGCGGCTCTATCTCGGTGATCTGGTCGCTGGCCGAATTGCAGGACTTCTTCGGCGTCAGCGGCGACGTGGCCGAGATCGGCGTCCACCACGGCCGCTTGTTCGTGATGCTGTGCCTGGCCATGAGGCGGGGCGAGCGCGCCTTTGCCGTCGATATGTTCGGTGATCCTCCGGGCGCCAACCAAGACGATCACGACCAATTTCTGGCCAACCTGGCCCGCCATCAAATCCAGCCCGAACATTTCGATCTCGCCGTCCAGGACAGCCGCACGCTGATCCAGGGCCATTGGCCGGGATCGGCGGGCAATGTCCGCCTGGTCAGCGTCGACGGCGATCACCGCCGGGACGCGGTGCTGCGCGATCTGGCCCTGGCGGCGGCGTCGCTGAACGAAGGCGGCGTCATCATCGCCGACGATCTGTTCAATCCCTGGTACCCGACCGTGACCGAAGCGATTTACGAGTATTTCTGGGACCGGCCCGGCGATATGGAGCCGGTTGCCTTCATCGCCGCTAACGGTCCGGTGGAGACCGGCGCCGCCAAGCTTTTGATCGGGCGCACCGATTTTGCGTCCCGCTACAAGGCCGGGTTCAAGCTCTTGAACCAGGATGATCTCAAACACTGCGATGCCTTCGCCGGCTACGCCGACGTGCCCCACTTCTACTTCGCGGACCAGCCCTCGAAGCGGCCCTTGGACGCGGCGATGGCGGCGATATTGGCGGATATAACAGCCTAGCCCGTGTGCGGTTGGCAGGGTCGGCCACACGGGCGTCGATCCAGGCACCGCGCCACCCGTTTGATGCGGCATGCAATGGGCGGGCTGGGCCATAAATTTTGCCATCCCATTACCATTACTTATACGTTTAATTTCCTGAGATGATTCGCGCGACATGTTTTTGACCCCCCTTACGGTTATGACGGTTTATGACGGTTTGTTACGGTTTCTAATGAAATTGGGCCGCACCAGGCGACCTGTTGCGATGGATATCATTTATTCACTGTGGGTTTTTCAGCGGTGAGCATCGGTTTCGCCGCGACGAGCATCATAACGCCGAATGTTAGAACAACGAAATTCTGGATCAACGATTTTAATTTCATGGAAATCTCCCCGCCCAGGATCAATGGCCATTGTAGTTCTTTATTTGTTCTAAAAAATTCCGATTGCAACCCCTTTTCCAAGAAAAAAACAATTTTATTTACCCGTGGGAATAAATTTGACCATATGGAGACCTTCGACCGTTACTCCCCGAAATGCCAAGACCCTGTATGTGTCGAGACACCAAAATGGTTAATCTCTTTGTTGCCGTGACCGACTATGACTGGTTTCAGTTTCTTCAATCGCGGCCCGAGATTGTTGAAGTTAATTTTTGGCAGCCCGGAGGCCGCGCCAGATTCGCCGCGCTGCAACCGGGTGAACTGTTTTTATTTAAGCTGCATAGCCCGAGAAATTATATTGTCGGTGGCGGGATATTCGCCCACGCCACACTTCTACCTGTGTCCCTTGCCTGGGACGCTTTCGAATATTCTAATGGCGCATCTTCTCTAGGGTCAGAACTCATTAACCATTAATTGATTCAATGGTCTGGAACTTAATAATGGGAGTTTCAGATTATGAGGCGTTTATTTTGGTTATCAGATCAACAATGGGAACTGATCAGAACTCATTTGCCGTACCGGGCGGCAGGCAAGCGGCGCGAGGATGACCGGCGGATCATCAGCGGCATCATCCATGTGCTTCAATCGGGTTGCCGCTGGCGAGATTGCCCGCCGGAATACGGTCCCTCGACGA
>Ga0209501_10002816_pt1 | contig 17917 bp, 13 predicted proteins | sample ArcticOcean_MG_C_4_FD_187434 | JGI IMG/M metagenome (GOLD analysis project Ga0209501, IMG submission 187434) | Marine microbial communities from western Arctic Ocean - ArcticOcean_MG_CB4_134 (SPAdes) (version 2) | ecosystem: Environmental > Aquatic > Marine > Oceanic | place: Arctic Ocean...
AGGATCGGAACCGTTTTGGTTTTTTGCCGGGCTTCGGCTCGGGATAGAACGGGCCACGCGACTTCGGGCGATACGGACGGCTGTGAATCAACATCGAGCGTTTGACCGAGCGCGATTGCCGCAATCAGAAATGCACTGGAAGTCATCATGACAGACCGATTCCGCTCAGAAATCGTGACAGCCGGAACAGTCGAGCCTCTGTCTGGCGATCATTCGTACAGATGGCGGAACTTTGGCGGTTTCCGCAATCCCGGACAACACGAACTTTGCTCTCAGGCGCTGTGGATTCGTTGCTTCACCTTGGTGACCAGATCGACGCCGAGGATGGCCATGAACGTGCCTTTGAGATCGGCGTTCAGTGCAAAGAATCGCTCGAGTTGCTCGGAGGGCCAGAAAACGCATCGTGAGGATTCCAGTGCGGTCACCTGGGCGCTCGCGACTTCGTCGGTGAGGTAGGACATTTCACCCACAAACTGCCCCGGTAACATCTCTGCGATTTCCCGTCCGTTGAGGTCGATCCGTACTCGTCCGTGGGTCAGCAAAAGCACTCCCCCGACGGCCCGGCCCTGTTCCACAATCCGCTCGCCCTGGGGAGCGTCCTGCCAATCGGCCAGCTTGTAGAGTTTGAGGAACTCACGTGGCGGCATCGTGTGAAACGCCAGTCCATACAGTTCCGCATCCTCGTCGGACATGTTCACCGGTCGCCGTTCCAGAATGAGAATCACGACCTGGACACCGTTGATCAGCGTGAACAACGTGAGCCACACCATCGGGACGTACATCGGCGGCGACTGGTACTGGTAATAAGGCAGCAACACGATCGAAGCGACGATCGTCAGCGCTCGCAGCCACACCATATCCCGCACGGAATACGAGATCAGATAAAGCACGTACGCAAGGTGGACCAGATAATCCATTCGCAGCTCCTGAGTCGGTTCGCAGGTCGATCGTTCCGAGTGCTGTCACGACGGCTGAACAAGACGGGTGGGATCAATGCCTTTCGCGACCAGTCACCGGGCGCACAACCGAGCCTGATCAGAAACCAAGTGTACCCTTCGTCCAGCCTGGATTCACCAATACCCGCTGGCATGCAATACTCAGTCCGTTGCGGTGACCCGCTGCTTCTCGGTGCGACGCATGTATGCCCATTGATCGTTAATCGGTGCCAGGTTAGCGTGTTTGAGACGATACTTGAGTTGAGTGCGGGCCTTCACCACGGTCGCTTTGCTGCGAGCCATAGTGTGGAAAGGTGCTACCGTGATCTCCTCAAGCGAATTCCGGCTGCCTCCGAATGAGACACGTTCCGAGGCGACGTCCCGCAACGGCGACAGCACGGTCAACCTGCCGCCCATTGACAAGTCGTCTGGCCGAAAGAAGAAACTGCATTCGACGGTCGCAGATCAGACTCGTCGAGACACCGACCGGCCCGGCATTGCCGCCGGGACGATGTTTGCCGAGTTCCGTGTCCAGGAACGAATCGGCGCCGGCAGCATGGGAGAAGTTTACCGAGCCACTCAGCTCGGTCTGGATCGTTCGGTGGCGCTCAAACTGCTGCCGTTGAAACTTGCCTACGACCCAACTCTCGTGGAACGGTTTCGGCGGGAGACACACACCCTCGCCAGCCTGGATCATCCGCATATCGTGCGCGCCATTTCTGCTGGCGAAAGTGGCGGCTGGCACTACGCTGCGATGGAGTTTGTTGACGGTCGTCCGCTGCAGGACTGGCTGGACGATCTGGGGCGTCTGACGGTTGGTGACGCTCTGCATGTCGTACTCGTCTGCGCTGCGGCGCTGGAGCACGCTCACAACCAGGGCGTCGTTCATCGGGATATCAAGGCCTCAAATGTGCTCGTCAGTCGTGCGGGAGTTGCGAAACTTTCAGATTTCGGGCTTGTCCGCCTGGTGCGGGAAGACATGTCGATGACGGCGTCGGGAACGGGCCTCGGCACACCGGAGTACATGCCGCCGGAACAATGCGAGGACGCTCGCAGCGCAACGGCGCAGTCCGACATCTATTCGCTGGGGGTCATGCTGTACGTCATGCTGACCGGTGAATTGCCGTGTGTCGGGACCAGTCTGGTCGAGCTCCTGTTTGCCAAACGATCCGGCGTCTTCAAGTCAGCCAAATCGCTCAACCCCGAAGTGCCCGAACGTGCTGACCTGATTCTCCAGAAGATGCTGGCGCCCGAGCCGTCACACCGATATGCAAATTGCACGGAATTGATCCGGGACCTTACGACCGTCCACCGGCACAACGAGTCGCTGAGTTTTGTGGATGTTGAGGAAGCAGATCGCTACGTCGCATGGGGCCCGTGGTGTGCCGAGTCACGGGCGACAGCAGAAGTCATCGCGGCGGCGGGGCATGTGGCGAAACCGGTAGTCGAACCGGTCACGCCAAACGATCGCGTCTGGTACGTGTCGCATCGCAACAAACTAGGCAAGGATGTGCTCTCGAAGATGAATACTGCTGACCTGATCAATGCCTTGGACAATCGGCTGTTGCCTGCGTCGTCGCAGGTCAAGCGGCTGGCGAACGAGCGATTTCGGTCTCTGGCAGATCATCAGGAGTTTCTGCCGGCACTGAAGCGACTGGGAGTGAAGATCAAGCCCAGCGCGGCGACGCAGAAGAAGCGAAAGTTGCGCAAAAAGAAACGCCGTCGGGATCGGACTAAGGAACGTCTGGACCTGATGCTGCGAGTGCTGGTGGGAGCCGCAGCCGCTTACGGTCTGGTGCGTGGCATCGCCGACGTCGGCGGGTTGTTCACAAGCGATCCGCAAGAGCAGGAACAGCCGGTCGACCTGTAGCTGACGTCCGTAGTTCCAAGTTTGAGGTCGCTGGGTTCGCAAGAATTCAGCCGGACCGAGAAAACGTCTGAATTCTTGCGAATCCAGCCACGACCAATCGCGACCGCCATCTCAAACTCGGAACGACTGGACGTGTGAACGACCGCTCCTGATGGACATTGGGGAGTCGCGATTCCCCGCATTCGGGAATAATTTCGCAGCGGTGTGCATCGTCTTTTGGAAAGTCGCGAAAGAAATCCGATTCGCGCTTGTACTGCTCGCTCAGGAAAATTCCCAAAACTCTACTAAGGCAGTCGTCGTCATACCGTTATCAGGGCAGCACTGGGCTGTCTGGACTGGACGACGACTCAGAGCTGCGGTTCTCGGGGACCATGATGGACAACAGCGGACAGCCCGCAAATTCGGAATCATCCACGCAAACCCAATCGGATCGGACCGAATGGGTACGGGATGTTCTTGTCGAGTTCGAAGGGCCTCTGGTGCGCTATGCGCAGCGGATTACTGGAGATCTCGAATCGGCCCGTGACGTCGTGCAGGAGACTTTTCTGAGACTCTGCCGGCAGGACCGTGACGAAGTTGAGGGCCATCTGGTGCAGTGGCTGTTCACTGTCTGCCGGAACCGGGCCCTGGACGTACAGCGAAAGGAACGCCGGATGAGCACGGCAACTGATCTCGACGAACGAACTTTCACGTCTGATGCAGGGCAGTACGCCCCTGACTCGGCTGCCGAAACGAATGACTCGGCCGCCAAAGCCCTGGGGTTACTCGAACATCTTCCGGACAACCAGCAGGAAGTGATTCGACTGAAATTTCAGAACGAACTGAGCTACCGCGAGATATCTGATGTCACCGGACTTTCGGTCTCGAATGTGGGGTTCCTGCTTCACGTCGGGATCAAGCGGCTGCGTGAGCTGATGGTCCGTGACAAGGTGATGGGGTGAACGGGCGAAGCGGTGACAAGGTGACGGGGATTTTCCCCTTCACCTTGTCACCCTCTCACCTTGTCATCGTTTCAATGTTTTTCTGTGTGCGATGAGGACGTCCCATGACCTCCCAATTCCCCGCTTCCGACTTCAATCCCGATGATCCTCGCCTGACCGCGTTCGCTCTGGGCGAACTTGATGAGCAGGAGCGTGCGGAGTTCGAGCAGTTCCTGGAAAGCTCGGAAGAAGGCCGTGAGGCGCTCTCCGAAATCCAGGAAACGATCGGCCTGTTACGTGACGAGCTTGTCGCCGAACCGGCTCCGTCATTGACGGATGCCCAACGGGCCGCAGTGGCAATGGCTTCGGGCGCCGGAGGAGAAATCCCGACGGTCCAGGTCGCTACCGAGGCAACAGGGACTCCTGTGTGGCGGTCCTGGCGAGGCATTGTCGCCAGCGTGACGACGGTTACGGCGTTGTGCCTGGTCTTGCAGGCGCTGCCCGAGCCTGATCCGTTGCTTATGGGTGACGCGATTGGCGAGGCGACTCTTCCAGCATCGGCCATTGTGGCTCACACCGCGCCAAGGATTACGCAGGAAGACTTCGCAAAAGACCTGCAAACGGAGATTGCGGAGACGCAGAATGTCGGCTCAGGGCAGACAGCCTCGGCAGCCACGACAGCCACGGAACTGGCACGGAAGACCTTGATCCAAGCGATTTCGGCAGAAAAGCTGGCGAGTGCGGAGCAGCCCACGTCCAGCCGTGCTGGTCAGTCGGGTGGTCGACGTGCAATTGAAGTACCGCGTGATCGAAATACGAAGGAAATGGATTTCAGCGCCAAGGTGGCAGCGACACAGCTTCCCGGCGAGAAAGTTGTTGGACGGGACCTGGGAGCAGGTGAGATCAATGGTGATACCGGCAACATCGTTCGCGGCTACGCAGATCGCGTGCGTCGGCGACCGGCCGAGCCAGGCCGTTCGTCACCGGGTTCGGATAGCAGTGATGATGACAAGTCATCTCCACCGCCAGTTGCAGCATCCACTTCGCCAAGTCCGTCACGCGTGTCCGCAGCCGGGCATTCTGGAGTGAAATCTGAACAATTTGGGAAACAGGGCAATCCCAGCCAGGCTAAGAACGGTGGCCCGACGCTGACGGCCACCGCGGAACCACGGCCGGCCGATCCGGCTGCTGCGGATAGTTCTGGTGGAGCACCGCAGCCCGGCGGTCAACAGCGCGGCCAGAAGGGACAGCTCGTTGGCGATAAAGGCAAGAGAGGTTCCGGTGAGGGTCGTTCTGTCGCTGGAATCGGTGGTGGGGGTGTCGCAGCGAAGGGGGATGCGAGTCCAGGTGCCGCGGATCGTCGTGTTGCCAGACCGCTGCCTGCCCAGATTTCGGCATTTCCGCGAGGCGAAGCTGAGCTTACCAAGTCTGATCGACTGCGTTTGGCAACGATCCGACCGGAGCCGGGTACCGGCAAACCACTCGGAGGGAAGGCGCTCAAAAAAACACAACAACCGGCGGCTGATGCACCGGTCGAGGAGAGCGTTCCAGGATTTGAGGTCGCGGCCACTGAGAGTCGCTTGAAATTAAAGTCGCCGGAAGAAAAGGCGCTCGATGAACTCAGTGACAAAGTTGTCAAGTTCTATACTGGTTTCGGCCGGGAAAGCACGAGAACCTCACCGAAGAGTGAGTCACTGACACAGTTGCCGCGACCGGATGCCTACAACGAAGCCTACGACCGAATCACCGAGAACCCGTTTATCCGACCGATTCCGCTGGACACGGAAACGTCTCGGTCGACATTCTCGGTCGACGTCGACACAGCCTCGTATGCCAATGTGCGACGGTTTCTGGATCAGGGGCAGTTCCCACCAAAGAACGCGGTCCGGGTGGAAGAGCTGATCAACTACTTCCATTACGACTACCCGCAGCCCGAGGGCGAAGACCCGTTCTCGGTCAGCATCGAAGTCAACATCTGCCCGTGGCAGCCACGGCATCGGCTGGCCCGGATTGGGCTGCGGGCGAAGGACTTGGACGAGCAGCAGCGTCCGCCGACCAACCTGGTGTTTCTGATCGATACGTCGGGTTCCATGCGGGCGGAGAACAAGCTGCCGCTGGTCCGCGCGTCGATGAACATGCTGATCCGTGAACTGACCGAAGACGACCAGGTCGCGATCGTGACTTACTCCAACACGGCCGACCTGCGACTGGCGACAACTTCGGGTGCGAAGAAAACCGAGATCGGTCAGGTCATCGACAGTCTCCAGGCGGGTGGGTCGACTAACGGGGCAGGTGGCATTCAACTGGCGTACGACACGGCCGTCCGCAAGTACATCGATGGTGGAGCCAACCGAGTCATCATTTGCACGGACGGCGATTTCAACGTCGGCATCAGCGAAGACGACAAACTGGTCGAGCTGATTCAGGAGAAAGCGGCCAGTGGCGTGTTTCTCAGTGTGTTCGGCTTCGGCATGGGCAACCTGAAGGATGCGAAGCTCGAAAAACTGGCCGACAAAGGCAATGGCCAGTACGGCTACATCGACAGTCAGGGCGAAGCAAAGAAGGTCTTCGGCGAAGAACTGACCGGCACGCTGTACACGGTCGCCAAGGATGTGAAAGCTCAAGTCGACTTCAACGCGGAGACGGTCGGAGCGTACCGGCTGGTCGGTTATGAGAACCGTGTCATGGCCAATCGTGATTTCGCCGACGACACGAAAGACGCGGGAGACATCGGAGCCGGACACACAGTCACGGCGCTTTACGAGATCGTTCCCAGAGCAGCCATTCTGGAGCAACCGGGGCAAGAGCCTCTGAAGTATCAGGGCAGTAAGAAAAAGCCGGCCGAACCCGGCGATGTGACAGACCCGGAATCAGCGGAACTGTTCACTCTGCGGCTGAGGTACAAGCTTCCGGACGAAGAGGTCAGCAAGCTAACTGGGAAGGACTATCCCGTGCAGGATATTGCCATTCGAGGTCAGGCTCAGGCACCGACCGGTGACTTCGTCTGGGCTTCGGCTGTGGCGTCGTTCGGAATGAACCTGCGGGAGTCGAAATACCGAGGCAACTTCACATTCCGTGAAGTGCTGGCGATGGCTCAGCGATCGGTCGGTGAAGATGAACACGGGCGTCGCAAGGACTTCATCGGTCTTGTCACGAAAGCCGCTCGGCTTGCGGGACAGGGGGGTGGACTGGAAGCGCCGGAAGTGAACGGCCCGGTGACGCGTCCGACCGAAATCGAGTCGGGTGCAGCCCGCATCAAGGCCGGTGTGGATGGCAAGTACCGGCGTCTGTTGAAGAAGATCGAAGTCCGCGACGACTTCCGCCGATTCAAAGGGTTCCATGACTATGGCTACTGGGACGGAACTGAGTACGCCGGGAATACCGACCTGCTGCCAGGCTTCTGGGTCTACGTGTACCCGCACTGGTACATCTGGGGTGAAGAGTTGAAAAAGCCAGATCCGCCTAAGCCAGAGACGCCAAAGCCTGGGCCACCAAAGTCGGACGCCGGGGCTGAGGCGGCTGACCCCGCTGCCGGTCAACCGGAAAAGACACCTGAGCCACCCAGCGGACCGGCTCCGGGATAAGGCTGACAGATGATGACGCCACGCCGTTGTTTGCTGCACGTTGCGACCTGTTGCCTTGTGCCCATCATCCTGAGTGGGTGTACGACATCGAGCCGGCCGCCCGATGCTGATGCGTTTACCGGGAATACGGGCGGCTGCGGAGATTTCTTCGTCTTCCACACGTCGTCCAATGGCGAGTGGAGACTGACGGTCACTGTCAATCGCAGGAAACTCCCCGGCGCAGAGATTCCCCAGACTCTCGACCTGGGCACAGACGCCAATGTCGTGCAGGTCGAAATGCTTCGACTGGGAGCCAACCCGACCCAGCCCTGCACCTGTATCGCAGCCGACCCCCCGACTGATCGGTGGAAAGCCATCGCAGGTACTCTAAGCATCACAACACAGGATGCGGAGAACCCTCCAATCGCAGAGGCCTACCGGGTTTCGGTGACACTCGACGATGTTGAACTGAAGCACCCGGAAACGGGAGCCAGTTCAAGGTTGGAGACCGTCGAGATCACGAACATCATGGTCGGCTGGTATGCCGGCTGAGATGTGTCGCGACTGCCAGCGGTATGAAAGATCCGTTGAACCAGGCCGGCGCATACGCCTCAAGTCGCCGTCTGTCACGCCAGGCTGTCCGCGTGCACGCCGCTGTTTCGTAGCTCAGCGCCCTTGGGCCGTTGTGCGGGAATTTCGCGGATCTCAGACGATTCACCGTTACTTCCGGCGCCTATGCGCGTTTGATTCGAACTGTGGATCGGACGCCTCAAATTACGGAACTCGCTCTGAACGTTGACTTGCCAGGCTGAGATGTCAGATTGAGATCTCTTTGTCACAGCATTTGTTCTGGTTTGATGCGTTCAGAATTTGACGAGGACTCCCATGCCGGACAATGCGGACGAAACTCAGGAAGAAGAAGCGGTCAACGTCGAAACTCCGTCTGTTCCCACTGCCGACGACACTCTGGAAGAACCAGCGGACAATGTCGTCATTTCGTCGGTCCCCAATGCTGACACGGACGCACTCGATGAGACGATGGCCGAGCCCGGCGCGTCGGCCAAAGAGTCGGCTTCCGAGTTAAGCCAGTCTGACGGGGAGATGCCCAGTCATTTTGGTCGGTATGAGATCCGGAAGCTGCTGGGCAGCGGGGCGATGGGATCGGTCTATCTGGCGCACGACTCGCAGCTCAGTCGTGACGTCGCCTTAAAAGTCCCGCAGTTTTCTGCGAACGGTCCTGTGGACCTGATCGAACGGTTTCACCGGGAAGCCCGATCAGCGGCGACTCTCACGCATCCGAATATCTGCCCGGTGTATGACGTTGGCGAACACGAGGGCCGGCATTTTATTTCGATGGGCTTAATCGAGGGGCGTCCTCTGTCTGACTACGTGCAGACGGGAAAGCAACTGCCGGAGCGAAAGGTCGCCGCGATCGTGCGCAAGCTGGCACTGGCACTGCAGGAAGCGCACGATCACTCCATCATTCATCGCGACCTGAAGCCAGCCAACGTGATGATCGACCGTCGCAATGAACCCATCGTGATGGACTTCGGGCTGGCTCGGCAGACCGACGACCAGGTGGACGCCAAGCTCACCCGCGACGGTACGATTCTTGGATCGCCGTCGTACATGTCCCCGGAGCAGGTCCAGTGTGGAAAACTCGGCGCGGCGACCGACATCTACAGCCTGGGCGTCGTGCTGTACGAGTTGCTGACCGGTCGTACTCCGTTTGAGGGTACGATCGCTGCTGTCATCGGCCACATCATGCAGACAGAGCCGACGCCGCCAATCGAACTGCGTCCGGATATCACGCCGGGAGTCTCAGCCATCTGTCTGAAGGCGATGGCGAAGAAAGTGGATGACCGATTTGCATCGATGAAGGAGTTTGCCTCAGCACTCGGAGCTTTGCTGAAGGGTGACGCATCGGTTGTGGAAGCGAGTGTCGGCCTGGCGGTGGACGATCTTCGCGATACCCGATTCGAAGACCTGCAGAAGAAGAAGTCGCAGGCCACATCGCTGCTCAAGAGCGGACAGTTCCGCAGTGCGGTCGATGCTCTGGAGACGCTGATTGAATCGCCCGGTAAGCAGGGAGTGGAATTCGCGGAATGGGCCAGGCGGCAACTGCCGAAGGCACAGGAGAAGTACGACAACGCCGCCGAAGAGAGCCGGTCGCTGTATCGTCGCGCAAAGAAGAGTTTTGAGTCCGGCGAGTACGAACGCACGGCACAGCTGCTTGGGCAGATTCCGTCTGATATGGAAAACCGTGCGGTGGTCGATCTGAAAGCGGAAGCCAGCGACCTGCATGAAGAGGTTCAGACGCTGTCTGAAGAAGTCGAGCACGCCGTTCAGTCTGGATACGGTGCAAGCATGCTGCCCAGTGTTGAACGACTTCTGGAACTGAAACCGAACCATCGTCAGGCGAACGAGCTGTACGAAGAACTGTTTTCCGCGAAGAACGCTCGACCGACGCAACCCGCGAGTCGGAAACGCCGCAACAGGAAAAAGTCTGCGGCAGTTCCCGTTCCCTGGCTGATTGGTGGTGGTATCGCCATTCTGGCTGCAGGCGTCTTACTCGCGATGGTTCTGCCAGACGGCAATGACGCCGATGTTCCGGCCGGGCAGCCAACATTCGCATCGTCCGGGATCGCTGACGATGCGCCGGCTGCGGACGTCGTCACTGGTGTTGTTGACCCGCCGGGATCGTCAGTCGCTACTGCGCCGCGAGCAACAGACAATGCGCAAACGCCGGTCACGCCGGAAACCATCTTCGCTCGCCTCGACACAAACGAGGACCAGCAACTGAGTGGGGCCGAAGTTTCACGCGTCATGTTGAAACGCCTCGACAAGAACGAGGACGGTGTCATCACCTTCGACGAGGTGAAGCTCGGCGAGCGGTTCAGGTTGGGACCCGACGATGAGCCCGGCGATTCCGATCTTGCTGGTGGACCAGAACCGGCCTACAGAGATCCCGAATTCGATAACCGGCCTGAGCCACCGCCCGATGGAGATGTGGGACCGCCTGGCGGTCCGCCCCGGTTCGGCCGGCTGGATGATCCGCCGGAAAAGATCTTCGACCGCGTCGACGGCAACAAAGATGGCTTTCTGGATCGCCAGGAAGTGCCGCGTAGCGTGATGGAGCGGGCGGATGCGGACCGTGATCGAAGTGTGACGAAAGATGAGTTCGTCGCGGCCATGCGCGAACACGGTCCCGGACTGTTCCGTCCACCAGCGCGACCGGAAGGCGACGATCGACCGGGTCCAGGACCGGGAGGACGCCCAGGCAGGAAAAAGGGCGGCGGACAGGGCGACGGTGGACAGTAGTAAGTTGACTACGTTGTCGACTCCGCGGCCTGGATAACCTGCTCGCGGAGTTTGTCCTCGCCGGATAGGAAATGGGCGCGAATATCGAGCGCCAACAGACGCGATTCCTGTAGCCAGTCGGCGTCGATTTTGACGAGATCTTTGACCGTCGTGATCAGCCATTTCGTTCCGGCATCGGCCGCGCGGCGTTCGACGTCGGCCAGGTCAGATCGCGTGTAATGGTAATGATCCGCAAACCGGCGGAAGCCGCGGACATCCAGCCCGTGCTGCTCAAGCGTGCCGCGGAATGCATCCGGATTGCCGATACCGCAATAAGCGAATACCGGACCGTCAATTACGTCGAGCCGATGTCGCTCACCACCGAGATCGACGAGTGAATCTGGCTGGAATGCAATTTCGATCGCGGCTGCCTCCGGTTTCCAGCGTCGCACTTCGTTCCAGATCTCGACCCGCGTTTCCGGATCGGCCTGGTCGGCCCGAGTCATAATCACGGCGTCGGCTCTGCGCAGACCACTTCTGGCTTCGCGGAGTAGTCCGCGTGGCAATACGTGCCCGTGTCCCCAGGGTTGTTTCGCGTCGATCAACACAATGTCGAGAGCGCGTGCCATGCGCCGATGCTGAAACGCGTCGTCAGCGACAACAACATTGCATTCGTTCGCTGAGACCACCTCTCGCACCGCTGCGACGCGATCCCGGTTCTGCACGTGCGGTACGTTTGGACAAAGTAGTTCCAGCACGCGGGCCTCATCGTTGCCGGATTCCGAAAGTTGCTTGTAGCCGCGACTGACAATGCCGGGGCGGGCACCCGCGGCGGCCAGCCATTCAATCAACTGCGCGACAACCGGCGTCTTCCCCGTCCCGCCGGTTGTCAGATTGCCCACGCTGATGACCGGCACGGGCGTCGTGTGGATCGGCCGCAGTCGCCAGTCGAACATCAGGTTGCGAGCGGACATTGCGGCGGAATAACCGCACGAGGCGACACGCAGAACAAAACGAAGCAAACGCGAGCCAATTGAATGCGGCCCATCCGAGATCAGTTCCAGATATCGCTGCTCATTCATTGACGGGTCTATTCAGCCGGGGAAACGCATCAACCCGGAGCAACTCGCAACATCGTGGTCTATGAGGCCCATGACTCGATCAGTTCACCGAGCACGAACGCGCCGTGATGTTGCAGTGTCTGACCAACCAGGCTGCCTATTCCAAGATCGCGCAGGCCGTTTGTGTAGTACTTCATCGAGTGGCCGAAGTGTGTGGGAACGGGGTCAAACGTCCGTCCAGACGGCCCGTCGTAAAATGTCGCCGGAACATTCAGCACGACGTGATACTCGCTGGACCGTGATTCGTCTGCGGCATTGTTAGATGGAACGAATGGACTGCCCATAGCATCCGATGCTGCGACGATCGGGGCGGTGTCGTTGCCCGCAAAGACAAACTCGTCAAACCGGTTTATCACGGACAGGCGATTCATGCGCGGGTCGGTCTGCAACACTGTTGTGGGACCAAGATTGACCACCAGAAACGAACGCATGGCTTCGTCCCGGACCGACTCCGATACACCGAGTTCAACTAGGATGCCATCGAGCCAGTGCCAGACTTGATGAGCCACAACACACCCGACACTGCCACCGACCAGCACTAGCTGGCTGAGGTTGCTAATGATCTCCTCGTCGGGCAATGGCTTACCGTCCAACTGTCCGTCATATCGAATGAACCGTCCGGTGGGATGCGTTTCGATCTCGCCAACCATCGTGCCGAAGATTCGCTCCGCGGCCATCATCGAGGCGTGGTGCGTGAATGTTGGATCGAGGATCGCCTGGTTGCGCAGAGCCGGAGTTTCCTCTTCACTGGTGACCATGTCGTAAGCCACTGCAGCGACCTGTGCTGGCGAGGAACCATAGTCGGGCACCAGGCGGCTGCCGACCAGGTAAACCTGCGCCGACATCACATGACGCGCATTACCGAGAGCATCCTTCGTGGCCAGTTGGCCCAGGCGCGCATTCTGTTCGGCAAACGCGCGACCAGTCGCGAACACGATCACTCGTGGCAGCGAATGATCGAGCTGAATGGGCTTCAGCGACTTTGTTGCAGGGTCACTGGTGTAGAAATGGCTTTCCCAGCCGACGCGATGGTGTTCCGTGAACTTCCAGGGAAAGTCCAGGCCGCCGGAGTCGTCCAGCGAGAATCCGTACTGTCCGGCAGCGAAGCGGGCGTACTCGACCATTCCGCGTGCTTTGCGTGCGTTGAGTTCCGACCAGAGCTCGCTCTGCGCAGCCTGTAGCCGGTCCAACCGATCTTCACTCGGGGCGTGGCCATCCTGTGCGGCGGCAATCGTCTCGGCCAGCAGGATGTTGTACGCCGCATCCGGAGCGATTGTACCCAGCGGCAGATCGCGTGCGGTCAAGGGGGCGTTCGACATGGGAAGTCCTCTGCTTTGGTGCAGACCAGTAGAGACTATGGCACTAGCAGAGCCATGCCCTCACCACCCGTATCAGCGGCGCCGGTGAGTTCGCCGGTCGTCTCATCAATAGCGATTGCCGACACCAGAGCAAACGCACCATGGCTTTGCGGCACGCGCTCGATCGGATGTTTGCGACGCACCTCCCGGCAGACGAATTCCGGAATCCGAGCCTGACACAGAATCGAGTCGCCCTGGCAATCGAACCGGGCCGCGTGAACGGCGTCCGAAACACTCATCCCGAAATCGATCCGGTTGAGGATAACCTGCAGCACGGCCGTAACGATCCGTGTCGCTCCCGGGGCACCAATGACGAGCACTGGTTTTCCGTCTTTGTAAACGATTGTCGGTGTCATGCCCGTCGTTCGCCCTTTACCTGGCGCGATGCTGTTCGGATGACCGGCGTGCGGTTCGAAGTTGACCATCGAGTTGTTGTACATGAAGCCCAGACCGGGCGAGATCGCTCCGGACGACGTGCCCAGTGAATGCGTCAAAGAGACACAGTTCCCGGCCGCATCCACGATCGAGACATGTGTCGTGTCCGGCGAATCCTGCTGACGCCGACCAACCTCAATCGGACCGTCGCGATCGATCACGTCACGCCACTCGGCGGCGCGTTCCCGTGAGATCATCCAGTCGAGTGGAACGTCGACAAACTGCGGATCGGCCAGATGACGATTGCGATCCGCGAATGCGGCCTTCATCGCCATGCTGACGCGATGGATGTACTCAGGAGAATTGTGTCCCAGCGACGCCAGGTCGTATCCGTCCAGAATATTCAGTGTCTCGACGAGCGTCGGTCCGCCGTGAGGTGGCTGGTTGCTGACAATTGTGTAGCCACGATAAGTGGCCGCTACCGTGGATTCTTCACGGATCGAGTAACTCGACAGATCGTCGGCAGTGAGCCAGCCACCATTCGCGCTGACGTCATCGACCATCTCAGCGGCCAGTTCGCCGATGTAGAGGTCATCAAGTCCGTTGTCGCAAATCCTTCTAAGCGTGCGCGCGTAGTCCGGATTGCGGATCAGCTCGCCCATCTCGTACGTCGAGCCGTCCGGCTTCAGGTAGATCCGTTGTCCATCGGGAGTCACGTCCAGCTTCTGACGAAGTGATGATGCCGCGTAGTAATTCGGCGGCTCCTTCCAGCGGGCAGCCGTGCCTGCGGTGACAGTCCAGCCGTTCTCCGCCAAGTTAATCGCCGGCTGAAGGAGTTCGGTCAGGCTGCGTGTACACCAGCGCTCCTGAATCGCTTTGATGCCCCGACCGATGCCTGGCACACACACGGACTGGTGCCCGTCCTCGTTGACTTTGCCTTTCAGGAAGAATCCCCAGCCGCGCGGGTTAGGTCCGATGACGACGTCTTCCCACATGTCCGGCGATGTCTTCGCTCCCGCCAATGCCGGCGCGTCGAAAACTGGTTGCGGGCCGTCCGCGTCCGCCAGTCCGTAGGTCATCACGAGATAGCCGCCGATTCCGCAGGAATGCGGATCGACGATCCATTGCACGGCAGCACACGTCAGCGCGGCGTCGAATGCGTTGCCGCCCGAGGCCAATACTTCAGCACCAGCCTCGACAGCGTCCGGCTGCGGGGCAGAAATCATCGACGGCATTGAGCGGCTTTCCTTATGAAAACGGAACACTAATCAGCACTAATCGACGCTAATAGCTGCTGTCAGGACTGTGATTTTCAGGCCATCGTGCATGAGTGAGTTTCCCGGTCGTCGGGACAGCGGTTTCGGCTCGTCGCGAACCCAACAAAAACAGGCCCGGTGATTGGCCGGGCCTGATGTCTCTGTGGGAGGCTTCGCAGCGAATCAGTCTCCAGGAGTCGTCACTTCGGCAGCGTGATCTGGTGAGGTCACGCACACCGTCCACAGCGAAACGATCGACATTGCGATGACCGTGTAGATGAAAAGCAGCGAAAGCATTTTGCAGATCGCTCGTCCTGCTTCGACATCGTCGGCTTCGAACTGCCGGAGTTCGGCCTCTTCGAAGAGTTGTTCCGTCGGGGCATCGGTCGTCTCTGTTTCGGACATAGTCAGTTTTTCCGGCGCGACGGGTCGGTCAGGAATTGATTGGTCGAAGGGCGGATTCTGCCGGTTTCGATTTGGAATGTCGAGAGTGAGCAGTCGAGCTTCAAGAACTGCCCGATGCGGTTCAGGATTGCCCTGCTACGGATTGAAGCAGATGCCCACTCGCAGGTTGCAGCCTACTGCTCGATAACTTCGGTTTCCGGCGGCTTCCCGGCGGGGACCGCATCGTCGGCGGGATTCGCGACAGGCGTGTCACCTTCAGCGTTCTCGGCCGGCACGATGAGTGGCGGTGGGCTGTACGGCAAATCTGACTCAATTAACAGTGGTGTGGCGTCCGCTGGTAGCGATTCGCTCGACGGTTCGGCGGGCTCGGGGACTTCCGGCGCACTGACAGAAACGGGTTCTGTTCCATCTGCGGGCGGGGCGGAATCGCCTCCGCAGCCGGTGATGGTGGCAGACGCTGCGATCAGCACGAGCCAGGCGAGGCGAGACATCTCATTCTCCGATCGAGTGAACTGTTGCGATTCCGGTTCGGCGAGGACACCATCCGGCCTCGGGATGGAGCCAGAATCGGACGACTGGACGTCACTTTATTGTTGCAGGTTACCGATTGCACCCTGCACAGCGGATATCAACCTGAGGGAAGCCCCAATTATGCGCGCTCAATATCACGCTCCCTGTTTCCATCGCATGTGGCGTTTCAGTCTGCTGTTCTCCGTTCTCTGCCTGGTCGCCTCCTCGACCGGCCGTGCCGCCGACTGGCCGGCGTTTCGAGGTCCCGCGGGCAACGGAATCGCGGAAGGCGGCGGTTATGCCCTCGAATGGTCCAAGGAAAAGAACATTCGCTGGTCGGTCCCCTTGCCAATTCGGGGCAACGAAAGCCCGATCGTCTCGAATGGTCGAGTTTTCGTCACTTCCGCGGCCGCCGACGGAACGCAGCGGACCCTGCACTGTTTCGACCGAGCCGACGGCAAAGCCGTGTGGACGAAGCCCGTCACGTTCAACATCGTCGAGAAGACGCATCAGACGAACCCGTTTGGTGCGGCGACACCGGCGTCTGACGGCGAGCGCGTCGTCGTGTGGCACGGCTCGGCGGGACTGTTCTGTTACGACTTCGAAGGCACGGAGTTGTGGAAGCGTGATCTCGGCCAGGTCGGACACATCTGGGGTTACGGCTCCTCGCCCGTCATCCACGAAGGTCTCGTCTATCTGAATTTCGGTCCCGGGAAAGAGCAGTACCTGGTCGCTCTCGAACTCGAAACCGGCGCAGTGGCCTGGAAGTTCGACGAGCCCGGCGGAAGTAATGACCGCGGCGGGAAGATGGCGGGTTCGTGGAGCACGCCTGTGATCGCGGCTGTCGGCGATCGGTTTCAATTGATTTGCAGCATGCCAACGCGAGTCGTGTCGCTCGATCCCGCCACCGGCACACTCGACTGGTCATGCGACGGACTTGTGGGCCGAAACGGGAATCTGGTCTACACATCGCCGGTGATTGGCGATGGATTCGGCATCGCGATGGGTGGTTACACCGGGCCAGCTCTGGCGTTCAAGCTCGACGGCGAGGGAGACGTCACTGAGACACATCGGTTGTGGCACGCGACGGCGAAAAACCCGCAGCGGATCGGGTCCGGGATCATCATTGGCGAATCGCTATTCATGGCGAACGCCGGACCCGGGCTTCTGCAATGCCTGGACGTCACAACCGGTGAGGAACGCTGGAAGGATCGCGGACCCGGCGGCAATTTCTGGGGCTCGATGGTCCTGGCCGAAGGTCGGCTGTACGTCACCAACCAGGCAGGCACGACCCTGGTCCTCGCCCCGAACGCCGAGCAGTTCGAGAAACTGGCCGAAAACATCCTGGGCGAGCCGAGCAATTCGACGCCAGCCTTCTCGGACGGCGACATCTTCCTGCGAACAAGCAAAATGCTCTACGCGATCACAAAAGCACCGTGAGTGAATTGTTGATCCAGCCCTGCCGCACTCGTTCTTGTTCGGCGCGGGTCTCCTGACCCCGCCGGAGACCTGACCGAAGGTCTCCCCGGGTCAACCGAATGTCTGACGATCTGCCATGTCTCCGGGAGACCTGCGGTCAACCAGCGGCGGGGTCAGGAGACCCGCGCCGAACGAGCGAATGTCGCCGGTCCGGCACCGACGGACCTCAAACCCACCATGCTCACGGTGGTACGACCGAAACCGCTCAACCCACCCGCGGTAATTCTTCCGGCTCTGCGGTTTTACCCGAGACCGTTCCAGCACCTCGGCGTATCGCTGCATGGCTTCACGCAGGCTGATGATCGACGTCTCTTTCCCGATCGTCTCGTCCATAAAATGCCCGCCTCCTCGCGTACCTGGCATCAATTCCGCGCGACTCTAATATGGTTTTATCAGGCGCGCCTGATAAAACCATATTGCTCTCACCGAACGACTGCAACCGATTCGTTGACGACCGCCCTGCATGCCGCTAGCCTGCTGTTCACTGCCGACTTCCGTGACCCTGCACATTCAGACGTACAAACCGGAATGCCGGCGCGCCTGATAATCCAGAATCCCGAAGTCCTTCGAATAACAAGTTATGTTGCGCCACCGTTAGAACTTTAATCGAACGGCATCCCAAAGATGCAGAAACAGTTCCGTCTCCGTCTGTTCGGCGTTGCAGAATCTGTAGATCGTGCTTGTCAAAAACAGCCAAATCGTGGCCGGCACGCATAGCAACATAACAAGTAGAGCGTTCTGTCGAGCGAAGCCGAGATAGAATGCTTTGTTCAAGAAGCCCGGGATTGTGATTTGACTCCCGCGTGCTGTGAGCTATCGGCAAAA
>Ga0209501_10002819_pt1 | contig 17910 bp, 16 predicted proteins | sample ArcticOcean_MG_C_4_FD_187434 | JGI IMG/M metagenome (GOLD analysis project Ga0209501, IMG submission 187434) | Marine microbial communities from western Arctic Ocean - ArcticOcean_MG_CB4_134 (SPAdes) (version 2) | ecosystem: Environmental > Aquatic > Marine > Oceanic | place: Arctic Ocean...
ATTAATTATTTCAAAAGTTACTGCTAATGGTTCTTCACTTGATGTTTTGTGGAATGATGGAGAAAAAAGTAATTTTAATTATCTTTGGTTAAGAGACAATTGTCCAACTGCACACGATAAAGATTCAAGACATAGAATGTTTAATATACTTAACGTTTCAGAAAATATTAAAGCAAAAGATTTCAAAATTAATGATGATGGAAAATTGGTAATTAAATGGAATGAAGGTGATCACACTAGTTATTATGACCCGAAGTGGCTTAGAGAAAATTGTTATACTTTAAAAAGTAAACAAAAATATACTTCACCTTATAAACTTTGGAATAATTCACTTCAAAGTGATCTTAGTTCAATAAGTGTTGAACATAATGAAATAATATCAACTGATCAAGGTTTGATAAAATGGTTAGAGATCTTGCATTACAAAGGAATTGCAATTGTTAAAAATACGCCCATTGAAAAAGAATCTGCATTTCCAGCATTAAATAGAATAAGTCATACAAGAGAAACTTTTTTTAAAACGCCCTTTGAAGTTATTAATGTTCCTAAACCAAATAATTCTGCGTATTCAGCGCATGCTTTGCGAAATCATATGGATTTACCTTGGTTTGAAACACCACCAGGATATCAATTTCTACATTGTTTAATTAATTCTGCAGAAGGAGGAGACTCATCAGCAGTGGATGGGTTTGCAGTTGCAGATTATTTGAGAAAAAATGAAAAAGAAATTTTTGAAACTTTAGTGAACGTACCTCTAAAATTTAGAGACAGGGATTATACACAAGAATCAATTAGAGATTTTCATGCTCCAGCAATTTCTTTAACTAAAGATAATGATTTTAATGATATAAGATTTAGTGTTGCCACTATGGACACCTTAGACTGCCATCCTGGCATTATGGACAAGGTTTATAAAGCGCACCATAGATTTGGAAATCTGCTTCATGATGACAGATTTCAAATTAAGTTTAGACTAAATCCTGGAGATATATTTTCATTCAATAATAGAAGAGTTCTGCATGGAAGAACAGCTTTTGATCCAAATTCAGGACATAGACATTTGCAAGGCTATTATATTGATCGTGATGAAATTCTAGGAAGATTAAATTACTTAAAAAGTAACAAAAACTAAAATTATAAATTTTCAAATATAAGGTTTTTATTATTAAACTGATTAAATGGTTTTTTATCTTTAATGGTATAAAAATAAATTTTTTTTTTAATTTTATATAATCTTTTTTCTCTTAAAAACTTCTTTTCTAAAACTAAAAATTTAACATACTTTTTTTTACTTTTTTCAAAAATTTTATTAAATGTAAATTTTGATGAAATTATTAATCCTAAATTTAAACTTTTTTTTATTTTATATAAATTAATAATATTTTTTTCTTTAAAAGATGTGAGGGAATAATTTTTTAAATTTTTAATTTCTTTTAATAAAGTTTTATGATTTTTTTTCGTAAATAAAGGTTTTATTTCCAACATCAAAAATCTCTTGTTTTTAGATAATTTTATTAAATCATTTAATAGTGGAATAGGTTTTTTTTTAGCTTTACTAATTTTTAGCAAATCTTGATATTTAATATTTTTCAAATACTTATTTATTTTAAATTTACCTTTGAGATTAAAATCATGGAAACAAACTATCTTGCTATCTTTGGTACAATGAATATCTGTTTCAATTCCATATTTCTTTTTAAAACAATATTTAAAAGCTGAAATAGTGTTTTCGTTGAAGTTTTTTTTTGCTAACCCTCTATGGATTAATAGGTGGGCCATTTACTTAGGCTACTGGTTTAAGCATTTTTAACAATTGCTTATGAGTCTTCATATTTGAGCTCGCAACAATATTACCAGCTAATTTGGGGTCTTTATTTTTCCATGTATTTATGAAACCACCGGCATTTTTTATTAGTGGTATCATTGGATGTACATCCCATATTCTATTTGAGCATTGGATTACAGCGTCTAGCTTTCCTTCACAAAGTTGACAATAACTTAATGCGTCTGAACATGGAAACCTCATAAGACTAACCAGTTTACTTATTTTCAATTGTTTTTTTAACGGCAACCACCCAAAAAAACTGCCAGCCATTTTGCTGCTATTAAATGATATAGGTTTAGCAACATGAAGTTTTTTGAACTTGTTGTTTTCTACTAAATAAGACGAATGATCTGCACCTGTAATATAATATTTACTTAATATAGGAAAATTTACCAATCCTAATATTGGAATTTTTTTATAATTAACGCTTATCAGATTGCTCCATGTTGGGCTACCAATAACAAATGATCTAGTTCCATCAATTGGATCTAGTATCCATGAAAAACCACTTTTAGTTTTTCTTTCTCCAAACTCTTCTCCTATAATACCATCGTTTGGAAATATTTTTAAAATTTCTTTTCTTAAAAACAGCTCGAAAGCTCTATCTATATTAGTAACTGGGTCAAACCCACTTTTCTTTTTTGATTTATTATTTAATTTAAATTTTCCTTTTAGTTTAGAAAAGTAAAGTTTGTTAAGTTTTTTTGGAAGCGAATTTAAAAACTTATAATATTTTAATTTATTTTTATTTTCAATTTGGTTCATATATTACTTCCAGCCAGTTATTGTTTTTACCTCTAAGTATTCTTCTAGTCCCCAAGTACCACCTTCTCTGCCATTTCCAGATTGTCTATAACCACCAAAAGGTGTTCCGGGGTCAGCAGCATTTCCGTTTATATAAACAATTCCTGATCTTAATTTTTTTGCGACTCTTTTTGCTTTCTCTTTATCTTCAGTTTGCAAATAGTTACCAAGCCCATATTCTGTGTCATTAGTAATTTTAATTGCTTCATCTTCTGTTTCAAATGGCATGATAGAAAGAACTGGGCCAAAAATTTCTTTTTTTGCTATTTGCATATCGTTTGTAACATTTGTGAAGATTGTTGGTTTAATAAAATAACCTTTATTTAAATTATTTGGAAGGTCAGGGCCTCCCGCAGCTAATGTAGCACCTTCATTAATTCCATTCTTAATTAAATTAATAATTTTATCATATTGAGCTTTTGAAACTACAGGACCTATATGATCTCCTTTCTTAGAAGCTGAATCAACTTTAATTAGCTTTGCTTCGTCTGCCGCTTCTTTGATAGCTCTTTCATAAATTTTTTTTTCAACCAACATTCTTGTTGGTGCATCACATGATTGTCCAGAATTACTCATTACATTTCTAATTCCATCTCTGACTGCATTAGGGTAAGAATCAGCAAAAACAATATTTCCACCTTTTCCTCCTAATTCTAAGCAAACTCTTTTTATTGTATCTGCTGCATTTTTTAAAATTAACTTTCCAGCTCTTGTTGATCCTGTAAAAGAAACCATATTAATATCAGGATGACCAGATATATCTGTTCCAACTCCAGCTCCGTCACCATTGACTAAATTAAAAACTCCAGATGGAAAACCAGCTTTATCTATCATTTCAGCAAACAACATCGCAGAGATAGGTGCTATCTCAGATGGTTTAAGTATCATTGTGCAACCTGCTGCAAATGCAGGAATCACTTTTAGTGCTATTTGATTAATTGGCCAATTCCATGGAGTGATTAAACCGCAGACTCCTATTGGTTCATAACTTATGTGATTATTTGATTTTGAGTCAAAATTTTTTTCAAAATTAAATCCTTTTAATCTTAATATGAAATCTTCTAAATGAGATTGGCCAGAAGCAGTATGAGTTGAATAAGAATAATCTATTGGTGAGCCCATTTCCATCGAGATAGCCTCGGACATTTCATTAAATCTTTCCTTATAAATTGAAAGTAATTTTTCCAAAAGATCTATTCGTTCTTCTTTTGAAGTTTCTTTCCATTTAATAAATGCATTTGTTGCTGCTTTTACTGCTGCATTAGCATCCTCTTTATATCCTAAAGATATAGTAGCAAAAGGTTCTTCATTTGATGGATTTATGACCTCAAAATCATTTGCTTTTGAAGGAGCCACCCATTTTCCATTTATATAAAAATTTCTTTTATTCAGCATTTCAAATTATTATCATAAAAATTATATTTGATGACCTTTTTCCTCTGGTTCAGAATCTGTTAATTCAGCGGGGAAACCTTCCGCTCTTAAATCTATATTACAAGCGTCTTCTAGTCTTTTCACAATCATTGAAGACCATGCTCTTGGACCATATCTTGTTTGTCCGTCTTTAAAAATTTCTAGAACTAACGGCGACAATTCAAGTGGAATGTTATTTTTTATTGAAAGATCGTTAAATAAACACATATCTTTTAAAACCAAATCCATTGTAAAACTTATATTATACGAACCATTTAATATAACTTGGCTTTCCGTTTCATGAACAAACGAATTACCTGAAGATATTTTTATAGCCTCATAAGTGGTTTTAAGATCCATTCCTGTTTTTTTTGCAACAGTCAAAGCTTCTCCAACAGAAACTAAATTTACTGATGCTAAATAATTAGTAATAACTTTTAATACAGAAGCAGAGCCCAGCTCGCCAGTATGCAGAATTTTTCTACCCATTGAAGATAATACCGGTAAAATTTTATTAAAAGCATTTTTGTCACCACCAACTAAAATTGCAATGTTTCCTGTGGCTGCACGATGACATCCACCACTAACTGGGCAATCTAGAGGAATGGCCCCAGCTGATTTAACTAAGGCACCAATCCTTTTTACTTCGTTGCTATCTGTTGTACTCATTTCTAACCAAATTTTATTTTTTGACAATCCTTTTATTACACCATCTTCGGACTCCATAACTTTAGAACAAACTTCAGGCGAAGGTAAACAAGTTATAACAAGATCAGATTTTTCTGCTAGACCCCTCGGGCTGCTTGCCACTAACGCACCTTGGTCAGAAAATTTTTTTGTTAATTTATTATTTAAATCTCTAACAATTATATTAAATTTGTTTCGCAAAAGACTTCCTGCTAATTTTCCACCGACATTTCCCAAACCTATAAAACCTATTTTCATTTTTTCTCCTTTTTAGCTTTTTATTATTTTATTTTCTGGATCATGAAGCATTTTTTTTTGTAAGATAGCTTCATACTTTTTTTTTTCAACTTCAATAAAAAAAGTTTTTTTGGCTAACTCATCTATTGTAGAGTCTAAATTTATATATCCAAAGGACATATTTTTTTTATAGTTGAAAGAATAATTGCATGATGTGGTTCTGCCAACTATTTTATTTTCACAATAAATAGGTTCGTCATGAAGTAGTAAAGGTGATCCTGGTTGACTATCTTTCAAAGTTAACATAACCATTTTTTTTTTTATTTTACCATTTTTAATTCTAGTAATTGCTTTTTTACCAATAAAATTAATATTTTTTTTAAAGCTTATTGCAAAACTTAAACCTGCTTCATACTGATTTTCTTCTGGGGACATATCATGGCCCCAATGCAAATATCCTTTTTCCATTCTCATTATATCCATAGAAAGCATTCCACAATGTGAAATATCAAGTTCTTTTCCTTTATCAATTATCAAATTATATATTTCTTTTGATTCATTTATTTTTGCATAAAGTTCAAAGCCTAACTCACCAACATAGGATAATCGCTGAACCCAAACTTCTCTATTATTTATTTTTATGTTTTTGCTTGTACCAAATTTAAAGTTTTCATTAGAAAAATCGTCATTTGATAACTTGGACATTAAACTTCGACTTTTAGGTCCAAATATTCCAAAGCAGGCAATTTCATCAGTAACATCTTCTAACTCTACCTCTTTTGACAAATGTTTTAGTATATGAAATTTATCATGTTCTCGACTTGCTGCTGCAGTAACAATTCTAAAAAAATTTTTATCTACACATACGACTGTTAAATCCGTTTCTATTCCTCCATCTTCATTTAACATTTGGGTATAAGTAGTTTTTCCAACTATATTTTTAATATTTGCTGTGCAAATTCTTTGTAGTTCGCTGTGAGCATTTTTTCCTTTTAAATTATATTTAGAAAAGGCAGTAAGATCGAATAATCCAACATTTTTTCTAGCATTTATAGTTTCGAATTCAACAGATGGATACCAATTTTGATAGTTATAACTGTACTTAAACTCTGGCGTATCGTTATTTAAAGCAAACCACATTGGTCTTTCATAACCTGAAGACACTCCAAAACATGCTCCTGCTTTTCTTAATTCTTCATGGTACGGAAATAATTTTTGGTTTCTAGAAGTTTTGTGCTGTTTATAAGGCCAATGCATTCCATATAAATCTCCTAAAGTTTCCGTGACCCTTTTTTTTATAAAATTAATTTTTGAATGGAATTTTTGAAACCTTTTTATATCATAAATAAATAAATCTTCGTTGATATGTCCTTTCATCATCCATTCAGCTGTTACTTTTCCTGCTCCGCCACCACTTCCAATTCCAATGCTATTAAATCCGCAGCAAGCAAAAAGATTTCTAATTTCAGGAACTTCACCTAATAACGTATTTGTGTCTGGAGTAAAAGATTCTGGACCTACAAAAAATTTCCTTATTCCAGCTTTTTTCAAGAGAGGTACCCTTTTTAAAGATGCTTCTAAATAAGGTTCAAAGTGTTCAAAATTCTCGGGGAATTCACCAAATGAAAAATCTTCTGGGACTCTATTTTCTTTATTAAAAGCTGGTATTGATTTACCCTCAAAAATTCCAATTAACATTTTCCCTGCATCTTCTTTCAAATATAAACTGTCATCAAAATCTCTTAGTACAGGAATATTTTTAGGAAGATCTTTTATACCTTCTGTAATTACATAAAAATGCTCTGCTGGATACAAAGGAATGCTCACTCCTATATCTTCTCCAATCTGTCTTGACCACATTCCCGTTGCAAGAACTACATATTCGCACTCAATTGTTTCATCTTTAACTTTAACGCCGTGAACTCTTCCATTTTTTGTTAGAATTTTTTGAACGGGTGAGTTTTGAAATATTTGCACACCTTCATTCCTTGCAGCTTTTGCCAATAAATTAGTTACACCAACAGGATCCGCTTGGCCATCTCCTGGCATGAAAATTCCTCCATATATACCTTCATCGTTAATTATTGGATAAATTTTTTTAATTTGTTCAATGCTCAAAACTTCCACATTGACATTATGTAACTGCGCAGTTGTTGCTTGTCTTAATAATTCTTGCCATCTGCCTTTTGTTGTAGCGATCGAAAGTGCACCGTTCAATTTAAGTCCACTTGAAAAATCAACTTCTTTTTCTAGTTTTTTATAAAGTTCTAAAGAATATTTTCTAATTTTTGTAATTGCTGCCGTAGGTCCTAATTGACTAACTAAGCCCGCTGCATGCCAAGTTGTTCCTGATGTTAGTTGATCTCTTTCCAATAAAACTACATCTTTCCATCCATATTTTCCTAGATGATAAGCTACAGAACATCCGGCAACACCGCCACCTATAATTACTGCCCTTGCGTTTTTAGGTAATGGCTTATTCATATTTTTTTTTTGTAAATAGGATTAAAGCAACTCCACTAATTATAACTAACCCACCAAGAAAAACTTGATTGGGCGGATCTTCTCCGAGCAAAAAAATAGATGTTAATAATCCAGTTACAGGTAGCACAAGCAAAACAGGCATTACTTTATTGACTGGATATTTTTTTAAAACATAATACCAAGCAGCGTAACCAACCGGTTGCATAAAAAATCCAAGGTAAATTACTGTTAACCAACTATTAATATTTGCTGATAAAAAATACGGAATCGGATTTCCATCGAAAACTAACGATATAATTAATAGCATGGGCCCAGAAAATACACACAACCAAGTCATTAATGCAAAGGCTCCAATTTTTTTACTTAAAGGTTTTGCCATAACTGCTCCAAGAGCCCAGGTAAATGCGCCAGAAATAGTAAGAAGAACTCCAATATATTTACCTTCAAGATTAGGCGCTCCTGTTAAAATAAAAACACCAATAAAGGCAATAAATAGACCAACTATATTTTTTAAAGTTGGAATTTCTTTTAATAAAAAAAATGCAATTATTATTCCAAAAGGAACTTCTAATTGAACAAGAAGTATAGCCGAAGAAGCATCTATGATGCTTAAACCTGTATAAGTTAGTCCATATTGCAAAGTACTGCCAATGAAAGAAACTTTAAATAAATCAAAATATAATCCTTTGGGTAAAGGAAACCACCAAACAAGAATTAATGCTGGTATAGTAAAACGCATACCCATTAGCAAATATGGTGGAAAATACAGCATTGCAGGCTTAGCAATAACAAAACCGAAGCCTAAAACTGCAGGGACTAGCAACGCAATAAATATATCTTGTGTTTTCATTTTCCTACTTTTTAATCTTCTTATCACATTGTATATTATGAGCATAAAGAAATAAGAAAGCCACTAAATGAAAATAGAAATAGTTGAAAACAATGTAGTTTTGGTAAACCCTTCAAAAGAAAACTTTGAAATACATCCTCTTTGGTTAAGGGAAAGAGCTAAAACAGAAAATTTAGTGGATAAGTATAACGATCAAAGGTTGTACGATCCATCCCAACTTGATCAAAATATTAAAATAAAAAAAGCATCAATGAGCAATGGTCATCTTAATATAGAGTTTACAGATGGAGTGAAATTTGAATACAAAGTTAATAATTTACTTTATGAAATAGACAAAAAAGAACCTGTTGAAAAAATAGTTTTTTGGGATTCTAGTCTCAATAAAAAACCAATAGTAGCTTATGATAAAAATATTTTTGAAACTAAAATAATGTATGAATTACTTCAAAATTTTTATAAATATGGATTTGTAATTTTTAAAAATGTTCCTGCGGAAGATAATTATATTGTAAAGTTTGCAAATTCTATAGGTACCATAAGGCCAACCAACTTTGGGGAATCATTTAGCGTTAGGTCTGTACCAAAGCCTAATGATTTAGCTTACAGCTCTATAGCTCTGACACCTCACACAGACAATCCGTATAGAAAACCAATTCCATGTATACAGCTTTTACATTGTATTGAAAATGAAGTTGAAGGAGGCCTTTCAACTTTAGTAGATGGTTTTGCTGTTGCTGAATATTTAAAAAAAAATCATAAAGATATATTTAAAATATTAACAAAAACTAAAGTTAGATTTAGATTTGTAGATAAAACTATAATTCTTGAAAATTGGGGAGAATTAATTGAGTTAGATGAAAGTAATAAAGTTAAACAAGTTAGATATAGTACAAGATTAGATTATGTACCAGCATTAGAAAAAAACCAATTAAAATTATTTTATGAAGCTAGAAAGTTAATTGCAGATTTGTATGCCTCTTCAAAATTTGAAATAAGATTTAAATTAGATAAAGGTAATTTGTTAATGATGGATAATCATAGATTGTTGCACGGAAGAACTTCTTACGATGTAAGTGAGGGGAGTAGATATTTAAAAGGATGCTATATTGATCATGATTCAACAGAAGGAAAGTTAAGACATTTAGAAAGAAAGTTTGGTTTAAAATGGAAAAAGTAAAATTTAAACAAATGAAAGATGGGACTAAAGAAGAATATATTTTTTTAGATAAATATGAAAAAAAATATATAAATGATACTGGTGATAGGTTGTTAAAATTTATGGGTGGATTAAAGAATACTTTAGAAGGTTATCAAATAACTAGACTAGAACATTCACTTCAAACAGCAACGCGAGCTTTAAAAGAAAAGGCTAGTGATGAAATGATAGTTGCATGTTTGTTGCATGATATTGGAGACGAATTAGCTCCTTTAAATCACGCTGAATGTGCAGCCTCTATTTTAAAACCTTACGTAAGTGAAAAAACACATTGGATAATAGAAAAACATGGAATTTTTCAAATGTATTATTATGCACACCATCTAGGTGGCAATAAAAATGAAAGAGAAAAATTCAAAGGACATAAATACTACAATGATACTATAGACTTCTGTGAAAATTGGGATCAAAAATCATTTGATCCCAATTTTAAATCATTGACGCTAAAAGATTTTGAACCTTATGTTAAAAAAATATTTAATAGAAAACCATATTCTATTTAAAATATTATTTACAAGGTAAACCAGAATTCTTCCAACCTGGATTTGCAGAGTTACCTAAAAAACCATCAGAAATATTTGTGCATTTATAATCCTCGCCTACCAAAAGTTCAGCCGCAGCTTGAGATCTTACTCCTCCCATACACATAGTGAGTATTTCTTTATCTTTGTTGATCCCTAATTTTTTAAAATCATTAATAAAATTTTGATCTTTTATTGTTAAAAAATAAGTTTTTAAACCAAATTTTTCTCCATCTGGCTTTCCATCTACGTTCCATTCCTCTTCTGTCCTTACGTCAAGCAAAACAGATTTAGGATTATTTTTTATATGAATTTCAACTTCATTGCTTGGTATTTGTTTAATCATAATTTGTTAACAAACTATAGCATAATTAAGCTTTATCTTGATAATCTTTCTGATGTTGTGGAATTTTTTTGTCCGTTCCAAATAGCATATGTTTAGACATATCTTCTCTATATTTACTAGCTGGAACTTTTAATCCGACTGCTTCCGCAACTTCTCTAATCAACATAGGGTTTGCTCCACAACATACACCCAAATAATTAATACCTAGAGCATAAGCTTCTTTTGCAAATTTTCCAATTTCATACCTATTACATTGCATTGGATCCAAAGCTGTAGGAAATGTTGTTTTATGCGGTGTATTACATGTGCATCCATTATTATCGGGCAAATTAAAAAAAGTGGGATTCTTTTCAGTTGTCCTAAAAGTAATAGGTAAAGCAGCTACGTGACATTTTAAGGATTTCCTAATTTCTTTAAGGTACGGCATCATTGTAGTTGGGCCTCTAAAACAATTCATCCCCACTACTTCTCCTCCTCGTTGTTCTAATTCTTTACAAACATCTAAAATTGAAACACCATCTCTCATAATGTTTTCTCCCATAGGTGCTATTGTAATTACGCAAGGAAGGCCAGACTTTTTCATTACATCTAACGCTTTATATGCTTCTTCTGCGTAATAAAATGTTTCACCAATTAACATATCTGCTCCCTCATCGACTGCCCAACTAACCATTTCAGAAAACATTTTTTCAACAACTAAATGTGTTGTGGGATCTTTATCATTCCAAATATTAGAATTTGAAATATTTCCAGCCATCAAATTAGGTTCATTTCCAATTGGACTAGTTGCAACCTTTTTAGCAATTTTTAAGGCTGCTCTATTTAAAGGTTCTAAAAGTTTCTCTTTGCCAATAACTTTCATTTTTTCTCGGTGACCGTTATAGGTAAATGCTTGAACTATATCCGAGCCAGCATGCTGGAAATCTCTGTGTAGATTTTCTAATGCCTCAGGGTGTTCCAGAGAAACCATTGGAACAAATTCACCTGATGTCATATACCCTCTTCTTTCAATTTCAAAAAGAAATCCTTCTGCACAAATTACGGGACCTTCATTTAATCTTTCAATTAAACTTCTTTTTTTATCTTTACTTCTTTCTTTTTCGCTGTTCATTTTCACTCCTTTTTAGTGCTTTTAACAAATGTAGGGCGCACAATATGGTTAAATGCCCGATCTTTTGTTGGGTGAAATTCCAAAAAAAAACCACCGACTAAAGCGGTGGTAAGTTTGTTGCTTTAGCAGGATTTATTAAGCGCCCGCAAGTTGTTATAACTCGGCGCTACTTATTATCTTAACTAATGCTATATATACTGTCAAATAAAAATTTAATTTATTTATGGAGTTTATTTGGAAAATTTACTTAAAAACGAAAAAAGCCCTTATCTTAAACAGCATGAAAAAAACCCAGTACACTGGCACGCTTGGGGAGAAGAAGCTCTTGGTAAAGCTAAAAAATTAAAAAAACCAATTTTCTTAAGCGTTGGTTATGCAAGCTGTCACTGGTGTCATGTCATGGCTCATGAAAGTTTTGAAGATAAAAATACAGCCTCCATAATGAATGATAAATTTATTAATATAAAAGTTGACCGTGAAGAAAGACCGGATTTAGATAACGTATTTCAAAAAAGTTTGGCTATTTTAACTGGAGTTCCTGGTGGTTGGCCATTATCAATGTTTTTAGATGAAAATGGTGTGCCTTTTACTGGCGGCACATATTTTCCTCCAAAAGATATGCAAGGAAGACCTTCCTTCATAAATATTCTCAATCAAGTATCGGACTTTTATGAAAAAAATAAAGACAAAATTATTCAACAAGCTTCACAGATAAAAGATATTTTTCAAAAAGATCAAAAAAAATCCTCTGTTATTAGTCAAAATTTGAATCCCCATCTTGAAGCTATGCTTAATTATGTTGATTTTGAGTGGGGCGGTTTTCAAGGAAGTCCAAAATTTCCACAATTTTATGTATTTGAAAGTTTTTTACATTTTTATAAAAAAAATAAAAATAAAAAATACTACGATGCAGTAAAAGTTTTATTTAGCAATGTTTGTTCTAGAGGGTTATATGATCATCTGCTTGGGGGAATAGCCCGTTACTCAACGGACGATAGATGGATCGCACCACATTTTGAAAAAATGCTTTATGACAACATTCTATTTATAAATTTATTGGGACAATTCTACCTTCATGAACCAGATGAATACTATAAAGATAAAATAATACAAACTGTAGAATTTATTAATCAATCATTTAAAAATAAAGATAATCTTTTAGGTTCTGCTTACGACGCAGATAGCGAAGGCGTTGAGGGCAAATACTATGTTTGGGATGATAAAGAATTAAGAAGTGTGCTTGAAAGCGATTATGATCTTTTTGCTAAATACTATGATATTTCGGAAAATGGAAATTGGGAAGGCAAAAATATTCTAATTGAAAAAAGCATTAAACCTAAAAAAGAAGAAGTTGAAAAATTAAAAAAAATTAAAAATAAACTTTTAAATATAAGAGAAAAAAGACAAAAACCTTTTTTTGATGACAAAACCCAAATTGATCTAAATGCTTACTGGACAAGCGTATTACTTTTTGTTGCAGAAGTATTTGAGAAAGAAGAGTGGAAAAAAATAGCTTTACAAAATTATAATATAATAAAAAATCTTACAAAAGATGAAGTTTATCATTGTTATAAAGATAAAAAAGGAGTTAAGGTTTTTTTAGATGATTATGCTTATTTAACTCAATTAATGATTAATTTTTATGAAATCACTGGTGAATTAAATTATTTAAATGATGCAAAAGAAATGTCTCAAAAAACTTGGGATTTATTTTATGATAAAAATAATAAAATTTTACAAAAAAACCTTATCGAAAAGAATGATCTTTTTGTTCCACCTTCTGATGTAAATGATAGCAATATACCAAATGGAAATAGTATATTTCTGTTAAACTGTAAGAAGCTTGAAGCAATAACTGGCGAAACAAAGTGGCTAAGCATGACTAAAGAATTAACACAAAGCTTTCATTCATTTCTTAATTTACAATCAACTCAAATGGTTAGTTATATTAAAAATCTTGATATGTGTGAAGAATTACAAACATTTTCTTTTTTTGGCGATATTAATAAAAATAAAGATTTGCACCAATATGTTAAAAAAAACTACTTAAGGTCTTCAACTCTAATCTATAAAAATGATTCTAAAGAAAGCTATTTAGTTGTTTGTAAAAACCAAACGTGCTCAAATAAAATTAAAACTATTGATGAATTAAAATCAATTGTGAAAAATTATGCAATTTAGTGATCAAAAAAAAGGAATGTTGATGGCGTTTACTGCTGTCATGTTTTTAACACCAGATTCTCTTTTTATCCGTTTAGCTAATATTAATTCATGGAATTTAATTTTTTATAGAGGCCTTATTCCGTTTTCTGTTGTTTTTATTTATTTGCTATTTGTTTATAAAAGCAAATTAATTAAAAAAACTTTAAGCAATGGTTCGCGTGGCCTAGCATATGCTCTTGTTTTTACAGTAACAAATATCACATTTGTAATATCTATTGAAAATACCAATGTTGCTAATACTCTTATCATGCTTGCTTTAGCGCCAATGCTTTCTGCTGTTCTTAGTCTTATATTTTTAAAAGAAATCCCTGATAAAAAAACTTGGGCAGCTATCACTGTTACTACTTTATCTGTAATTTATATTTTTTTTGATGCTGTAGATACTGGAGATATGATGGGAAATGCCTTAGGTTTGCTTACGGCATTTGGTTTAGCGGTTGGAGCAGTAATTATAAGGTCTGCAAAAAAAATAGATCTGGTTCCCTCTGCGATGTTTGGAAAACTACTAGTAGCCCTTATAGCTTTTTATTTTGCAGATAATTTAAATTTAAAAGATAATGATTTAATAATTGTGCCGCTCATGTGCATTATGTGTGTTGCCATACCATTTGTGCTTGTTACTATAGCACCAAGATATATCACTGCAGCAGAAGTTAACCTATTCTTTCTTCTTGAAACTATATTAGGACCAATATGGGTTTGGCTAGTAATAAAAGAACAACCAAGCTTTGAAACAATTGTTGGAGGAGTTGTCATAATTACAACAATCTCTATTCATTCAGCCTTATCTTTAAGAAAATCATAATTTAATAAATACTAGTTGCAATTTTAATTATGAAAGCATAATTATTCTGAAAGTATGTTTAAAATTTTCAAAAATTCTTGGGCTTTATTTACTGGTTTTGCAATACTTATTACTGCACATGGATTTCAGGGAAACTTGGTACAAGTAAGATCTGTAATAGAAAATTTTGGTTTTATTACTACTGGAATAATAATGTCTGGATATTTTGTGGGATACTTTGTTGGTGCCAATATGATCCCTAATCTTGTAAGCAAAGTTGGACATATAAGAGTTTTTGCTGCTTTTGCATCGATGGCTTCATTATCTATATTAATACATGCTGTATTTGTTGATCCAATTGTTTGGACTCTCGCTAGATTTTTAACAGGGTTCAGTCTGATTGGAGTTTATATCGTTGTAGAAAGTTGGCTTAACGATCGTGCAACAAATAGAAATCGTGGAGGGGTTCTTTCAATTTATATGTTTATAACATTTACTGGATTAGCGGTTGGAACTCTTTTATTAAATTTTAACCAACCGCAGGAATACGAACCTTTTATATTAATTTCATTATTATTTTCTATAGCTCTTGTTCCTATACTTTTAACAAAAAGAGCTGCACCCAAATTTAAAAAAATAGGCTTTATAAAGATCAAGCAACTTTATAAAATTTCACCACTAGGTACTTTTAGTATGTTGTGCACTGGTTTAATTCATTCTGCTATCTTTGGGTATGGAGCTGTATATGCCGCATCTTTGAATTTTACAATTTTTGAAATATCTCTTTTTTTATTTTTAGTTACAATAGCAGGAGCTATTTTTCAATTTCCAATAGGTTATTATTCGGACATGAAAGATAGAAGAATAATTCTTATAGGGTGCACATTTCTTTCTGCTATTTTTTGTATGTTTGCTATTTTTGCTTCAGGGGGTGCTTTAGAAAATATGTATTTAGCATCAACCATTGGAATGGACAAAATAATGTTTTTAATATTTGTAACTATTTATGCAGGATTTGCTCTTCCAATGTTTACTCTTAATCTTGCTTATGTAAATGATTTTATTGATAAAGAAAGATTCGTTGCGGCTGGAGCAGGACTGCAAATTATATTTGGCATTGGTGCTATGGGTGGGCCAATCCTATGTTCAATCTTTATGAACACTCTTGGGCCTAATGGGTTTTTTATATATTTAGCTATTGTTCATATATTAATAGGATTATTTGGAATGTATAGAATTACAAAAAGAGAATATGAGGATAATCCAGATTCAACGTTTACTCCTTTGCCAAGAAATATTACTCCATTAGGTATTGAGCTGGATCCAACAACTGCTGCAGATTTGTCTAATTCGGATAAATAATAATAGGCTTTAAAAAAAAATTATTACAAAAATATTAATGTGGATAGCTTTAAGAATTTATTTTTGGGGCAGAAATTAAATATTATAAAAATTTTTAAGTTCCGCCCTAAATGTTTTGAAATTTATTGAAATACGATTAAGCTTTTTTCAGATTAACTGCAGAAGGACCTTTTTCGCCGTTCTCAACTTCAAATGTTAACTCATCACCTTCGTTTAGCTCCACGTTTGCTTCTTGAGCTGCAGAAGAATGAACGAAAACATCTTTTTCTTTATCTTCTCTTTCAATGAAACCATAACCTTTTGTTCCATTAAACCATTTAACTTTTCCTTTTATACTCATTTTATCTTCTTTCTTTTTAATTTAACTTTATCGTTAGAAAAATCTAACAATAATCGTTCTTTAATTAGATTTAACAAGAAATGTCAAGTTAATATAAATTTTTAGCTGCTGTGAAGGGATGCCCTGCTGTAAGTCGGTCCTATTATATTGCTTACTAACTTTTAAAAAGGACAAGGTTTGAATAAAATTACGATCATATTACAATCAGAATTTTTGTGCTATAATCATAAAAAATGAATAAATACAGAAGAAAGTTTGTAAAATTAGTTGGATTATCATTTCTGTCAGTTATTCTCTTGCCTTATAATTTTCTATATTCTGCGACAAAAAAAATTATCAATCCAAAACTTACCGAAGAGCAAAAAAAAGTCATGTTTGAAGAGGCTACTGAAAGACCTTTCTCCAGTCCTTTAAATAACGAAAAAAGAAAAGGCTTTTTTCACTGTGCTAATTGTGGCGCAAAGCTTTTTGCTTCAAATGCAAAATTTGATAGTGGAACAGGCTGGCCATCTTTTACTGAGTCATTACCTGGTGCTTTCAAAACTAAAATTGACTATTCATTTGGAATGAAAAGAGTAGAATATCATTGTACAAATTGCGGCGTACATCACGGTCATGTTTTTGATGATGGGTCAACATCAACTCAAAAAAGATTCTGTAGCAATGGACTGTGTTTAATTTTTAAACCTGATAATTAGATAGATACTTAAATTATAAGTAATCACTATGTTTTTTAAAAGATTATTTTCAAGAAGCAACTTAAAACTAAAGGTTGATGATGGAGGAAGGTCTGCAGCCGGCTACAAAGGTAAGGCTGGAGACTGCGTTGTACGTTCTATTGCCATAGTAACAGGCGCGAGTTATCAAAAGGTTTATAAAGATTTATATGATGCAAACGAAAATTTTAGAATTAACTCTAAAACAAAACTTGCTAGAAGTTTAAAACAAAAAAATGACAGCCCTAGAACAGGAACGCATAGAGTTGTTCTCAAGAAGTATCTAGAAAAATTAGGCTGGAAATGGACACCAACAATGTTTATAGGCCAAGGTTGCAAGGTACATTTAAAAAAAGAAGAACTTCCAAGCGGCATACTTATTGTGTCTTGCTCTAAACATATAACTGTAGTTAAAAATGGTGTTCTTCATGATACTTATGACTGCTCAAGAAATGGAACAAGATGTGTTTACGGTTATTGGACCCAATAGGATTATTTTACCATGATGAGTTTGGTGATTTTAAAAACTCAATTTCATCTTCTGAAGACACTCTATTTAAAACTTTATTTCTATGAGGGTATCTAGCAAATCTTTTTATAGCGGTGGTATGAACTAACCAAAACTTTTTAATTTTTTCTATTTCTGAATGATTTTTCAAATATTTTTCCATTAACACATACGCCTTTTCATGGTCTGAAATATTTTCACTATGAATAAAGGGTAATAAAGCAAATAATCTCTCACTTTCATTCATAGCGTCTAAAAAGTTATTTTCTATTATTCTATGTAAGACCGATCTTGATTTCTCGTCTTGTTCAAAAGCCTTACCGCTTTCCCTAAATAAGTTTCTTGAAAACTGGTCGAGTAAAATAATCAGCGCAAGACAGCCCTTGCCTGTTCCTTGCCAGTCATCCAGTTTATTTTGGCTTGCTAATTCGTAATCACTCAAAAATTTATCTTTAATAACTTGATCAAATTTCAAATCTTTTT
>Ga0209501_10002835_pt1 | contig 17854 bp, 14 predicted proteins | sample ArcticOcean_MG_C_4_FD_187434 | JGI IMG/M metagenome (GOLD analysis project Ga0209501, IMG submission 187434) | Marine microbial communities from western Arctic Ocean - ArcticOcean_MG_CB4_134 (SPAdes) (version 2) | ecosystem: Environmental > Aquatic > Marine > Oceanic | place: Arctic Ocean...
TTCTTCCTGCTCTCCTTGTATGGGGAACTGAAGAGCAAAAGCAGAAATTCCTCGTTCCCTTGCTCAAGTCCACTGTTACCGCATGGCAAAAGTTCACGGAACCATCCTCAGGTGCAGATCTTGCAAACTACGAAAGCAAGGCGACACGAGATGGCGATGACTGGCGTCTTACCGGTCAAAGCGTTTTTGTCAGTGGTCGCGGCAAAGAACCTGAATATCTTTTCGGACCAATGATGACTGACCCAGATGCTCCTCGACACCGAAATCTTGGATTCTTCATGATCCCTGTCAGGGATGCCAGCGGCAATCCTACTGAGGGACTTGAGATACGAAATCAAAATCTCGTCAATGGGGCAGACCAACACTTCATCTTCATGGATGACGTACGGATCGCTAGTGACCATCTGATTGGGGGAGACCACCAAGGATGGCAGGTAACCCAAACATCCCTGGAACAAGAGCATGGCGGGAGAGGAAATGCTTTCCCTGACGACTCCATGGTTGATCATCTCTTAACCTGGATGCAGAATAAACATCAAACAACTGATATTCAGAAGCAAACAGCAATAGATGCATACAATGATTTCAGGGTCGACAACATTCTCGCAAAGAGAACTTACTGGATGTACTCAAATAAAATGAGCATTCAGCACGAGGGAAACGTCGCTAATGTTCACAACAGAGAGTACCAGTGCCGAAACCAGATACGAGTCCGAGATGTAATGGGTCCCTATGCTATGCTTGATAGCAATGACCCTAGGGCTCCTCATCAGGGAGAGCAGGAAGTTCGACAAAGAGCGCTTGTTGGTATGCGTCACGCAGGTGGAAGCACTAACATTGCCAAGGTAGTTCTTGCCCGGCGCATCGGCATCAGTCGAACTCAGGAAAAAGCAGCACCCACACCGTCAACTGCTACGGCAGGTGGAAGTTAGTCCTAACAGTCAGCCTAACTAAGGATAGGATTAATTGAGAATAGGTCGGCGAGATAAACCCTCGCCGACCTATTCTCAATTAATTAGACATACTGAACACGGAATGTGGATTGACAAACTAGTCACAGGCATTTATCGTCTCGAATATAATAAACATATTATCAATATGCGAAAAAGAGCATGAGTTTTTGCTAAAGAAGGAGGGTTCATGGACTTCGATATTCATTACTCAGAAGAGCAGGAAGCCTTTCGTAAAGTTATAAGAGAGTGGTTAGATGTGTACACCCCAAGGGACGTATTATTACCACCGGATGGTCGGCCACTGGAACCTGATGTGCAGGAAACCATGCGGGCATTCCGCAGACGATTAGGTAGTCAAGGATGGCTCGCCCCATCATGGCCTCGCGCTATCGGGGGGGGTGGGTTAACAGAACAACTTGAAGTAGTCCTACAAGAAGAACTCCGCCGGCTTACCATACCTCCTATTGGTGACAATACCCGGTGGATCCCTGCTGTCATGGTTTGGGGAACTGAAGAACAAAAACAAAAATGGGTCGGCCCAGCACTACGCGGTGAAACTATAACATGGCAGACATTTAATGAACCCCACGGTGGCTCTGATTTAGCAAATGTAAAAACGACTGCCACTAAACAAGGGGAGGAATGGGTGATTGAAGGACAAAAAGCATGGATTACTGGGCAATTTGACCCAGATTACATGTGGACGTTAGCCAAAACTGACGATACGAGACCCTCCCATTTCAACCTTGGGGTATTTATGATCGATGCCACTCTACCCGGCATATCAATAGAATCCCGCCGGTTGTTGACAGGGAGCGAGCGCACGATTACGTTCGAAAACGTGAGAATACCTGCGGGGAATCTTGTTGGGGATCCCTACCAAGGATGGGAAATAGTTCAAACTATCCTTGAAGGAGAGCGCGGAGGGTTTGGGTTCCAAAAAGCTGAAGACGGAACCATAAAGTCCGTCTTGCAATTCCTCGAGCACGAGAGAAATCAACGAATGAACGACCCTGACACTTACAAACAATAAAGTGGCATGCTTTCACATTATGCACTAGAGTATAAATATCCAACTACCCAAGTTTAACGCCGGACACAACAATTCTTAGAAGAACCACTAACCATAGATAAGCAAGCATTCACTGAGGAGTAGTATCAAAGTGGATTTCGAATATCATGACACACCACAGCAATCTCAGTTCCGTAAAGAAGTCAAAGCTGCATTTGATAATTGGCAAGAAAGCAACAGTGCTAACGATAAAGGCTCCTTGGAGTCGCAACTACTAGCACTTATGGGGAGTAACGGGTGGCTTGCATCTTCCACCTCAGATGAGGCATTGAATCCAGGGAATTACGCCGTACTCATAGACGAATTACAATCACTTCGGGTCGGTAACGTGGTAGAAGAGACAAAAAGCCAGATTGCCTCGAACAATGCCTTTGCAGAGTGGGCTACTGCGGAACATCAGACATCGTATGGGAGTAACCTCTCAACCGGGGAACTGAATATCTGGAAACTGCAGATAGAAGCTGGCATTCAGCCTGATGCATCAGTTGTGCAAACTACCGTATCCCGTGACGGAGACGATTATATCTTGAATGGTCAGGGTATTTTTGCAGGGATTGGTGTGTGGCCAGATCTCATCTATACTTTAGCACGGACGGAACTAAACAATCCAATGGCTAAAGTAACCTCGGCTTTTATGATCCCTGGCAACCTTAATGGAATCCTCGTCGCATTACCGAACGTGCTTATTGAAGATGGGGCCCACAGCATTCAATTTGATCAAGTTAGAGTACCAGCCCAATGTATATTGGGTGATGACGATCAAGGATGGCAAATCCATAACGATAAAATCCGGGATGAGTTGCTCGAGATGCCCCCTCAAGTGAGTCCTGCAGTAGATGATTTACTTGAATACGCAAAGGGAACACAGAGGGGCGGTGACTACCTGAGTAAACAATCGTTTCTTCAACAACTCCTAGTAGAATGCTACATTAATCGGAGCGTAGAAAGACTGTTCAGGGTTCGCAATCAATGGCTTGAAAAATCTGGCTCTCCTATCACCTATGAAACAGCCCAGACGGAGCTATGGGCTAAGAAAACGGCCATGCGTCTTTCCCAGATCATCAGAGAAACAATGGGCATGTATGCAATGCTGACTGCAGAAGACCAACGATCCCCTCTTCTAGGTCGACTAGAAGCTGAACAGCGAAGAAGTTTGGCCACACAAAATCCTGCAGGAACCCCCGAGGTCCAGGCTGACATAATTGCCAAGGCATTGGAACTTGATCAACGTATCGAACCAAGATACCGATACGGAGCCCCTAGCAAAACCAAGAATTAGCATGTATAATTCTGCCAAATAGGCATTACAGTACGAATTTTACTGTACTGGAAACGTCCTTAGCGCAGAAATGGCGAAGGGGTACCTCGCCAAAAAAATGACTGAAGGAGGCAGAAAATGGATCTCTCTCTGACGGAAACGCAGCAAATGCTGCAAAACGCAGTACAAGGATTCTTGGAGGCAGAATTGCCTAAGTCCAGAGTTCTAGAGATAGATGACAGCGAAACAGGGTTCGCAGACGATCTTTGGGGTAAAATGGCTGAGATGGGACTCCCTGGCATGCTCGTTCCTGAGCAATATGGTGGATCCGGAAACAGCGTTACTGACATGGCAGTAGTATTCGAGCAACTTGGGTTGTATGCATCAAGCAGCCCGTTACTAGACTCTGGTGTTCTCGCTGCTACTACTATACTCACCGCAGGATCTGACGCACAAAAACAGGCGTTACTTCCTGCAATAGCTTCTGGTGATCGTATACTGACAGTAGCGGTTACTGAAGAAGATTATGGCTGGGGACCTGGAACAATTGCCCTCGCAGCAAGTCAGTCTGGGGATGGATACACGCTTAACGGAACCAAGCTTTTCATACCGTGGGCCCACGTAGCAGACCAAATAATTGTTGTGGCACGAACCTCTGGTGACGGCGCTGATGGGGTTACTTTGTTCGTCGTCGACAGAACAGCCTCAGGAGTTAACACAAGACTCCAAACCGGATGGATCGGCGACAAAGTATGTGAGGTCAACTTCAACAATGTGCAAGTAGCAGCCTCCGATGTCTTGGGATCCGTAGGACAAGGTTGGGCAGCGCTACAAACCGCTATGGACACTACAACTGCCATCCTCTCCGCATACATGGCTGGAGGAACCCAAAAAGCCTATGATATGGCTCGAGAATATAGCCAGAGCCGAATCGCATTCGGAGTTCCAATCGGAACGTTCCAACGCGTACAGGATCATGTGATTGAAGCAGTAACTCAGGCAGATGCAATCAAATGGACCGCGTACGAAGCAACTTGGAAACTTGACGAAGGTCGCGACGACGCTGCCCTAGCAGTATCTGCTGCAAAAGCAGTGGCAAGCACTGGATACAGTCAGGCTTGTGATGCGTCGCATCATGTACATGGTGGTATAGGAACAGATTTAGACTTTGGTCTTACCCACTACACCAAGCGAGCTCGTACATTCCAGCACTACTTAGGTGATGCAGTTCACCACCGAAGAAGAGCTGCTGAGCTACTTGAGCTCTAAAGCGAACTCTTTCTCGTAACGAACGCAATATTAAAGGGGGGGTCTTAAGCAAATACGCTTAGTTCCCCCCTTAAATATTGGGAAATCAAACGAGGTGTCTGTGCAAGCAGAAGCAACGATCATTGAGATACGCAAGGAAACCCCAACCGTCAAATCATTCTTCTTCGATCTTGGCGGCGCTCCTTTTACATTTCTCCCCGGTCAGTGGGTGGATTTTTATATCGAAACTAACTCTGGTCTGCAAATTGGAGGTTTCTCAATAACCTCATCCCCTACTGTAGAAGGTACACTAGAGCTTGCAGTAAAACGATTGCCTTACGGAATACCAGCACAATACCTTCACGACACAGCACGTGTCGGGGATTCTTTCTATATCAATGGAGGCTCAGGAAAGTTTTACTACCAAGAATCCAACGGTGGTCCGTTGTTGCTCATAGCTGGAGGAATAGGCATAACCCCAATTATCAGCATAGCCCGCTATGTGGCTGCCAAACAGATGGATATTGACATGAACATCATATACAGTGCATCAACACCATCAGAGTTTGCTTTCAAATCTATAATTGACGAAATCACTTCTAGCTCGTCAAGATTCAACTGCCTATTCACTACAACCAAAGATAGTACTGAGATATGGACAGGCCACACGGGAAGAATAGATGCTAACCTGCTAAGCCACTATATTAATGGAGATAACGATCCTTTAATATACCTCTGTGGCCCTCAATCTATGATTAGTGATCTCGAAGAAACGCTACTCAATATAGGGGCGAACAAAACAAGAATCAACGCCGAACGTTGGTGGTAATCACCCTCCCATATCATTCTATCACCTTGGAGTAATTTACAGGAGCCGATTTTTAACATGCCAACTATTGTCGTAACACCCCCCGCCCCAAATCTGCGCATGGCATTTATGGACGCTATGGAGGATAACGGAGTCGATTATGACCGGCAGACAGATGGCTACTGGATTTATCTCCGTGAATCGCAGACAGATCTATGGGAACAGTTGGTCTCCAAATTTTCACTGAAGATTGAAGATACTGACCCCCCTGTTTTTTTCTAGAGCACCTACATATAAAATACTTTATCGTCACAAGGATTTAACGTCATGGACATTCAGGCTCGAGTTACTGGCAACCTAGACTATGAAATGAATACCCCGGTACCTGGGATGCAACTAGAAAATGTCGTCATACATGCAAATGACAGGGATATTCACGGAATACTCAAGCCCCACGGCAACAAGAAACACATTGTGCTCTGGGCGGGTTCAGTCTTCAAGAACTCCAAACAACAAAGAACGAGCCCAATTGCACTAGCAATCTCAGACAGGGTTGCTAGTGCCGGAATATCATCTATGCTACTCTCTTACAGTGACTACCCAGCTCAAGGCAATGACTTATCGCGCTGCGTACAAGACACTAAATACTGCCTAGAGTTCCTTGTTAATATTGGATACGAAAAGATAATCCTGGTAGGTCATTCTTTTAGCGGAGCTGTGGCTATATCTGCCAGTCAAAGCAATGAAAATGTTATTGGACTTATCACCTTGGCAAGCCAAACCCTTGGAGCTCAAACTGTGTCTCATGTTGCCCCGAGACCGCTATTAATTATTCACGGACTCGCGGACCAAACACTCGGACCACATTGCGGAGAACAAATCTACTCTTGGGCCTCTCAGCCCAAGGAATTAATCCTTATTGAAGGAGCTACTCATCGATTGTGGGACCGCAGAGATATACTCGAACCATTGTTAGTGAATTGGATTATCCAAAAATTACAGTAACCTATTATTTATTTCTAACATTGAGAAAATATAACTCTCATGCAAAAATTGCCAGTATTGTACATAAATCTCCTTAGCAACTTTACCTCGCTCATAGTAAAGTTACACAGTGCAAGCTGTAGAAAGATATTTTGAAAGAACCAGTACCAAACTGTCTTCAGCACCTCGCATAGGTGTCTGGATGGCTTCCTCTAGAGGTGAGCCATTTGACCAACTAAACTCGACTACGTATAATGCGTGCCGGGTCGCAAGAAACTGGTATCGGGAGCATGAATTTTTGAATGATGCACCAAGGGATCACTGTGGAGTCGTTGGTATCCATGCCCCAGGCGAAGAAGCCGCAAGGCTAGCATTTTTTGCACTATTTGCACTCCAACATCGAGGGCAAGAAAGTGCGGGTATCGCTACTTCAGACCTACTACGATTGCGATGCCATACAGCAATGGGATTAGTAACCCAGGCTTTCACCGAAGATAATCTCGAAAAGTTGTCTGGACATTTAGCCATAGGCCACACACGCTACTCAACTACGGGGTCAAACAAGCTGAACAATGCCCAGCCTTTTCTTGCTACTGGGCCTCATGGTGATATTGCATTAGGACACAATGGCAATCTCATTAATGCCAACTCACTAAAAAACGAAGCGTCTCTTGAATCAATAACTTTACAAGGTTCTACCGATTCTGAAATCATTGCGCATCTTCTCGCCCAAGCACCCGGTAAAGACTGGGGTGAACGCATCAGTTTCTTGATGAGAAGACTTGAGGGAGCATACTGTCTCACCGTACTAACCCCTGACGGTGTCATTGGCATTAGGGACCCACTGGGTATCCATCCTCTATCCATCGGCAAGCTTAATGGGAATGGATGGGTCATAGCCTCAGAAACATGCGCCTTAGACCATCTAGGTGCTACCTTTGTTCGGGACGTTGAACCAGGAGAAGCCGTTCTCCTTACAGATGACGGGCCTCAGGTACTCCACCGAAACTCTAGTAATAAAGAAACAGCCCTATGCTCATTTGAATACATTTACCTAGCCCGCCCTGACAGTAATGTTGGAGGAAGGTTGGTATACTCAACTCGACAGGCTATGGGACGCCAGCTTGCCATAGAACATCCAGCTGAGGCAGACCTAGTAATAGGGGTTCCCGACTCCGCGTCCGCAGCCGCTTCAGGCTATGCTGAACAAAGCTCCCTCCCATATAAGGATGGATTAATCAAGAATCGTTACGTGGGAAGAACCTTCATTGAACCTCATCAACGGATAAGAGACCTCGGAGTACGACTCAAATTCAACCCAATGCCAGAAATTATCCGCGGTAATCGTATTGTATTAGTGGATGATAGCATTGTACGGGGAACCACCACCCCGCATGTTGTTGACCTCTTACGCCGAGCCGGAGCTACAGAGGTCCATTTGAGGGTAAGCTCACCTCCAATACAACATCCTTGCTTTTTCGGGGTAGATATGGGGCCTCGAAAGTCCCTGATAGCGGCAAGTCGCTCCCTTGACGAAGTGAGAGTATTTACTGGAGCAGATTCAATTGGATACCTGAGTGTAGACGGGTTAATGGCTGCTATAGGAGGGAACGACAACGGTTTCTGTGGAGCGTGTTTCACCGGAAAATATCCCATACCTGTCCAACTAGAAATGGATAAATTGGCCTTAGAGAACTAATTCACTCAGAATATGTAATACCCACTCTTTAGACCCCCCCCGCGACTGTACTTGCACGTAGCCAAAAATGAGAGGATTCAAAATGCACGCACTGATTAGTGTATATGACAAAACAAACATCATCCCATTTGCTAAATCGCTTGCAAAATCCGGGGTACAACTCGTCAGCACTGGAGGCACTCAAAAATTACTAACAGAGGAGGCTTCTCTCGCAGTAACACCAGTTGCTGAAGTCACTCAATCTCCCGAAATGCTTGATGGACGCGTCAAAACTCTACACCCCAGAATTCATGGAGGCATTCTGGCGCTCCGCGATAGCAAGGATCATATGCAGCAACTCCAAGACTATTCTATTAACCCGATCGATATCGTTGTTTCCAATTTATACCCATTCGAAGAGGTGAGCTCAAAATCTGGGGTTACTCTCAGCGAAGTTGTTGAAAACATTGATATCGGAGGTCCATCAATGGTTCGCGCTGCTGCTAAAAACTTCGCAAGTGTATTAATTATTATTGATCCTGAAGACTACGAATGGATCAGTGATCGGATCAGCAGCAATCAAATCATATCCTTCGATGAACGCAAGTCGCTAGCTGCTAAAGCCTTCCAACATGTAGCACTATATGACACCTTAGTTTCATCATATCTGAATGATGAAACAACCCTACCCGTTGAACTAACACTAGCTTATCGACAAAAGTACACCTTGCGCTATGGAGAAAACCCTCATCAAAACGCTGCAGTCTACTCAAAGGTTCAGAGTAGCGGAGGACTATCTTGGGCAACTCAAGTACAAGGCAAAGAACTATCGTTTAATAATATCCTCGATGCTGAAGCTGCATGGAATACCGTAACTGATTTTGATACTGACACCGTTGCAATCATAAAACATCATAACCCCTGTGGGCTTGCTAGTCATAAAGAGCAGGTAACTGCATACACCCGGGCTTTTGAAGGTGATCCAATATCAGCTTATGGCGGAATCGTGGCATTTAATCGGATCGTTGATGGGGCTACTTGCCAAGCATTTGGATCTACGTTTTACGAAGTGGTAATCGCACCAGGCTACACCCCAGAAGCATTGCAGGTTCTGGAGCGACGCAAGAACTTACGGGTTCTAATAGCAGAAGAAACCGATACCAATCTGGACTATCGTTTCATACTCGGCGGACTACTAATTCAGAGTGCCGATATAATTGAAGAAGATGTCACCACATGGCAAGTAGTGACAACACAAAAACCCACTGTCAAGCAATTCGAAGATATGAAATTTGCTTGGCAAGCTGCGAAACATGTTAAGTCTAATGCCATTGTACTAGCTGGGGACCAAACACTATTGGGAATGGGTGCAGGACAACCCAACAGGGTAACAAGTATTCATCTTGCCATCCGTGCAGCAGGGGAACAAGCTGCCAATAGCGTATTAGCCTCAGATGCTATGTTTCCATTTCCAGACAACGTAGAAGCTGCGGCTGCAGGAGGTATCGGCGCTATAGTCCAACCTGGGGGATCAATACGCGATGCCGAAATAATAGAAGCTGCAAACCAACTCTCCATTCCGATGGTGTTTACCGGCATCCGCCATTTCAAACACTAAGCAATCAAACTGTCTTCATGACTCTTGTATGTCATGAGATACAACCGCGCATAAATGCCATCCAAGAGCATCAGTTCACGGTGAGAGCCTTGCTCTACCAAGATCCCATGATCAAGCACAAATATCCGATCTGCCTCTCTGATCGTGGAGAGTCTGTGAGCTATAACGATAGAAGTTCTTCCTTGTAACAGGACCCGTAAAGCCCGTTGAATAGCTGCTTCAGCCAAGGTATCAACATTCGCTGTGGCCTCATCTAATATGAGGATCATAGGATCGGCAAGAACTGCACGAGCAAAACTCACTAATTGTCTTTGGCCAATGCTCAGATTCCCGCCTCTCTCCTCCAACAGAGTTTCATACCCATAAGGAAGCTTCATAATAAAACCATGAGCTCCCACTGTCTTCGCTGCCTGCTTAACTTGATCCTCAGTTGCACCAGGTCTTCCAAAAAGAATGTTCTCTTTTACAGTGGATGAGAATAAAAATGGATCCTGCAACACCACCCCCATACTTTGGACAATCGTCCTCTGCTGAACCTCTCTAAGATCTTGGCCATCAATCCTAAGAGATCCTTTAGTCACGTCATACATGCGGGAAATAAGATTCACGAAAGAAGTTTTGCCGGCACCTGTTGCACCAACTAATGCAACTGTTTCACCAGGGTGGATAGAGACATCTATGTCCTTCAATACACTTACACCCGGCAAATATTCAAGTGAAACCTGATCAAACTCAATCTGTCCCTTAGTAATCAAGATAGGTGGAGCGTCAATCTGATCTACAACATCGGACTGCGTATCCATCAACTCAAAGATCCTAACTCCTCCAGCCATTGCCCTCTGCAATTCTGTGTACTGCATAATGATCATGCGAAGGGGTTCAAATATTCTTTGCGCATATAAGAAAAATGCTACTAGTTCTCCCATTGACATGTCGCCGCTATTAACACGTAGCCCGCCTAACACAATGATGATAGCCAAAGATAGAGCCGATTGGATCTCTACCACGGGCATCATTACCCCAGATAAACGAGCAGCTGCAATGTTTGCATTCAGATGATCCTTGTTGATCTCATCAAAATTACCCATGTTCAGCGATTCCCTACGGTGACTCTGAATCGTGCGTGCTCCCGACAAATTTTCATTCAGTGTCCCGTTCACAACCGCTATCGCAGTACGTACCCATACAAAGGTTTCTCTGGCACGGCCTTGCCAAACAGCTACTGCCAATAGGAGTATCGGTATCGGAGCCATAGCTCCGAGAGCCAAGATCAGGTCCATTCGAAACATCATGAAAACCATGGCTACCAAGATAAAGAGCTGCGAGATAGTACCGACCAACCCCTGAGTCATAACCTCCTGAATTTGTTGGACATCGTTGGTGACCCGGGACATGATCCTCCCAATCTGACTTCGATCCCAAAAGCTCATCGAAAGTGTTTGTAAATGGCGAAACAACTCAGCCCTCAATATGAGAATAAGCCCTTGCCCTATGCGTGCCATTTCAAGCATTTGAATGCGATTGCCAAGCGCTCCAACAATAGCGACACCAAAGAAAATCAGGCAATATACTACAAGCCCATCCCAGTCACCGATGGAGATGTAAGTATCAAAACTATGCCCAACCATACGAGGAAGCGCCACACTGGACCCCATAAATACAAGAGTGCCCAAGAGTGCCCATACAGCCCGAACTTTGAAGGGGCCTAAGTAACTAAAGAGTCTAGATACAACCGAATGCTCATACACCGAACCATACTGTTCTTCGTCATCTAAAAATGCATTCGTTGTTCCGGCATGCCCCCTGCCTGGAGTTCTTGAAGTCATATCTTCTCTCCTAGCAATCCTTCCGCGCTGGTATAGTCATCTCCTTCAATCGCCTCATTTTCATGCGCCTCATTTTCATGGAGTGCTTGCAAGTCATAAATATCCTTATAGAGACCGCCAGAAGCCAGCAGTGATTCATGAGTCCCGCGTTCTGCGATAGATCCCCCATCAAGTACGACTATCTGGTCTGCACCGACTAACCCTGCTAAGCGCTGTGCTATGACAAATGACGTTCGCCCCGCCATGAGGATCTTCAGGGCCTGCTGAATGAGGTGTTCCGTTTCAGTGTCTACACTGGACAGAGAATCGTCTAGGATAAGTATTTGAGGATTCATGATAAGGGTACGTGCGATAGCTAATCTCTGACGTTGTCCGCCAGAAAGAGTTACCCCACGCTCACCTATCCATGTTTCGTACCCCTCCTCCAACTCGACAATGAAATCGTGGAGTTGAGCTGCTGTGGCAGCAGCAACAACCTGTTCCATTGATGCATCGGGATAACCATAGGCAATATTATCTCTTAGAGAGGCAGAGAAAAGGAAAATATCCTGCTGTACAATGCCAATTTGCCGTCTTAATGATTCAAGAGTAACGTCTCGAACATCAGTCCCATCGATTAAAACACGCCCAGCTGTCACGTCATAGAATCTCGGCATTAAGTTGATCAGCGATGTCTTTCCACTACCCGTTAACCCAACAATAGCAATAACCTGCCCCGGATGAGCATCAAGGTTTATACTTTCTAAGACGGTTTGCGCGGCATCACCATACGAGAAGGAAACCTCTTCAAATTGAACCACTCCTTTACCGAGCGGCAATTCAATGGCTCCCTCTTTATCCTTTACAATTGGCACTCCATCCAATACTTCGAATATGCGCTCTCCCGATGCCACCACACGGGCAAATAAATTACCCATCCACCCAAGCATTCGCACTTGCTCGGTAAGCATCAACATATAGAAAATTGACTGTGTCAACTCTCCTCCAGTCAATTGATCGTTCATAACTGCATAACCACCGTATAGTAAGGTAGCCCCAACGATCAGATAGAGGATTAAGGTCATTATTGGAGTATTGAATGCTTGCACTTCATTGGCATGCATACTTTCGCGATAGAGATCATCCAAATTTCTATCAAACTTTTTTTGTTCGTAATCTTGCCTACCAAAAGAACGAACAAGTTTTGCTGCAGAAAGATTCTCCTGCAATACTATTGTCAGACGAGCTAATTCCTCTTGGATCGATTGCCATACAGGACGGAGCTTAGCGCTCGTACTAATCGCCCGATAGGCTATAGCAGGCATACCTATGCACACAATAAGTCCAAGTTGCCAATTAATGACCAACAATATCACCATTACGCCTAAGAAAAATGAGAGGGTCTGCAAGGGTCTCGGTAATCCAAAACTGAGAAACATTCTTAACGATTCTACATCTGCAGTCGCTCGGGACATAACCTCAGCAGTTTTGACATGGTCATAGAAAGAGAAGCTTTGCCTTTGCATACTGTTATACATTTGGTTTCTGATATCGTATGCAGCTTTCTGAGAAAGAATCTGGCTATAATAAGTAACCCCAAACATGAAACCGCCTCTGAGGAATCCAGTTATAATAACTCCCCCAGCTATGAGCAATAGAATACCGGTGATATTGCCATCTACCACTGCGTTAGTTGTGTCTGATTCCTCACGAATCAGGTCAAACGCCCGACCAAGAAGCCACGGTAAAAGGAACATAACTATAGTGTTCAGAAAAAGTGATGAAGACGTAGCGAAAATATCGCGACGATAAGGGAAGGAGAACGCGACGACCCTATACAATATTCTGAAGGTATACTTGAATTTAGCTGCAAACGTCTGGCTAGATGGCACTACCCCATCATCTCCTCACCTGAGAAACTTACTTTGAAGCAAAGGAATGCTATACGATGATCCGGAGTCCATCAACAAGCACTATGCATATGCCACTCCGACAACCGTAGTCACTCCTTACCCAAAAACACATGATCCACTAAGGCAGGGCTCGCGTTCCAAACCCATACCTAAATAATATATCTACGACTATAATTTACATGGTAACCTAAAGTGCCTGTTATCGCAAAAATCGACGAAACCCATACCTCGATCCCTTATATCTTGCGCAATGTGTACGATACGATATGCTATTATCAAAGGATCTCATGATAGAAGAACGCAAAGAAATGAATTTCGCCATTCGCTCAATGGAAATTGTCGACTCTCTGAGCCTCTCAAACATAGAGCGTAATGCCTTTCCAACTCAACGGCCTCCCACGCCTTTCAAACGGGATATACACAACAAAAAAAACCGATACCTCGTAGCATATAAACTTTCTAATGACACTGACCCACTAGAGAAGGACTCGCCTAACCAACTCGAGAGGCAAGGAGCATTCCTGAAAATATTCAACCGTGTGACTGGAAGAAAACCAGACGATACGGATATCGATCCATCAATTATCGGCTATATAGGCCTCTTCTTCCAAATTGACGAAGCCCATATAACGGCGGTCGGGGTTCATAGTGCCTATAGAGGACAAGGGATAGGAGAGTTACTCCTAATCTCGGGGTTAGAACTGGCTCAGTTACGGGGTGCCAGTGAAGCTACCCTTGAAGTACGTGTTTCGAACAACATCGCACAATCTCTTTATCACAAATATGCCTTTGCAGAGAAGGGAATCCGGCCAAAGTACTACACAGACAACAATGAAGATGCGATGATAATGACAACCGATGACCTTCAATCACAAGGATATAAAGACCTCTTGACATCCCTCATCGCAGACCATAGCAGCCGCCATGGTTCTTCACAAAAGGATTTGGGAACATAGCGATCAAATCGTACACGATTATTTGCCTAACCTATAGCAAATCCTGTACCATCAAACCACAACTATACTGCTGGAGGTATCCCCTTGGACACATCACAGATTCGTAGCCAAATACCGGCAAGCGAAAATAACATCTATCTAAACACGGGTTGGGAAGGACCTTCCCCATTGGGGGTAGTAAAGGCCGTTCACGACCAAATAGTCTTTGAGAACGAAGTAGGTCCTACGACGCCACCAGTCATTGAACGCGGAAGAATCTTAGAAGAAGATACACGAGAAGCGTTGGGATCCATGGTGAACGCTAGCCCTGATGAGTTGTTGCTCACGCAAAATACTACCCATGGTCTCAATATTGTACTTAACGGAATTGATTGGCAACCAGGGGACGAGATCATCATTCTCGACATAGAATACCCCTCAGTTATGGTACTAGCACTACATCTTCGCGAGACCTATGGGGTAAGCCTACGAACAGTGAAAATATCTCCTACATCGTCACATGCTTCAATCTTATCCCAAATTGAAACTGCGATCACCAATAAAACGAAATTGATTTTTGCCAGTCACGTTCACTACCTGAACGGCCTTAGAATGCCCGAAAAAGAAATATGCGATCTTGCTCACCGACTTGGAGTTGAAGTGCTCTATGACGGAGCACAAGGGCTAGTGCATGTTGATCTTGATCTGAAAGGTATGGGCGTAGATTATTACTCGATGCCTAGTCAAAAATGGTTACTGGGACCAGATGGAATCGGCGCTCTATACATCAAAGAGTCAAACATATCCAAACTACGACCACACTTTGTTTCAAGCAGGGCAGCTAAAAGCTGGGACATACTTGGCAACTATGAAATTGATACCGATTCTATCGGAAAATTCCGTTTGACGACCACAAGTGCACCCCTGAAAGCTGGATTCAAAGAAGCAATTCGATTCGTCCAGAACGAATTAGGAGGAGTACCCAAAATTGAGCGTACTACTCGCGATTTAGCTTCTCGTATGAAAACCAAACTTTCTTCCGTCCCCAATTTGACTCTCCACTCCCCGCTCGAAGGACCAGAAGCCACCAGCCTCGTCACATTCAGCATTGAAGGAAAGACTGCAGGGGATATAGTCGGTGAGTTATGGAATCAGAAACGGATAGTCTGTCGTGCTATTCAGCCACTTAATGGGGTTCGTCTCTCTCTCCATATTTTCAATACAGAAGAGGATATCAATCAGACAGTAGCTGCTATAAGCTCTCTTTGATTTAGGTACTAGAAAACAAACCAAATGAAACAGTCACAATTAATGGTTCTTTCCAATAACTATTGATTAATCACTGTTTATGATATAGTTATTTATTAGCGACCATTTTATCAAGCAAACATCTAAACATTGGATTGGCGACGCGTGCAGGAAACTTCAAAGCAAACTCCAAAGCAAGGGCCATTTAACATCTTCTATGGATGGTGGCTCGTCGGTCTAGCTGTATTCACGATGACCGTAATCATTACCCCAATGTTCAAAGGATTGGGGTTTTTCTTTGTCGGGCTAGAGCAAACTTTTGGATGGAAACGTGACAAACTGTCAATACCATTCACCTTCGCACGGGCAGAAGGAGCTCTCCTTGGACCTGTTGAAGGATACATGGTAGACCGCCTTGGTCCTCGTAAAACTGTTATCTTCGGTCTTCTCCTTCTCTCCATCGGGTTTCTTGCCTTCTCCTATGTACAGAATTTCACACAGTTCTTCATTGCATTCCTCGTGATCACCGCTGGAGGAGGATTTGGGGGCTTTATGCCCTTCATAGCAGCCGTAAACAGCTGGTTTCGTCACAAACGTGCTAAGGCAATGGCATTCGCCATGCTTGGCATCAGCTTAGGTGGCCTAGTGTCTCCCCTTCTTGGGTGGGGGGTGGAAGAATATGGATGGCGAATGATTGCAAAGGGATTCGGATTTGCCATTGCCGTTATGGCCATTCCAATCGGAAGCATGGTCAGGGATCGACCAGAGGATTATGGACTCTTACCTGATGGGGATAGCCCTTTATTCACCCGCATACTGCAATGGCTAGGTAAAGGTTCTTCAAGCTCAGACAATCAACAAGTAGAACAAGCTGAAGTATCATCCACCGTAAAGAACGCACTCAAGACCCGTGGCTTCTGGCTCGTTGCAACCTGCCACGGACTCTCGGCAATGGCCCCAGTAACTTTATCCATTCACATGGTGCCAGCTCTTGTGGATGCCGGATGGTCGCTTACTGCTGCCGGTACAGTACTTTTCGTAGAGGCAGCGGCCACCGCACTCTTCCAATTTTCTGTTGGCTTATTTGGGGACAAAGTAAGAAAAGAACCAGCAATAACTGTAATGATATCACTTCAAGCACTGGGAGTTCTCATCTTCGCTTTAGGGTTAGCTAACGAACACACACTGACCATTTTTGCAGGGATAGCATTATATGGTGGGGGGTTTGGAGCTCGTATTCCTCTGATAACATCAATACGTGGTGATTATTTCGGGCGAAACAACTTTGGAACTATAATGGGAGTATCCCAGATCCCCATGAATGCAATCATGTTTGGGGCTCCATTAGCAGCTGGATGGTTATATGAAACGTTTAAATCCTACACTGTTCCCTTTGTTGCTTTAGCAGTGCTAAATTTACTTGGAGGACTCATCATGCTCTGGTCAAGGCATCCTGATGAGACTTCAATTCCACGTATAAATAGCAAAGCATTCTGGATACCCGTACCACAAACCAGAAACACCAACCATTGATTTCCCTGACAGAAAAGTGGAATCGATGGTTAGATTGTGACACGGATTTGATTTTCCCCCACGAGCCGTGGCCCGTTGCACGCACTAGCTCAACTATAGTGTTGAACTAGTGCGTGCTTTCATTCACATCATGCCTCCGAAGAGTCATATCATCGAGCCCAGAAAATACAATTGACATAGGCAATTGTTCACAGCCCAAACGAGACATTAGAAGATCCTGAGTTTCCCGAGGACAGAAGTTTTCCTTCAAGTGTCTATCATCCCAAAACTAACAAATCATATATCTATCTAGGAGAAGTACCTCTGGAAATATTGAATGCTACATTAGATTTGACTAGGAATACCTCATCCTACTACGAGAACTTGTCATGATCTAACACGAATTGCATCGGTGTTTGTCCAGCACCCGAACCCAACCACTGTGCCGATTTTTACAATCTCTTTACAGCATACCTCTTTATACACATCCTATAGTAAACTATTGCATGGTTTTATCTATAAACTCACAATATATTACGCTTTCTGCATCTGAAAAACTGAGGTACTGACCTATTGTATTCGCATTTTTAGTCAGCGATAATATAAAGGAGATATTAGTTAAGGCACAGTTGCTATGTTGTGAAATTCAACGCAAACGTATTTCGGATTCTCACAAAATACAGATGATACCAAAAAAGAATGGGAGAACTATGAACCTACGTGCAAGAGCAAATCTCTGGATTGCTATGTTGAGCATCTTCGCCCTGGTCTACGCTGCGGCTTGTTCTAGTTCAGAAACAACAACAACGACTACAACAACCC
>Ga0209501_10002839_pt1 | contig 17844 bp, 17 predicted proteins | sample ArcticOcean_MG_C_4_FD_187434 | JGI IMG/M metagenome (GOLD analysis project Ga0209501, IMG submission 187434) | Marine microbial communities from western Arctic Ocean - ArcticOcean_MG_CB4_134 (SPAdes) (version 2) | ecosystem: Environmental > Aquatic > Marine > Oceanic | place: Arctic Ocean...
GGTGGTCGGAAAAACCTGATAGCATCATTAGTAATGGAATAAAGCAATAGATGTCGGACGATTTTAAAAGTAATAAAGAAATATCATTTGAGAACATTAATATTTTTCAAAAAATATTAAACCTTGAAATAGCTAAAAATTTTGATAACAAATCAGTTGTCGGAGGTGGCTTAGATGGCTACATGGAAACAAATGCTCATTACTTGGTGAGATTGATTAGAAATTATGAGGATAAATATGGTAAAAAACCTATTTATGATAAATTGGATCATGATAACAGACAATTATTATGTAATCGATTAGTAGATGAAATTAATTTATTAATTAAAACGGATGACATATCTGTTAAGAAATCAATTAAATCAAGTTCGAAAATAATTACTAAAACTTTAACATTGGATTCAGATTTGAAATCTATTGGAAGAGTTCCTTCCAAAATTATTAATATGTTTAGTAATATCCAAATTAAAAATCTTTACGATCTTCTAACTTTTTTTCCTAGGAGGCATCGAGATTTTAATGATATGAAAAAAGTTAACGAATTAATTCTAGGAGAAACCCAAACAGTTGTGTTAACTGTTTGGGAAGCAAAAACAATTAGATATCGTAATGGTGTAAATGCTACCGTAGGGATTTTGGGAGACGAAACAGGCAATGTTAAAGTTCAATGGTTTGGGAGAGGTTGGTTAGTTAAGCAATTAAAACCTAATGTGAAAGTTATAATAAGCGGGAAAGTAAATATTTTCAGAGGTAATATATTGTTTTCAGGAAATTTTGAGTATGAAATTATTGATCCTGAAATATCGTCTGATTTCACTCATGTAGGCAGATTTGTCCCTGTTTATCCGTTGACTGGGCAAGTGCACCAAAGAAGTATTAGGCAGATAGTGAAAAAAACATTAGATTTGGTTGGAGATCAGATTAATGATTTCATGCCTGAATCTATCATAACCAAATTAAAATTAATGAATTTTAAAGATGCTGTAAAACAATTTCATTACCCAGATGATTTGAACAGTTACATTCAAGCTAGGAAAAGAATAGTATTTGACGAATTTTTTTTACATCAATCTGCTTGGTTAATTAAGAAAAAAGAACACAAAGCTTCAGAAAAATCTTACAAAATTAGAATTTCCTGGGATTTTATAGACAATTTTTTTCAATCATTAACTTTTAAGCCTACCAAATCTCAAATTGGAATAATAAGAGAAATAATAAAAGATTTAGATAAATCTGAACCCATGACAAGATTATTGCAAGGTGAAGTTGGTAGCGGTAAAACATTGGTTGCTATTGTGTCAGCTTTATCTGTGATAGATAAAAGTTATAAATCTGCAATTATGGTACCTACTGAAATACTAGCCGAACAACATTATATGAAAACATTAGATTTATTTCGTAAGACAACAAAATTAAGTGAATATCACTCTTCTTTTAATATAGAAGGTACTGAAAAAAATATAACTGTAGGATTATTTTTGGGAAGTATGGCTGGGAAAGATAAATTTAAAATGATTGATTTGATATCTAAGGGTCATATCGATATGATTATCGGTACACATACATTAATACAGGATAATGTACATATACCAAAATTAGCTTTAAATATTATTGACGAACAACATAGATTTGGAGTACTTCAAAGAGCTTCAATTAAATCTAAGGAAAATATTTATCCTCATACACTTACAATGTCTGCAACTCCTATTCCTAGGAGCCTTGCTCTTACTGTTTATGGTGATTTAGACCTTTCCGAATTAAATGAACTCCCGTTTGGCGAAAGAAAAGTGAAAACAAAATTTATCAAGTCAAATCGGATCAAATCTGGCTATAATCATATACAAAAACAGATTGAGGAAGGAAGGCAAGCTATAATAGTTTGCCCATTAATTGAAGAATCTGAGAAATTAAATTCTGATTCTGCTGAAAAAGTTTATCATCAATTGAAAACAGAAATATTTCCTCAATTTAATATCGGATTACTACATGGGAGATTAAAACTGAATGAAAAAGAAAAAATAATGGATAATTTTAGAAATGGAGAAATAAATTTATTAGTAAGCACGACAGTAATTGAAGTAGGTGTTGATATCCCAAATGCTAGTGTTATGTTAATTTTAAGTGCTGATAGATTTGGGATGTCTCAATTGCATCAATTGAGAGGAAGAGTTGGGCGTGGCACTGATGAAGGATATTGTATATTGGTTTCTGACACTGATAATGAACATACGATTGAAAGATTGAAAATTTTTGAAAGAATCAATGATGGTTTTGAATTATCAGTTGAAGATTTGAGAATTAGAGGCGAAGGAGACGTTATGCAAACGAAACAAAGCGGAATCCCATTATTTAAAGTGGCTGATTTGATTAAAGACAGAGAAATCCAAGAAATATCAAGATCAATGGCTGAAGAGTATATAGAATTAAATTTTGATGAATTAATCAAAAACAAAACTCTGTCTGAAAAGATTTTTATGATTAAAGATCAAATGAAAGGGAAACTTAATTAGAAATGGAATTTCTTGTGTTTTTTATTAGAATGCAGTGATGTAAAATATATTTTCCGACAATATTATTTATTCACAATATTTTTATGAAATCTTATAATAAAAATGAATCTAAAGAATGGGCAAGAGAATTCTTGATTGGCCAATGGTCTACATTAGTAACTCCATTTGATGACCGCGGAGAAATTGATGAACAAGGATTAAGATTTAATATTGATTATATTAAAAGTTTAGGATCAAACGGTGCCGGTTGCTCATGGGGCATGGGAGAGTTTTGGAGTTTGTCTATTAATGAAAGAAAAAAATTGATGGACATAGTTATTGACCAAGCTAAAAATTGGCCTGTTGCCGCACATGTTAGTCACACATCCGTTTCCGATATTATCGACTTGATGTCTAGTGCTGAAAAATCAGGATATGAATTATTGGTAATTGGAGCTCCATATTTTGCAACACGAAAACCATCCCAAGTAATTGATTTCATTAAATATATATCTTCCAAAACAGACCTCGCAATTATGTACTATAATTCACCTCAATTTGGAACAATTTTAAATTCTACAGAGTTGGCAGAAATCGTTAATATAGAAAACATAGTTGGAGTAAAGGAAGCAAGCTTTAATAAAGAAATTTCAATTAATTCTCATTTGGAATTAGGTCAAAAAGCTATCATTAGTACTCCAGATGAATGGATTTATTGGGAAGGAGAAAAGCAAGGATTCAATCAACAAGTAATGTTTGCGAATACTTCAGATTGGAGATTTGATACCCCGGAAAATAATAGCTATACAAAATTTGTTCAAATGGCTTGTAAAGGAACTATTGATAATGATTTATATGAATTGGAAATTAAAGATATAAAACAAATATCCGATAAATGGTGGCAAAAGACTGTATCTGAAGCTGGAGGTGTTTTGCCAGTGGCATTATGCAAGTATTGGGGAGAATTAGTTGGGATGAATAGTGGAGGCCCTAGGCCGCCTGTCCATGATTTACTTTCAAAAGACAAACAAGATTTGAAGATCGAATTAGCTAATTTAGAGAAGTTGAATATTTCATTATATGATTAATTGAGGTAATAAATGTTGTTATTAGTAAGTGTTCAAAATGTTAAAGAAGCTCATCAAGCTATTAAAGGTGGAGCAGATATAGTTGATGTGAAAAACCTACAAGAAGCTTTGGTTGGATCCGCTCACCCAAATACTTTTAAAGAAGTAAAAAAAATAGCCCCTGACCCAATTCATTCAAGTCTAACATTAGGTGTTGTTCCAGACCAAATCGGAACAGTTGCTATGGCAGTTTATGCCGCAGGACTATTAGAAGCTACTTCTGTTAAAGTTGGATTCATGCATGATGAATATGATCATGCATTAGAAACATTACTTGCATGCAGAGACGCTCTTGAAGGATCAAATACTTTACTTATAGGCTCATTATTTGCTGACAATTTGTTGTATGACAATGGTTTGAATCCATCTTTGATGGTTGACTTAGCTGTGGAAGGTAAATGTGATGGGTTTTTAATTGATACATTAGTAAAGGATGGTAGAAATTTATTTGACTTCATGCCTGAAAATGAACTGAAAGAAATGGTTATTGAAGCTAAATCTAGAGGATTAAGTACAGCTCTATCTGGTCACTTGAAATTATCTGACTTAGATGAACTTGCTAGAATCAATCCAGATATTGTTGGAGTACGTGGAGCTGTTTGCGCGGAAGGAGATAGAGATGAAGGAGTATATTGGGAGGCAGTTAAACATTTTAAGGATCAACTGGATCTTCGGAAATCCGGAGAACTAAAAGTAAGAGAAAATCTTTCTTCAGAATTTCAAACTTCTTCAAAATTTTCCCCTAAAGGAGAAGTGATTATCGATGGACAGGGAAAATCTTGTTCCGGAATCATCGCAGCTTTGGCGGAGCAAATAAAAAATGATAATAATTCTATTGTTGAAGTAATTATTCCGGATGAATTGAATACATATGATGTATTGTTGTGGGCAAAGAATGATAATCACAGTATAATTGATCAACAAAAGGATGGTAATGGCAATTTGAGGATATTGTTAAAACCTTAATGTGTATTTATGGAACAAATAACAGCTTTAATCAGAGATATCATAATTATAGTTTTCGTATTATGTCTTATTATTTTAATTGTTTTAGGATATCTGAAAATAAGCAGACTATTTTCTAAAGTTGATTCTTTAGTGGATAGTTCCCAGAAACTGTGGTCTTTAATGGGCTATATGATTTCTCCAATAGATAAAATAAACTCAAAATCTTTAGAAATGATTGTTAAATATATTAAATCATTAAATGTTGAAAAAGCTACTAAAACTGCAAAGAAGGCAACAAAAACGGCTACTGATAAAATAAGGAGAAAGAGTAATGAGTGATAAACGAAAAAAAAGTGGATTCAGTAATTTGATTATTGGTTTTGCTTTAGGTATGTATTTAGGTCCTAAATTAGTGAAAAAACTACAAAAAACACAATTGACTGAAAATGATAGAGTTAAACTTTTTGCTCTTAACATGAGAGATACAACAGTGGATGTTATTGAATATGTGAGAACTTATTTAGATAATCTAGGAATCGAACCTTCGAAAGATATATTTGAGGAAATTGACAAATTTATCAATAAAAAAAATAACAAAAAATTTAAAGATGAAGATTAAATAGGTTTGTTTGAAATAGGGTAAGAACCAATTATTTTAAATTTACTAGTCAATGTATTTATATGAGTGAATATTTTTTTTAATTTAATCTCTTCGGAATGACCAATAATATCCATCCAAAATATATATTTTCCTAATTCTTTTTTTGATGGTCTTGATTCAATTTTTGTTATATTTATATTCTGATCAGAAAAAAGTTTCAGTACGCTTATTAATTGCCCAGATTTATCTATATCTGAAAAATCAAAGCAAAAAGAAGTTTTGTCATTATTACTAGGTTTTGTTACTTCCTTTCCTAATACAGCAAATCTTGTTATATTATTCTCTTCATCTTGAATGTCTTCTTCAATAACATGAAGATTGTTGTGTTTGATAGCATTTCTAGAGTGCGCAATAGCTGCACTGTATTGAGATTCAGGTTGAAGTTCTGATAATGCAGCAGATGTGCTGGAGGCATTAATTAATTCTGCTTGGGGCAGGTTTTTAGATATGTATATTCTACATTGTGCTAAAGCTTGTGGGTGCGAATATATTTTCAATATATCTTTTGGGTTTTTTATCCCATTTGTTATTAGTGAATGAGAAATATTCAATAATATTTCAGAATTTATATTTACATCGTAATCATGAATTAATGCGTCTAATGTAACTGTTACGGAACCTTCAATACTGTTTTCAATTGGGACTACTCCGTAATCTGTGATTCCGTCTTGTACTGACTCTATTACTGCTGGAATAGTATGGATTGGAAATAACTTTTCATTACGATATATATCAATAGTCGCTTGCTCGCAATAAGAACCTTCTGGCCCTAAATATGATATGCTTTTCATATATTGAACACTTTGTATTGTTACTAAGATAAATATTCTAACATTTTATTCTTATTTTTTTCTTCGGTAAGAATAAGTAATTCATCTTCAGAATGAATGGTTTTATGTTCCGATGGAGGATCTGTTATTCCATTTGCTCTTATTAATAAGATTATCGAACTATGATTTGGAAGAATTATATCTTTAATTGATTTACCTATGATTTTCGAATAAGAATCTATTCTTATTCCTAAAATTATTTTTTTAGGGTTTGTATTTAATTCTGTTATTGCCCAAGGAGCAAGAATTGATGTTTCTTGTTCAATAGAACGTAAAATCATTGATTCTATATTTATAACTGTATTGATCCCAAAATAAGAAAAGGCTTTTATATAACTTGAATCATTAGCAAGATTAATTGTTTTTTTAACATTGTATTTTGATTTTGCAACCATTCCAATTAAAAAATTATCTTTATCTGATTTTGTGGCAATGATGAGTATGTCGGCTCTGTCCATTCCCGCGAGACTTTGGATTTCCGGGTCACAAGCATCTCCGTTTTGGCAAATTGGTCCGAATAACTGATCAAAATAGTGACACTTTTCAATATCTTTTTCTATTACAGTCACCTCGTGCTCATATTCTGAATACGAGGTGACTAATTTTTGAGTTAAATTGTTTACTCCAATTATAATTACATACATATTATTTCCAAAGATGTTTTAGTTTTGTAGGTAAATTCCAAGGATAAAATATTTCTATTCCTTTACCGTTAAATAATTCGTCATACTTCACATCATTTATACAACAATAAACATTATTAGTGCTAAAGATTGATTTTATTAAGGCTGCAGACAAAATATTAAATTTCGTATCATTTGTTGCCAAAATTGTTAGTAGATTGTTTTTATAATCATTTTCATTTATTACAAGGGCATCACTTAAATTTTCTTTCTTTAATGTAATCTGGTTGGAAGCTCTGACTAATGAAGAACTGATTGATTTGTCTTTTTGATCGACGATAAGAGTTATATCATGATTTTTAGATGATTTGAGAAAAGATTCAACAATAAAATTTGATATATCTGAATATCCAAATATAGTAATGCCGTTTTTACTTTTAGAAACTTTATTCATGATTATATTATTCTTTATAAATTATTGTTGAACAAGCTTGATTGTTGAGTATATATGATGCGTTTAATCCAATTTTAGATGTTGTGTTTTTACACTTGTTTGCGCCTATTATCAAAAATTGAGGATTATTTATTTTGGCGATTTCTATTATTGCTGCACCTGCGTGTCTAGCCTGTATTATTTCTCCATAAATATTTCCATGAGTATTTTGGAATTCTTGTTCTAATTGTTTGAGGATCTTTTCAGCTTTTTGAAAAGATTTGTGATCTTCAATGTCTAATTCTTTTTCTCTAGGAATTATGATTACATATAATAAGCATATTTCCGAATTGTCATCCGATAGATTTATTGCGAATCTAATCAAACTTGAATCAATTGTAGATCCAGATATTCCAACTATTATCTTGTTGTGGGGTGTAGATTTTCCAGACGAATTATTTGATCTAAAAATATTTTTTATTCTCCAAAATTTTTGTCAATCAGTTCATTGTTTCCAGCTAAAATTAAAACATCATTTTTTTTGATTATTTCGTTTATATCAGGGTTAAGTATTATATTTTTTGACCTGATGATTCCTAGAGCAGTGAGATTGTATTTGTCTCTTGATGTCCCAATATTTAATTCTTTTAATGATTTACCTTTTTGGTTTTCAGATACTTCGACTTTGCTTATACCATAATTTGCTGTCATTCCCATGTAGTCTATGACATTAGGATTAAACAAGTTGTGTGCTAATTGTTCTCCCATTTCTTTTTCAGCTAGTAAGGTTTTATCTACTTGAATTCTTTCAAGTGCATTTCTTTGTAGTTCATCTTGAGCTCGTGCGACAACATAGGGGACCCCAATAGATTTCAACAAAACTGAAGTCATAAGACTAGAGACTGTGTCAGAACCTATAGCAACAATAGCAGCGTCATATGAAGCAATCCCAAGTTCTCGCAAAGTTGATTCATTAGTAGCATCTCCTGAAACAGGATATGTTACCTTACCTAACATATCTTGTACTCTATCTTCTTTTTTATCTATAGCAAGAACGTCGTGTCCCAAATTATATAATTCGGTAGCAACGCTTCTTCCAAATCTTCCTATTCCAATTACAGCAACTTGTTTTTTCATATGTTTAATTCTTATCCTAATTCTTATCCTATTGTAACTCTTTCTTGGGCATATTTGAACATTCTAGGATTATTTATATGTCCCAAAATCAAAATCAGTGAAATTGGCCCGATTCTACCAATGATCATTAAAATTGTTAACACAATTCTTGATCCAAATGATGAGATATGAGTGAAGCCGGATGATAGTCCTACTGTTCCAAATGCAGAACATATTTCGAAAAAAATGTTTGTATTTTCAGTGTTTTGTTCAAATTGAAAAATAATTATAGAACATAATAAGATCGTTAGAATTCCTACGATAGTTATTGTTAAGCATCTTCTTACTTGGTCTTCGGGTATTGTGCGTCCAAAAAGTGAAGTGTCACTAGCTCCAGTTAGAGTACTCTTCAAAAATGCAAACACCACCATAAATGTATTGATTTTAATTCCACCAGCCGTAGAAGCGGACGCTCCTCCGATGAACATTAATGTTGCACACCATATTGCAGTAGATGAAGTTATTGAATCAAAAGGTAAAGAAGAAAAACCTGCAGTTCTTCCACTGATAGTATTAAATATCGAATGTTTAACGCTTTCAATCATAGAATAATTGTTTAAAAGCCCATTAGGTTGAGATTCTAGTAACATAAAAATGATTGTTCCTAAGATGTTTAATATGATTGTTGCAGAAATAACAATTTTCGTATTAAGTGAAAGGCGTTTCCACCTAAGGCTTCCAAGTATATCAAAGAAAACTAAATATCCTAAACTTCCTAGAAAAATCCCACTTCCAGTTAAAATTATTACTTTTGAGTTGTTTTCGTAACCTCCTAATAATCCTTCGTTATTGAAAAAAATAAATCCTGCGCCATTAAAGGAAGATATTGATTGAGAAACCCCTTGCCATAAAGCCATATATAAATTCATATCTTTAGTGAAAGTCAGAGTTAGAAGAATCCCTATAATTAGTTGTACAATAATGCTATATGAAACAATCAAACTAACATTTGATACCGCACTTCCTGTTTGTAATTTACCTAACGATTTTGGATCAGCAATAGATTCTCTTAATAATAGTTGTTGAGTTAGTGAAATTTTTTGGCCAAACAACTTTAGTATGAAAGAAGTAGAAGTCATGAATCCTATTCCTCCAAAGAAAATTAAAAACACAATAATGGCTTGCCCAAATGAAGACCAAAATTCATTTGTATTTTCAACTATTAATCCCGTTAATGTAAAAGAGGAAGTAGCAGTGAATAATGATATCAAAAAAGAATTTTTATCAGGATGGTTTGTTGATTGAGGTAAAAGTAGAAGAGTTGTTCCAATTAATATTATTGCTAAATAAATTATCAATAATGCAATAGATGGATTATATAATTTTTTTTTCAAATCAAAATTGTTTATTGTAATATTGATGGGTTTAATTGCATCTAGTCTAGATATTCTTACAATATTTGACCCTGGTTTTGGATTGTTTGTACTTTTGTTCATTATATTTTATTTAAATTTATTTATATAATACTTAATATAAAACTAATTGTATGTAAATCATGGATTATGATCAATTTTATAAACGTTCAATAAAAGAAATAATAGATATTATAGAAGAAATAAATTTATCAGAAACTAAATTTATTTTTACTTTACTTGGATCTTGCCAAAGATTATCTAAATGGATTATGGACAAAGAAGGGATATCAAAAAATCTTATTGGAATTTATATGCCTTATTCAAAAGATGCAATCAATGAATTTATGCAAATAGATACAAAAAATTATGTTAGTGAGCAAGTTGCAACAAATCTAGCGAAGACAAATTATTTTAAATTTAATTATGATAAAACTAGCAAAAATTTTATTTCTACTGCTGTAAGCTCTTCATTGAAAACAAATAGATTGAAAAGAAGTAAAGACAGAAGTTATATAACTATTTTTTCTAGAAATAATATTTATAAGTATAAAATTGATTTTATTTCAAAAGATTATACTAGATCTATCCAAGACTTTATAATTAGTTATTTTGTTTTGAAGCAACTTTATTTACATTATTACCCTCAATTAGGAAGTAATATTTCAATTAATAATGATTTTCTGCCTGATGGCATTAAAGTTACAAACATTGATGGAATATAAAAAACATAAATTTTTATGATTGATTTTATAAGTAAGTTAAAAGTTGAAAAATATGAATTTCTTCATTTAGATGAGAATTTAAAAATTCGTAATTTTAATGTTGAATATGAAAAATATATTGTTTTCCCTGGTAGTTTCAACCCTCTACATGAAGGGCATATCGAGCTTTTATTATGTGGAATGTTCGTTAGTCAAAAAAAACCTGTTTTTGAAATTTCTATTTCAAATGTCTCGAAACCAGATTTGAATACAAATGAATTGGAAGAAAGAATTTTGCAATTCAAAGGATTGTACGAAATTTTAATTACTGACGAACCTACATTTTTTGAAAAATCCAGATTATTTAAAGGTGCTGATTTTTTAATTGGAGGAGATACTTTTATGAGATTATTTGACATGGATTTTTATCCTGATATTAATTCTAAGAATAAAATTTCTGATAATTTAAAAATATTAAAAGAAAATGGAACAAGATTTATTATAGGAGGTCGTAATGTGGATGGAGAATTTGTAGATATTAATAGTCTTGAAATTCCTAATGATTTAGAAGGTATGTTTGTTGGAATACCTAAAGATGTGTTTGATTCTAATATTTCTTCGAATAAAATAAGAAAACAAATGAGAGATGGTTAATATGTTTGATGATTTAAGGCAATATATAAATTGGTTGTCAGATGAAAATCTGTTAACTGTAGTTGATAAAAAAGTATCTTCTGAACTCGAAATTACGGAAATAGTTTCTAGAATGATTGAATCAGGAGGTCCTACTTTAATGTTTAACAATGTGGATGGGAATAAAATTCCTGTTGTAGCAAATTTATTTGGATCTGAAATAAAAGTTTCTAACGCTTTGGGAATTTCAAATCTAAATGAACTATATGACAAATCAAATGATGTTATTTCTTTGATAGATAGAGAAAATAATTCTTTCAAAGATAAAATGAACCTTTTATCTGATTTGTTTCAAATGAGAAAAATCAAACCTAAATTGATTAAAAAAGCCCCTTGTCATGAATTAATTTATGAACCTGAGGAATTTAACTTATCTCATTTACCTGCATTGAAATCATGGCCTTCTGATGGAGGTAAGTATTTGACTTCAGCGATGGTGATATCAAAAAATCCAATTAATAATAAAAGAAATGTGGGAATGTACCGTATTCAAATAATTGATGAATTAAATGCCATTATGCATTGGCAATCATACAAAGGTGGGTCTCAAAATGAAAATCATGCTAAAGATTTAGGTATTACTAAAATTCCTGTTGCTATCGTGTTAGGATGTGACCCTATTTCTATGTGGTCTGCGTCAGCTCCTATGCCTCCTGACATTGATGAATTTATGCTAGCAGGATTTCTTAGATCCAAGCCTATAGAATTAGTTAATTGTAATTCTATAGATATGCAGGTACCTGCTCATTCTGAAATAGTATTAGAAGGTGAAGTTCACTTAGATGATTATAGAGATGAAGGCCCTTTTGGAGATCATACGGGTTTTTATTCTCCTATTGCAAAATACCCCACTTTTAAATTAAAAAAAATAACTATGAAGAAAACTCCTCTATTCCCTGTGATAACCGTAGGTAAGCCTATTAAAGAAGATTATTACTTAGGGAAGGCAAGTGAGAGATTCATGCTCCCAATCTTAAAAAAAATAACCTCTGAAATTGTTGATGTTAATATGCCAGCTGAAGGTATTTTTCATAATTTCATTATTGTTTCTATTAATAAAAAATACCCTGGGCAGGCAAAAAAAATTATGCATACTATATGGGGATTAGGATTACTGTCTCTTACAAAAATTGTAGTTGTTGTAGATAAATGGGTAGATATCCATGATTTGTCTGAAGTGTTTTGGAGAGTTGGGGTAAATATAGATCCAAATAGAGATCTTATGATTACTCAAGGACCAGCTGATGATTTAGATCATGCTAGTGAATTTTATAGATATAGTGGGAAATTAGGAATTGATGCTACAGAAAAAATAGAAGGAGAACCAAGGGTTAGAGAATGGCCAGATGAAATAAAAATGAATAAGGAAATAATAGAATTAGTTGATAATAATTGGGAAAATTATGGATTTGAAAAAATAAATGAATAAAATATCATTAATATCTAAGTCACTAAAGATACACGAGACTTTATTTACGTTACCATTTGCTTATTTTGGTACATTGTTTGCAAGCAACGGTTCGTTTGAACTGAAAAATATTATTTTAGTAACTATAGCCTTAGTACTTATAAGATCATTTGGTATGGGAATTAACAGGTATATAGATTTAGAAATCGACAAATTAAATGTAAGGACTAAATCTAGGCCTCTGGCTTCAGGCTCTATTAGTAAAAATACAATCCTTTTTGTAATATTGGTTTGTGCTGCATTGTTTATTATTTTTTGCTACTTTATAAATGAATTTGCATTTTACTGTAGCTTTATAGTGGTGATAATAATGTGGATTTATCCTTATACAAAAAGATTTACATTTTTGTGCAGTTTTGTCTTAGGATTCATATTATCTATCGCACCTGTGGGAGGATGGGTTGTAGTTAGATCTAGTATGAATTTAGATATATATTTATTCAGCCTTGCTATTATGCTTTGGGCGTCTAGTTTTGACATGATTTACCATACACAAGACTACAACTTTCAAAAAAAATATAACCTTAAATCATTTGGCTCTAAATTTGGGATAAAAAATACATTTATCTTTGCTGTGTTTTTGGATTTGTTATCAATGGTAGTATTTGTTTGTTTTGGATATTTAAGTGGATTGAAAATTATTTATTTTATTGGATGCTTAATTGGATTGTTGATTCATTTGATTAAATATATAAGAAATTGGCCTAAATCTGATAAAATAAATTTAAGACCAGAATTTTTCAGATGGAATACTATGTTTTCTTTGATTATTTCTAGTTTTGCAATAATCTCGATAATTTAAATTATATTAAGTTAATACTATGGAATTAAACAACCCTATAATCGTGGCAGTGACAGGAGCTAGTGGAGTGGTGTTAGGCTACAAAACTGTTCAAGCTCTTTTGGAAAAAGACGAAGACGTGATTTTTATATGCTCATCTGCAGGACGTATGGTTTGGAAAGATGAGAAACTTCCGAGCTTTGGAGAGACTATTGAAAAATGGGATTCGTCAGGTAAATTTAAAATGTATAGTAATGGAGATTTTTATTCACCAATAGCTAGTGGAAGCTATAAAACCAAAGCGATGATTATTGTTCCTACAAGTATGAATACGGTATCAGCAATATCAAATGGGATCACAGATAATTTAATTAAAAGAGCAGCAGATGTGATGATTAAAGAAAATAGAGAATTGATACTTGTTCCGAGAGAAACCCCTCTAAGTGCGTTGCATTTAAATAACATGGCTAAATTAGCGAATTTGGGAGTGAAAATCCTACCCCCCAATCCGCCTTATTATTTATTTCCTAAAACAATAGATGATATAAATGATTATATGATTAAAAAAATAATGGTTGCTACTGGGATATTAAAACAACTTCCTGATAATTATGTTTACAAGGATAATAAATAGATCTACATAGATCGTGTTGTGAAATTTCAAATCAATGGAATTTTAAATAATTTGTATACAATTTGATAATTAGCGTACTTAAGGTTAAATTCACAATAATTACAATTTCGAAAAAAATACAATAATAATCATCTAAATCAAGAAATATAGATAAATTTGAAATTTACCATATAAATGTATTGACCCATTATTATAGATTAAATATACTACATTCCTTAGAGCTCCAATTCATTGATAACGTGTTCTATCGCGTTTCTTTTTGAATTTGGAGTATCGTTCTTTAATAGTTGAATATTTTTGAGTCTTAAATTGAGAAACAAGTTTTTTAATGTAAGGTCAAGTTATTAAGGGTATAAGGTGGATGCCTTGGGTCCAAAAGCCGAAGAAGGGCGTGGCAAGACTGCGAAATGCCTCGGTTAGTTGTCTAGCAAACTTAGCCGTGGATTCCCGAATAGGAAAACCAAGCTTTTATCAAAGTTATCTTAAATTTATTTAAGAAGGGAACGGAGTGAACTGAAACATCTAAGTAGCTCCAGGAAAATAAATCAAACGAGATTCTGTGAGTAGCGGCGAGCGAAAACGGAATAGCCCAAACCTGTATGACTTAACGGATTGGAGTCCTATGTCATATAGGTGTTGTAACACCTACTTATCTCATCTCCTAAGTGAGAAAAATAGTTAAAAAAATAATTACTAGCCAAATGATTTCTGGAAAGAACAACCATAGAAAGTGATAGTCTTGTAGGCGAAAGTTTTTATTCTATTTAGTAGGCTGTTGAGTAGAGCGGGACACGTGAAATCCTGCCTGAATCTGGGGGGACCATCCTCCAAGGCTAAATACTTTTGGACACCGATAGTGAACTAGTACCGTGAGGGAAAGGTGAAAAGAACCCCGGGAGGGGAGTGAAATAGACCTGAAACCATATACCTACAAGCCGTGGAAGCCTTTGTATTAAGGTGACCGCGTGCCTATTGAAGAATGAGCCTGCGAGTTAATCTATATAGCATGGTTAAAGAATAAAAGTTCTGGAGCCGTAGCGAAAGCGAGTCTGAATAGGGCGCCTTTGTTGTTTGGATTAGACCCGAAACCGGGTGAGCTACCCATGGCCAGGTTGAAGCCAAGATAATATCTTGGTGAAGGACCGAACCGTTGTAAAGTGCAAATTGCTCGGATGAGTTGTGGGTAGAGGTAAAATGCCAATCGAACCCGGAGATAGCTGGTTCTCTCCGAAATGTATTTAGGTACAGCGTTAAATTAGTCTTAGGGAGGTAGAGCACTGGATGGATAAGGGGGCGTAAGCCTACCAAGTTCAACCAAACTCCGAATGCCTTAAGATGATGTTTAGCAGTGAGACCGTGGGGGATAAGCTCCATTGTCAAAAGGGAAACAGCCCAGATCACAAGCTAAGGTCCCTAAGTCTGAACTAAGTGGGAAAGGAAGTTAGAATCCACAAACAGCCAGGAGGTTGGCTTAGAAGCAGCCATCCTTTAAAGAAAGCGTAATAGCTCACTGGTCGAGGTTTTTAGCGCCTAAAATGTAACGGGGCTAAAGTTCAGCACCGAAGCTGTGAGTTTTCTATTTTTATAGAAAGCGGTAGGAGAGCGTTCTCAGTGCACTGAAGCTAAAATGTGAGTTTTTGTGGAGCGCTGAGAAGTGAGAATGCAGGCATGAGTAGCGACAATCGTAGTGAGAATCTACGACACCGGAAGCCCAAGGTTTCCTACGCAATGTTGATCATCGTAGGGTAAGTCGGGCCTAAGTGAAAGCGTACAGCGAACACGATGGATAACGGGTTAAAATTCCCGTACCAGTTTTATTGTGTTTTAAAATAAAGGGGGGACGCAAGAAGGTAAGTAGAGCATACCCATTGGACATGGTGTGTTTGTTTTTGTAGATGATGACCAGATAGGTAAATCCGTTTGGTATTTTAGTTGAGGAAAACAAGAACCCGAGAGCTTTGCTCAAAGGAATTTTACTGATCCTATGTTGCCGAGAAAATCCTCGTTATTAATAATATAACTGACCGTACCGCAAACCGACACAGGTAGGCAGGGATAAACGTCCCAAGGTGAACGAAAGAACCTTCGTTAAGGAACTCGACAGATTGACCCCGTAACTTAGGGAGAAGGGGTGCCAGGTATTTGATACTGATTTACTTAGTAAAGGGTAACCTGGCCGCAGTGAATCGGTCCAAGCGACTGTTTATCAAAAACATAGGTCTATGCTAAAGCGAAAGCTGATGTATATGGGCTGACGCCTGCCCAGTGCCGGAAGGTTAAGAGGAGAGGTTAGGATTTATCCAAAGCTTTGAATTGAAGCCCCGGTGAACGGCGGCCGTAACTATAACGGTCCTAAGGTAGCGAAATCCCTTGTCAGGTAAGTTCTGACCCGCACGAATGGCGTAACGACTTGGACATTGTCTCAACGAAGGACTCGGTGAAATTGCAGGACCAGTGAAGATGCTGGTTAACTACGACAGGACAAAAAGACCCCGTGGAGCTTTACTGCAGCTTGGCAGTGATTTAGGCTTATAAACATGTAGGATAGGCGGGAGACTTTGAAACTTTAACGCTAGTTAGAGTGGAGTCGCCCTTGAAATACCGCCTTTTTATAATCTTGGATCTAACTTTATTTAATTATGAAGGACCCTGCCTGGTGGGCAGTTTGACTGGGGCGGTCGCCTCCTAAACAATAACGGAGGCGCCCAAAGGTTCCCTCAAGGTGGATTGGAAATCACCTTTCGAGTGTATTGGCATAAGGGAGCTTGACTGCGAGACCTACAAGTCGAGCAGGGACGAAAGTCGGGCAAAGTGATCCTATGGTACCGTATGGAAGGGCCATAGCTTAACGGATAAAAGCTACCCCGGGGATAACAGGCTTATCTCCCCCAAGAGTTCATATCGACGGGGAGGTTTGGCACCTCGATGTCGGCTCGTCGTATCCTGGGGCTGAAGCAGGTCCCAAGGGTCCGTCTGTTCGCCGGTGAAAACGGCACGCGAGCTGGGTTCAGAACGTCGTGAGACAGTTCGGTCTCTATCCGTCGTAGTCGCAAGAGATTTGAGAGGAGCTTTCCCTAGTACGAGAGGACCGGGAAGGACTACCCAATGGTGTATCGGTTGTTCCGCCAGGGGCATTGCCGAGTAGCTATGTTAGGATGTGATAAGCGCTGAAAGCATCTAAGTGCGAAGCCAACCTCAAGATTAGATCTCTCACTTTAACTTCGGTTAAAGGTAAGGCCCCATGTAGATTACATGGTTGATAGGCTGTAAGTGTAAGATAGGTAACTATTTCAGCTAAACAGTACTAATAGGCCGAGGACTTGACCTTCATTAAAAAACTTGTTTTTTAGACTCAAAAATATTCAATTACTTTCCTAAACTCTTTGTTAACTCATTGCGGGGTGGAGCAGCGGCAGCTCGTTGGGCTCATAACCCAAAGGTCGCAGGTTCGAGTCCTGCCCCCGCTACCAACTTTGATGATTTTATTTAGATGTTGTATAATTCATTAGTAAGCATTACCCATTTTACTAATCGTTCATGCTTATTAAAGGAGTAAAATATTGGAAATCAGTCAAACGGGGTGTCTTAAATAAATGTTCTTTAAGACATTTGATATTAAGAATTAAAAAAAAGAGGGAATCATTTGATTCCCTCTTTTTTTATCCACCTATTAATTTAAAGATATCTTTTTTATTGATTTACCTTTGTTCTCGTTGCTTGGTAACTCTCTGGATGATTCAAAACTTTTTCTTAATTTCTTAGCTCTGGTTGTATTAAGCTCATTAAATCTTTCATGTGTTTTTTCTATGGATTCTCCGAGTTTTATAAACCCTTTCGGCCCTTTAAAGAAATTGTTAAATTCTAATTCCACTGACTCGAAAGCTTTTTTAATTGATTCCATATTTTGCAACTGATTTAAATACTT
>Ga0209501_10002843_pt1 | contig 17835 bp, 17 predicted proteins | sample ArcticOcean_MG_C_4_FD_187434 | JGI IMG/M metagenome (GOLD analysis project Ga0209501, IMG submission 187434) | Marine microbial communities from western Arctic Ocean - ArcticOcean_MG_CB4_134 (SPAdes) (version 2) | ecosystem: Environmental > Aquatic > Marine > Oceanic | place: Arctic Ocean...
CTTGTGGCCGCGGCAGTATCAATCGCCGAATTCTTTGGTGTATCCGAAGCTATCATTGGTCTTACTGTTGTCGCATTAGGTACTAGTCTTCCAGAACTTGCAGCATCCGTAACCTGTGTTTTAAAGGGGCATCATGATTTAGCCATCGGCAACATTATTGGATCGAATATATTAAATCTGTTGGCAGTATTACCTCTTCCGGGATTGCTTAGCCCGGGACTTATTCAAAGCCCACTCCTCTTCCGTGACTACACCGGAGTTCTTCTGCTGACGTGCTTGCTGGCCTATTTTTGTTTTGACTGCATAAAGAAACAAAAAATGATTGGCAGGCTGCACGGCATTGCATTCTTGTTAATTTACTGCGGCTGGTTTACCGTAATGCTTGTTCGAGTGCAGGCTTAACCAATTTCATATCGTCAACGCTGGACAACATGAGTTCTGACAACCCTCTTAAAGCAAGTGCGCTGCGTACCATAGAAATTGAATTGTCTGCGGTAGAGGGCTTGCTTGCCCGCATAGATGATGAATTTGAAAAGGCCTGTCAGCTTATTCTCAACTGTCATGGACGTGTCGTCGTCATCGGCATGGGAAAATCTGGCCACATTGGTAAAAAAATTGCTTCTACTTTAGCCAGCACTGGCACCCCTGCAATATATGTACACCCAGCAGAGGCGAGTCATGGTGACATTGGCATGATTACCGATCATGACTGTGTTCTGGCGTTATCTAACTCAGGTACAACAGAAGAGGTTCTGTCTCTTTTGCCTATTTTCAAGCGCAAGGGCATCCCTTTAGTAAGTCTAACTGGCAATTCGAATTCTGAATTGGCTCAATCAGCTAATTTTAATTTGAATGCGCAAGTAAATGAAGAAGCTTGCCCTCTCGGCCTCGCGCCTACATCAAGCACCACTGCCGCATTGGTATTAGGTGATGCCTTGGCGATGGCACTACTGGAAGCCCGCGGGTTTACCAGAGACGACTTCGCGATTTCTCACCCCGGAGGAAACTTAGGTCGCCGCCTACTAGTAAAAGTCAGAGACCTTATGCACTCGGGAGAAGCCATTCCGCAGGTATCAGCTGATACTAAACTTGCATCAGCACTCTTGGAAATGTCAGAAAAAGGCTTTGGTTTGACCACAGTAACTGATGGTGACAAGAATTTAGTCGGAGTATTTACTGATGGAGATTTGCGCCGGGCAATAGATTCTGGGAAAGATATCCAACAAATTAATATCACTGAAGCTATGTCTGCTGATTTCAAATTTATTAACGCAAACTCCTTAGCTGCAGAAGCAGCTCGAATAATGCAAGAATCAAATGTCTATGTACTTATTGTTCGAGACGACAATGGAGAAATCGAAGGTATTTTGAAAATGCACGATCTCCTGCAAGCCAATGTAGTTTAAAAAGAAGCAGTGCTGAATCATGAAATTTAATCACGACATTAAAGCCCTGACTAAAACTGCCTGCCAGACTAGATTATTGTTATTGGATGTAGATGGCATACTGACTGATGGCCGTCTCTATTTTTACAATTCAGGCGAAGAAATTAAGGCCTTTAATAGCCTCGATGGACATGGTATTAAAATGTTGATTTCAGCCGGAGTGGACGTTGGCATCATTACTGGTCGAACATCGGAAATAATAAAAAAGAGAAGCGCCGATCTGGGCATCACTATTCTCTTACAGGGACGGGAAGACAAATTAAATGCACTCAGAGAAATGCAGTCGCAGGTAAACTACTCCGACGCTGAAATTGCTTATGCTGGAGATGACTTTCCAGATCTTCCTGTTTTGAAAACCGTGGGATTGAGCTTTTCTGTACCGAACGGGCATATAGATATTCGCGAAGCGGTGCATGCCGTAACAGAATCTAATGGAGGAATGGGCGCTGTTCGAGAGATTACTGACTTCATACTCAAAGCTCAGAACAAGTACCCACAAATTAAATAGGACTAAATTTCCCACTCAGACTCTACTTCTTTCATTTTTTTGGCATTCATTGCTTTCTAAACATTCATGGTAAGCTCTAGCTACACTCCGCCGGACGCACCCCATGCCATGCAAATAACGATGCAACGGTTATTTATCTTACTTGTCCCTAGCTTAATCGCCATAGGATTATATTTGGGAATTAGCTCAATTGAGTCTGTCGGAAATCAAACCGAAGACAATCACAACACTCCCTCTCTCAATTATGACGCTTACTCAGAAGGAATAAATACGATTCTTTATGATGCTCAGGGCGGTATTAATTACACACTCAATGCTGTCAGACAGATCCACTTTAATAACGACGTCACGGAACTCGAAAAGCCCTTCATTCGTTTATTTCAGGATGGCTACTCACGTTGGAATATAGCAGCAAATTCCGGCAGAATTTCAGCTGTTGCTACTACTGCCGACACTTCTAATCAGACAATTGAATTATCCGGAAATGTTGAAGTCTACAATTTGGATAAATACGGTAACCGCATAATAATGTCTACAGATTTCCTTTCATTCGATCCAGAAATGGAAACCTTACAAACTGATCGACCCGTAACAATTATAACAGATTATCTTTTACAAACGTCTATAGGGATGTTTGTAAACTTGAAATTAGATAAGATCGAATTTCACAATGAAATCAGAGGAAGTTATGAGCAAGCCAAGAATTGAAATCGCTCTAATCGCACTAGTAGTATTAGTCGGAAATCATTTCTATGGTATTGCAGCATTGGAAAATGACAGAGAACAAAATGTGTCATGGAATGCAGATCAAGCGAAAATGAATCCAGTAGGGGAACTACGCATCTTGGATCTTATCGGCAATGTTAAAGTCACACAGGGAAGCCTAGAGATAACTGGCAACCATGCAGTATTTGAATATGGAGCAGCGGATAATGAACTCAAAAAAATCACCGTTACGGGCAGCCCTGTTCACTACAGACAGCAACTTGATATGGAAGAAAGCATGGTAATTGGAACTAGTGATACTCTTATGTTTTACACAGATGAAGTCGAGAACCAAACTATTCTGGAACTGATCGGGAAAGCCCACATAGAATCTCCTGATTCCACGATGAGCTGTGCTGCGATCACATATCTCGCAGATCAAGACTTAATTCGCGAAGCTGTCGGCCCCTGCGAAGGCGTTCTGAGTCCAACCTCAAACTAATTCAATGCTTACAGCTACCAATCTTGCAAAAAGCTACAAAGGTCGAAAGGTCGTTCGCGATGTTTCTCTTAGCGTTGATCAAGGAGAAATCGTAGGTCTACTTGGACCGAATGGTGCTGGAAAAACCACCTGTTTCTACATGATCGTTGGCTTAGTAAAAGCCGATGGCGGTAACGTCCAGCTAAGCGGTCAATCTCTCACCTCATTACCGATTCATCAAAGAGCCGCTTACGGCTTATCTTACTTGCCTCAGGATTCATCAATCTTTAGAACGCTTTCGGTCGAGGACAATATTTTAGCAATTTTGGAAACACGAAAGGATCTTAGCAGCACTGAAAAAAACACTAAATTAGATACCCTGCTCAGCGATTTTAATATTGACCATATCCGAAGCAATAAGGGCATGAGCTTATCAGGAGGTGAACGTCGCCGAACAGAAATAGCACGGACCCTAGCCACTGATCCAAAATTTATTCTACTTGATGAACCATTCGCAGGTATTGACCCTATTTCCGTTAGCGATATTAAACAAATAATACAGCAGCTGAAAAATCGCAATATTGGGATTTTAGTGACTGACCACAATGTCAGAGAAACATTAGATATCTGTGAAAAAGCGTATATCGTCAATGAAGGTAGAATAATCGCTGAAGGCAATTCCGAGACTATCCTGTCCAATGATAAAGTCAGAGAAGTTTATCTGGGCGATCAATTTCAAATTTAGATATATATCATCAAGCGCACTGAATCCAGAAAATAGCAGCTTATAGCTGAAAACCTTTTCTTAAATCGCTGGTTTTGCATACTCCGTTCTTAAAGTCTACAAACCAAAGAACGCATCCAAAACACGCTCATCTGCAGTCATCAATACCGCTCTAAGTCCGATGGTTAAGAGGCTATGCAATAAAGGCATGAAACTTGCTACAATCGCGCTTATACTATTCTCAATAAACTTTAAGATTATTCATTACATCGATATTCATACATTCTGCATTAAGAAGTATTACTCATGAAACTTTCGCTCCAGCTAAAGCTCGGTCAGCAATTGACCATGACTCCACAGCTACAGCAAGCAATTCGATTGCTACAATTATCGACTCTAGATCTTCAGCAAGAAATTCATCAAGCATTGGAAACAAATCCGATGCTGGAATTAATTGAAAATGATGAAGAAGAAACTGCACCATCACAGAATTCTGTAGCTGAAAGCAGTGATTCACCCGCCATGACTTCGAATGAAGTAAACCTCGAACGCCCGATGCAAGAGACAGAAGAACCGAGCTGGGAAGATCAAATACCTACTGAATTAGCTGTAGATAACAATTGGAATGATAGCTACCTCACTTCAAATTCATCTGAATCAAACTATGATTCAGAAACGGCAGACTTCGAATCCAGAAATACCACGGTCGACACCCTTCAAGATCATCTTCTTTGGCAATTAAACCTGACTCCAATGTCAGAGAAAGACGCAACTATTGCCTTCTCAGTTATCGATGCGATTGACCCTAATGGAATGCTCACTGTTGATATCGAATCACTTCATGCAAGTTTTGAAGACGAGCTGGAAATAGAATTAGACGAAGTTATTGCTGTCTTACATCGAATTCAACAGTTTGATCCGATTGGAGTTGGTTATAGAGATCTAGCCGAATGCCTGCTAGTTCAACTGAATCAATATGACAATCCAGAGCAAAAAAAGAATATCGAAAATGCCAAAGTTGTCATCAGGAGTCATCTGCCTTTGCTAGGCAATCGAGATTATGCTCTGCTGATGCGACGCACTAAGCTAAAAGAAGCTGAGCTTGGGGAGACCATAGCTATAATTGAAAGCTTGGATCCTCGCCCTGGAGCTAATATCTCCCCCCCTTCCACTACCTATATAGTTCCCGATGTTTTCGTTTCTAAAAATAATGAATCCGGCAAATGGAAGGTTGACCTCAACCCCGATACAGCACCCAAGATTCGCATTAATAACAACTACGCATCTTTGGTAAAACGAGCCGATGCGAGCGATGATAACAACTATCTCAAGGACAACCTGCAAGAAGCAAAATGGTTTATTAAGTCCTTACAGAGTCGCAACGAAACATTGATGAAAGTTTCCACACGAATAGTTGAACACCAAAAAGACTTCTTAGAATATGGTGAGGAAGCGATGAAACCTTTAGTACTTCATAATATAGCCGAAGCAGTAAGCATGCACGAATCTACAATTTCTAGAGTGACTACACAGAAATACATGCATACACCTAAGGGTATTTTTGAACTCAAGTACTTTTTCTCCAGCCATGTTTCTACTAAAGGTGGTGGTGAGTGCTCTTCAACAGCTATACGGGCAATTATTAAGAAATTAATCGCTGCTGAAAATGTTAAGAAGCCCTTAAGTGATAGTAAAATAACCGACCTACTTGATGAAAAAGGCATTAATGTAGCAAGAAGAACTATTGCCAAATACAGAGAATCTTTATCCATACCACCATCGAACGAGCGCAAAAGACTGGTTAGTTAACAAGAGATTGATTAACCCAAATATCTAATTTTCAATATCAACACAATTCAGAGATTTAATATTCATGCAATTAGAAGAAATTCTTACAGCTGACCGCTGTCACTGCAAGCTCACTGGTGTCAGCAAGAAACGGCTACTTACAAAGGTGAGCGAACTAATAGCGAAAGATATTGCAGCCCTCGAAGCTGACGATATTTTTAATGCCCTCATGGCCAGGGAACAGCTCGGAACTACCGGCCTAGGTAATGGTATCGCTATCCCCCACTGCCGCGTGCCGCTCTGCCAGGAAATAATCGGAACTTTGATCACGCTCGAAGAGGCCATCGACTTTGATGCAGTTGATGGGGGTCCTGTCGACCTTCTCTTTGCATTAATCGTTCCTGAACAAAAGACAGACGACCATATACAAACTCTCGCGGCTATAGCGGAGCTATTCAATGATAAAGATTTTTGTTTTACATTGAGACATACTCACGACACTGAAGATTTATTTAATATCGCGGTAACTTACAAGTAATAAACCACAACTCTTACTATTACTATTATTTTGAGTTTAAGGAAATGAAACTTACAATTATTAGCGGTCGCTCCGGCTCTGGAAAAAGTACAGTTCTCCATGTCCTTGAAGATCATGGCTATTATTGTATAGACAATCTTCCAGCTAGCTTATTGATTTCACTAGCCAACAGAATTACTGCAGGGGCAGCTGAAATTCCAAATGTAGCTGTAAGTATCGATGCGCGAAATAGTTCGACAGATTTACAACAAGCTCCGATGATGATCAAAGAACTCAAAGCACGAAAACTTCTTATAGAAATTATATTTCTCGATGCCAACAGCCAAACTCTGTTACAACGCTTTAGTGAAAGCCGGCGAAAGCATCCATTGACGACAGAAACTCTCGGTCTTACGGAGGCCATTGACCAGGAATCCGAACTATTAGAGTCAATTTCTATAATGGCAAGTTTGTCTATCGATACAAGCAGCATGTCTCAACATCAACTTAGAGATACCATCAAAAATCGTCTTTTCGATACCACTGAAAATGGTTTAGCGCTTCAGTTTCAGTCTTTTGGCTACAAGAACGGAGTAGACGCAGATATAGTTTATGATCTTCGATGTTTGCCGAATCCATATTGGGATACAACACTGCGCGCTCTCACCGGTCTAGATAGCCCAGTAGTTTCATACTTAGATTCGCAGGAAGAGGTTCAAGAGATGTCCAAAGACATTGCCGCTTACTTACAGAAATCGCTACCCAGTTTTGAATTCAATAACAGAAGCTATATAACCGTGGCATTGGGCTGTACGGGTGGTCAACATAGATCGGTATATTTATGTGAGAAATTGAGTCAAGAATTTTCTGCAAACTATTCCAATGTGCAAGCTCGCCACCGTGAACTTAATTGATCGATTCAGGTTTTTCAGTAAATTGTTAGATAATTTTTTATCTTTCCAGCTTTATTGCACAACTTATTAGGGCTAATGAGACAAATGCTTAAGCAACAAACTTCAATAGTTAATAACTCCGGACTCCATGCGAGAGCGGCATCGAAGTTAGTTGAACTCACTAGTACATTCGCCAGTGATGTTAAAATCGGCACAGATAAAATGGTGAACGGTAAAAGTATCCTTTCTCTTATGATGCTAGCTGCTACAAAAGGTACGTCACTAAATGTCGTACTCGATGGCCCCGATGAAGATCAGGCAATGATCGCTCTTATCGCACTGATCGATGATGGCTTTGGCGAATCCGAGTAAAGCAGCTCAAACAACCTGCTTTTTGAATATCCGCAATATTTCTCTTAACGTTAAAATGGCGATAGAATTGCGCTAACCCACGTAAACCATCGGTTTATAAGCGCCTTTCAACAGTTCTCGGCGTCTATAATTCCAAATACGTTCTGTTTACAACAATAAAGCACAAGTGTCGAACTGCAATATGTCTCAAGTAAAAGAGCCGCAAATCAAGAAGGACCACGTGCTTGAACTCAGTCAAGCAATAGATAGTGGTTCTCTCTACCAAGTGAGGCAGATGATAAAAACTCTGCCCACTGCTGGTATTGCACATTTACTTGAGTCTTCACCTCCAAAAACTCGAACCGTCCTTTGGCAATTAATTGACAAAGATGCTGAAGGCGAAATTATTCAGTATCTGAATGAAGATCTACAACACGATATCCTCAGCGAACTGAACCCCCAGCAAGTCGTAAAACTAACCGAAGGGCTGGAAACTGACGATCTCGCAGATATACTTCAACAACTCCCTCAACAAGTTACTTTACAAGTCCTGCAAGCAATGGACCTGCAGGATAGAGACCGTGTCGAAAGCATTCTCTCCTATGACGAGGATACTGCTGGCGGATTAATGAACACTGACACTATTGCCGTGAGGCCCAGGCATACGGTAGAGCTAGTGCTCAGGTACTTGCGTCGCCACGACAGCATTCCGGAAATGACCGATAATCTTCATGTAGTCAATCGAGACGATGAATTTCTCGGCATATTGCCCCTACGGACACTTCTGGTTTCCGGTCCCAACACCCCTGTTAGGGATGTTATGGGTGAAGATATAAAGGCAATTCCAGTAGATATGGAAGCCACTCAAGTAGCTCAACTATTTGAGCAACATGATTGGGTGTCTGCACCTGTTATCGATAGCGAAGGTAAACTTCTTGGGCGTATTACTATTGATGATGTTGTTGATGTAATTAGAGACAGTACTGAACACTCTTTAATGAGTATGGCCGGCCTTGATGAAGAAGACGACACTTTCGCACCTGTATTTAAAACCGCAAGACGACGAGCTCTATGGTTAGGCGTCAACCTAATGACTGCAATTCTTGCCTCGTTAGTTATATATATGTTTCAAGACACTCTCGACCGGGTGGTCTATTTGGCAGTACTCATGCCTATTGTTGCCAATATGGGGGGGGTAGCCGGGACCCAGACTCTAACTCTAGTAATAAGAAGTCTCGCTCTAGGCCATATCAGTCCATCGAACAGTCACTGGCTATTAATTAGAGAGCTAGGAGTGGCAGCCTTAAATGGCACAGTTTGGGCTGTGGTAATCTCAATAATTACCTATGTTTGGTATCGAGATATTCAGCTTAGCGCGATAATAGCAGCAGCCATGTTAATCAATTTAGTGATTGCGGCATTTGCAGGTGCCTATTTACCACTTCTACTTAAACGTATGAATATCGATCCTGCGCTTGCGGGAACCGTTGCATTGACCACAGTTACCGATTCCATTGGTTTTTTTGCCTTTCTAGGCTTAGCACAAATATTTTACCTATAGCCACTAATCAACCCTAATTACTAGATGTAACGTAACTACTAATGAATCCAGAAAGAAAAACCACAATAAAATCAGAAGAAATCAGTAAGACTCAACGAAAAAAGGAAGCTCAAGACCTGAAGCAGCTAGGCCAAGAATTGACTAAATTTACTGTGCAACAACTGCAATCACTGCCCCTGTCAGATAAATTAATTACTGAATTATTAGAATTTAATCGATTACCGAATAGCCACGGTGCAAAAAAACGTCAACTACAGTTTATTGGGAAGTTAATGCGCGCCAATGATGCTGAAGAGATCAGAAATGCAATTCCTAAACTACCGCCAAAATCCAAAAAAACTAGTAGCAAGAATAATGAAATATCGATTTGGTGCGACAAGATCTTGCAAGGCTCAAATGAAGAGATTAATGAATCTCTAATTAAATTCCCAAATACCGAGAGACAACAACTAAGACAATTTCAGCGCGAATTCGTCCGAGCTGAAGAATCTCGTCGCACCACCCTCAAAATAAAACTCATTCGTTATTTACTGAGTTAGATTTACAAAAAAAAGTCCGACAGCCATCAAAATTCTATTAAAGGATGAGCTACGGCTGGTCTTAAATTCCGACAATACACCGCTGTGCCAAATCGGTGATTCGTGCATAGCTTTCTTTTTGATTATGCCGAGATTGGGAGGGTAAGTTAGCATTCATTAATCAAACACTCGGATAGTGCTTAAGCACTAAATGTACAGATATAGCAATGCCTTAACTAAGTTTAGTAAATATATTGGATTCAATAAGCAATTTCCTCCGAAATTCATTGGAGACTCTGAATACCACCCTCAAGCTCACTATCTATACGGTCTGGGGATTAAGTGATACAATCTTAGCGCAGAAAAATGAGTCTAAAAACAAAGAAAATTCTTCAGATCGCATTCTTAGTTCTACCCAAGAGAGTAGAACGGATAAGAACAATAAGAGGCAAACCATGTCTGATAGCAACGCCCAATCGTACTGGAAATCCAATATCAAGCTCGTTATAAAACTAATGTGCGTCTGGTTTTTCATTTCGTTCGGTTGCGGCATTCTATTCGTAGACGCTCTAGACACAATCAAGTTTGGTGGCTTTAAATTGGGTTTTTGGATCGCCCAGCAAGGCGCAATTTTAGTCTTTGTCGCACTCATTTACATATATATTTATTACATGGACAAACTCGATGATCGCTACAAAAAAGATTCACTAGAATTATCGGATGAGGCTGCAGAGGAAGCCAAATAATGAGCGTACAAATTTGGACTATTATTTTTGTCTTCCTTTCATTTAGCCTCTACATTGGAATTGCCATTTGGTCGCGAGCTGGATCAACGAAAGAATTTTACATAGCCGGTGGTGGCGTTCCTCCTTTAGCCAACGGGATGGCAACTGCCGCTGATTGGATGTCCGCCGCCTCATTCATTTCGATGGCAGGCTTGATTTCAGTCCTGGGAAGAGACGGCACTTTCTATTTGATGGGCTGGACTGGAGGCTATGTACTACTCGCTTTGCTGTTAGCCCCTTATCTTCGTAAATTTGGAAAATTCACCGTACCTGATTTTATTGGTGATCGTTACTACTCAAAATCTGCTCGACTCATCGCAGTATTTTGCGCAATCACGATTTCATTTGTATATGTGTGTGGGCAAATGCAAGGAGCTGGAATTGTATTTTCTAGGTTCTTAGAAGTTGATATAACGACAGGCGTAATCATCGGTATGGCGATCGTATTTTTCTACGCGGTCATGGGCGGGATGAAGGGCATAACCTATACACAAGTAGCCCAATACTGCGTTCTTATTTTCGCTTTTATGGTGCCGGCAATTTTTATCTCTATCTTAATGACTGGTCAAGTCATTCCTCAAGTGGGTTTTGGTTCTGAATTAACAGAAGCCTATGGAGGCGTCCATGGAGGCGAATATTTACTAGACAGGCTAGATGATCTGAGTCAGGAACTTGGCTTCGATACCTATACTGAAGGACAGCGCAGCACTCAAGATGTCTTCTTTATCACGGCCGCGTTAATGTTTGGGACGGCAGGATTACCCCATGTGATCATTCGCTTCTTCACCGTACCAAATGTTAGAGATGCGCGTCGGTCAGCAGGTTATGCTTTAATTTTTATTGCGATTCTTTACACCACGGCACCAGCAGTAGCTGCATTTGCTCGAACTAATCTTATTAACACCGTTAACAACCTCGAGTATTCTGCTGTACCGGAATGGTTTACCAAATGGGAATCTACAAACCTTATAACATTCGATGACAAAAATAATGATGGGCGAATTCAATTCGTCGGAGAGAAGAGCGAAGAGGTCAACGAATTAAATGTAAATCGCGACATCATGGTGCTCGCCAATCCAGAAATTGCCGGCTTACCCAATTGGGTGGTAGCACTAGTGGCAGCTGGAGCCTTGGCGGCAGCGCTCTCTACCGCTGCCGGCTTGCTCTTAGTTATCTCGACATCAGTTGCCCACGACCTACTCAAGAGGAGTTACATGCCCACGATAAGCGAGAAACAAGAGCTACTCTACGCGCGAATATCGATTTTTTGTGCGGTACTGGTCGCAGGATACTTTGGCATAAATCCGCCTGCTTATGTTGCTCAGGTTGTAGCTTTTGCTTTTGGACTCGCTGCAGCTTCGTTCTTTCCAGCGATTGTACTGGGAATATTTAGGAAGCGCATGAATAAGGAAGGTGCCATTGCCGGGATGATCACCGGATTTAGCTTCACGGCTCTTTATATAATATATTTTCGTTTTGTAAATCCAGCAGCAGATGACGCAGAAAATTGGTTATTCGGAATCTCTCCAGAAGGAATTGGAACTGTTGGGACTTTGCTAAATTTCGCTGTTGCCTTAACTGTCGCGAAATTTAATCCTGATCCTCCGCAAGAAGTTCAAAAGATCGTAGAAGAAATCAGATTACCTGGAGAAACTATCGTTCGATAAACGACGCATCATTTGTAATAAAGAAAATCTAAACAAGCTGCCTATCAGGTTTTACGCTTGCCGTGATCTATCTTTTTCCAATAATCAGTCACGGTTTGCTTCATATCTCGATGCATAAATAAGAGTCCAAATAAATTTGGCGCTGTCATTAAGACGATAGTGATTAGTGAAACATTCCAAATAATCGTTGTATCTGCTAATGCCGCATAGAAGAAAGCCAACACGTAAGCTACCCGATAAGGCAATACCGATTTAGCACCCAACAAATATGTCATTGCTCGATCGCCGTAGTATGACCATGCAATCGCGGTTGAAAAAGCAAACAACATCAACCCAATAGAAACAATATACTTACCATAGTCACCGAGCAATCCGCGGGTGAACGCGACAGTCGTAAGCGGCACAGAATGCAATAGCGATCGACCATTTACGGCCACAGCTGTATCCACCAACTGCCCATCAGATACGCTAAGCGATCCAGAGATTGCATTCCCATCACGAGAAAAAACTATATTTTCCGCAAATGATCTCGCTGCGATCAAGGTAAAATCATTGAGGTTTTGAATCTGTCCATTTTGCAGAATAACATCACCTGAATAGCTGGTGACAGCAGATTCATCGCCATTTAAGTAGGAAAACAATTCTTGTTTATGATCGGTATTGGATTCCAATAAGTGTCCGCTGACGAAGTTCATATCAGCCCTTTGGAATTCATTGTCGAATTTTTCCATCCATACACCGGAAGACAGTATGACTAGACCGGTAATAGTACAAATGACGATTGTGTCGATGAACGGCTCTAGTATCGAGACCATACCTTCATCTGCTGGCTCATCTGTTCTCGCGGCTGCGTGAGCGATGGGAGCTGAGCCCTGTCCTGCTTCGTTTGAATAAAGACCTCGATTTACACCTCTGTCAAAAGCGTAGGCAAAGGTCGCACCAAGAAATCCACCGGTAGCCGCAGAGCCGGTGAAAGCGTCACTAAATATAGACGCGAAAGAAGGAATAATGTTCCCCAGATTTGGAATTATGACTGCAAATGCTCCAAATATGTAAATAAATGACATCGTAGGAACAATCGCTGCAGCTACTTTCGCGATACGGGTGATTCCACCAATAATTACCAATGCTAATAGCACTGAAAGCACACTTCCAGTAATCAAAGGATCTAGCGAGAAGGTACTTTCAAGACCCGCTGCAATACTATTTATCTGAGGCAGGTTGCCAGTGCCAAAAGAAGAGAGCACGGTGGCAATGGCGAAAATTATAGCTAGCCACTTCGCGTTCATGCCCTTTTCCATATAGTACATGGGGCCACCGGCAATAGACCCATCTTCAGTTTCAGTGCGATATTTGTGAGAAAGAGTGACTTCAACAAATTTGCTGGTCATACCGAAGAATGCGGTCATCCACATCCAAAACAATGCTGCTGGGCCGCCAAGGTGCAGTGCGAGGGCTACACCACCTATGTTGCCAGTACCCACTGTTCCGGATAGCGCCGTTGATAAGGCCTGAAAGTGAGAGGTGTCGCCTTTCGCACCAGCCTTATCAAACTTTCCCAACACCACACCAATGGCGTGTTTGAAATAGCGAATTTGGGGAAAACCCAAGTAGAAAGTAAAGAAGATTCCAACTGATAAAAGAAATGTGGGAAACCAAATAGCACTGCCGAGGAAACCATCTAGAAAAATTAAAAAGTCATTAACTGCGTCCAAAGTAATTCCCCACCTGGTTGGCTATACTCAAATCAGCTGATTGATCTAAAATCTTTCTTCTGCCTACTTCAATCTTACTAATCGTCGCTTATTGTTATTTTAGGCCCTGCTTCTGCTGACAATTCTACTTCAGCCAATCTTTTTCGAACATTGTTGGCAAGCTCCAAATAGCTTGCTGTGGCAGGGTGATTTGGCTCAGATGCTACCACAGGATCACCACCATCTGAGCTTTCTCGTATAGCCAATTCCAATGGTAATCTACCAATAACAGTTACGCCGTACTCACTAGCTAATCTATTTCCGCCACCAGTTCCAAAGATTGCTTCCTCATGACCACACTGTGTACAAATATGGGTGCTCATATTTTCGACAACGCCGAGTATTGGCACTCCCACCTTATTAAACATTTCAATACCTTTGCGAGCATCCAACAAAGCAACATCTTGCGGCGTTGTGACTATTACCGCTCCGGTAACACTAACTGACTGAGCCAAACTTAACTGTATATCGCCGGTACCCGGCGGCATGTCAACGATCAAATAATCTAATTCCGACCAGGCGGTGTCAGTTAAAATTTGATTGAAGGCCGATATAATCATCGGCGCACGCCATACCATGGCCGTGTTTTCATCAATGAGAAACCCCATCGAGTTACATTGAATGCCATGTGCCTGAATAGGAACCATGAATTTCTGCTCTTTGATCTCAGGCCGAGTGCCTGGTTCAACGCCAAGCATTAGCGGCAGGCTGGGTCCGTAAATATCTGCATCCAACAAACCAACCGTGGCACCTTGCTTAGAGAGAGCCAATGCCAAATTAACAGCAGTAGTTGACTTTCCAACCCCTCCTTTACCTGACGCGACACAAAGAATGTGTTTTACATTTTCCAATTTTTTCAAATGATCAACTACCTTAGTAATTTAGGCTATAGTTCCATCCAGCCTATTAATGAAGATGAGGATTATGATTTATTCAATTTCAAAAGAAAATAGGCATGGCGTGCATTGCTCTAGCCCGCTAAAATTGCCTCAGAAGATATGAGCCCAATTGAAGCATGCAAAAACTACTAACATTCCTAATTCTGGCAAGTAGCTGCCTTACAGCTGCCGAACTAGCAGAAGAAACTGAATTAAAATTTGCCTTCTACTCATCCGCATGGGGCGAAAATACTGACGATGGCTTAAGGCTGGTTGCCTATAACCAGACTAGAAATCAAATTCAGCTTACTTCAATTTCATTTCTAAAAACTGGCGAAGAATCTGAACCAGTCAACATCAACTTCAATTTAACAGTACCCGCACTCGGTTATGCCGACCTGGATTTACCTTACATCGATCTGCTACTTGGAAATGAATGCATCGATAGAACCATGGCGGAAAACTGGAAGTTGGTGGAAGTATCTAATTACACGCTCAATCCTTCTGTGCGAAATCTAATAATAGAAGATACTGATTCATTCAGAATTTATCAGTGTGTTGAAAATGTCTTAACGACTTGGTCGAGTGCTTACTACAGAGCCCGGGAATATGAAGAATGGGTTTTGTTTCACTTTGAGAACCGTAGAGATTACTAATTTCAAAGGAAAATAACTAACCGTAGCCAAAACTATTAATGTAAATCCATCAGAATAAAATTTATTCTGCGGATGCGAGATATTGTCTTCGCCGTATTTATCTGTCTTTTGACTGTCTTTATCTTTAAATACGAAAATCACTCTCTAACAAGGCTTATCCCAATAAAATTCCACCATATTCGACAAAGAAAGGTGCGAACACCAAACTCAATATTGCAGACAGCTTAATTAGAATATTAAGTGATGGTCCTGAAGTATCCTTCAGTGGATCACCAACAGTATCGCCAACTACTGCAGCAACATGTTCATCTGAACCTTTACCACCATGGTGTCCGGCTTCGATATATTTCTTAGCGTTGTCCCAGGCACCACCACTATTAGAGGAGGCAATTGCAAGTACGCCGCCAGCAACTAAGGAGCCAACAAGAATTCCGGCCACCGCTTCGACACCGAACAAGTATCCTGTCACTAATGGAGTACCCATTATGAGTACACCGGGAGCGATCATTTCTCTTAAAGCAGCTTGAGTTGAAATCGCAACACATTGCGCATAATCAGGTTCACCAGTACCTTCCATAATTCCAGGAATAGTTTTGAACTGGCGGCGGACCTCTTCAATCATGGCAAAAGCGGCCTTACCAACAGACTTCATGGTCATTGCAGTGAATAAAAATGGCAATACTGCACCAACAAATACACTGGTATAAACAACTGGGTCCAGCAAGCTCATCGTAATCGGCTCACCCATAAGCGTGGAAGAAGCAGTAATAAATGCTGCGAATAGCGCCAAAGAAGTAAGTATGGCAGCGCCAATAGCGAAGCCTTTACCAATCGCTGCAGTTGTATTTCCCGCAGAGTCTAGAATATCGGTACGACGTCTAACTTCTTTGTCCAAGCCAACCATTTCTGCAATTCCACCGGCGTTATCTGCTACCGGCCCGTAGGCGTCGATCATCAACGCGATAACCAGCGTGCCGAGCATGCCCAGTGACGCTATTGCCACACCGTACATTCCTGCTAAATCCCAAGAGATGAAGATGCTGGCGGCAATACAAAGGTACGGAAGCAGAGTGCTCTTGTAACCCAGCGCCAAGCCGTAAATGATGTTAGTAGCCACACCAGTCTCGCAAGACTTAGCCAACTCTTGCACCGGACCATATTTTTCTGACGTGTAGTACCCGGTTAGCAGACCAACGGCCAAGCCTGAAATGAGACCGGCTAAGAAGCACCCGTAAACACCCATGTTGGAGTACTGTTCGCCATTTAATTCGAATGTTTCAGGTATCAGTGCGCCAGTGAAGAAGTACATGACGATACCCATCAAAACACTAGAGATGATAAGCAACTTCATCAGTGCTGGGGCAACATCATCTTCAGTCTTTACGCCCACCAATAGCTTAGTAATCAAACTGATAGGGATACCGATAGCACTAATCAATATAGGATATAACAAAGCATTAGGATCCGCTGCGAAAACAACAGCGCTGATTACCATCGCGGCACAAGTACTTTCCGCACATGAGCCAAATAAGTCCGCGCCCATTCCGGCAACATCACCAACATTATCACCAACGTTGTCAGCAATTACGGCTGGATTTCTGGGATCATCTTCAGGTATGCCCTGTTCTACTTTGCCCACCAAGTCAGCGCCAACATCCGCAGCCTTAGTGAATATTCCGCCGCCAACACGAGCAAATAGTGCAATAGTCGACCCGCCAAGACCAAATCCTGCGATGACTTCCATGAGAATATGATTATTTGCTTCGCCAAGATCTGACAGCAAACTACTCATCACTAAATAAATCACCACCAATCCCAGTACTGCTAAACTTACTAGAGCGAAACCCATCACCGCTCCTGAATTGATCGCAACATCATAGGCATTGGAGATGTCTTTCTTAGCGGATACAGTTGTTCTCGCATTGCCCTGAGTCGCAACTTTCATTCCGATATAGCCAGAAGCGATTGAAATAGCACCACCAAACAAAAAGGCTATTGCCGTGTATATCCCTTCGCTTATATCCGGAGTATGAGAATCATCAATTAGGAGCGCAATGACAATTGCGAATAACACCATGAAGATGGTGAGAAATTTATATTCCTGCTTCAAAAATGCCATGGCTCCAGAGGCAATCGCACCATGAATAAATCTCAAGCGAGTCCCATCTTTCTCATCCAGCCCCATATCAAGCGGTATGCTGGTAACTTTCTTCATATAGAAAAACGCTACTGCTAATCCAAACAGTGACAAAACTGCAGATACTGTAATGGTAATTCCCATGTCTAAATCTCTCTCCAAAACGAATATTGAATGTTTATTTTAAGGCGCGCACTTTACCATAAGAGTCAGTACAAACAAAGCGCATAACAGGGCTTGAACACTAGTAAATCAGTGCTTTTCAGAGGAGTTTTAGGGATTGGTAATCTGCCCTAGATAAAACTGGGAAGTGAGGCTATTTTTTCTTCGGTTTTCTGCCCTTCTCAGCTCTGGACCGGGGTGGTTTAGAGGGCTCATCACCTCTAGCTTTGCGAAAGGCATTTCGCAAAGCGTCAACTTTAGCTTCCTTGCGCTTATGCAGCTGTGCTTCTTTCTTGGTCACGAAA
>Ga0209501_10002846_pt1 | contig 17831 bp, 12 predicted proteins | sample ArcticOcean_MG_C_4_FD_187434 | JGI IMG/M metagenome (GOLD analysis project Ga0209501, IMG submission 187434) | Marine microbial communities from western Arctic Ocean - ArcticOcean_MG_CB4_134 (SPAdes) (version 2) | ecosystem: Environmental > Aquatic > Marine > Oceanic | place: Arctic Ocean...
AATCTCTGCTCCTATTGATGTAGTTTTAAATGGTTTAGACTCTCTATTTAATATAATTCCATTTCCTATTGCTATTTTAATATTTATATATTTTGCTTATAAAACTAACGGCTTTAAATTTGCAATTCTAACAGTAGCCGGGTTAGTTTTTATTGATCTTGTTGATCTCTGGTCTGAAAGCATGACTACTCTTGCGATGATTTTTACTGCTGTTATTTTTTGTACAATCATAGGTATACCTTTAGGAATTCTTTGCTCAAGAAGTAAAATATTTGAAGCGATAATGCGACCGGTGTTAGATATCATGCAAACTATTCCGAGTTTTGTTTATCTAATTCCTGTTGTTATGCTTTTTGGAATTGGGTTAACTCCTGGTGTGGTAGCTACGATAGTCTTTGCACTCCCTCCAATTATTCGACTTACTAATTTAGGGATTAGACAGGTAGGTAAAGGTTTTAAAGAAGCTGGATCGAGTTTAGGTTTAACAAAATTATTAATTTTAATAAAAATTGAGATGCCGTTGGCACTTAAAACGATAATGGTAGGTATAAATCAAACATTAATGTTGGCTTTATCTATGGTTGTTATTGCGGCATTAATTGGTGCGGGTGGATTAGGACTTACAGTTTATGTTGCTTTAGGGAGATTAGATATTGGATCCGCTGTAATTGGTGGAACCGGTATTGTAATTCTAGCTATTATCTTGGACAGAATTACACAAAAATTAGTAAATACTAAGTGATTAAATTTAGCTTAGATAAAATTACTAGCACCAAACCAAATAAAGCAAAGAAAGAAAACCAGTATTTTATAAGTGTAAACCAAGTTCCTTTAGCTATACCTTGCCATGGCATGCAGGTGTAAGTGAGTAAAGTTATTAATATTAAAAATAACAATACATTGGTTGAATTTATCATCAGATATAGATTTTATTTTAATAAATGAAAAATGGCTAGAACAAAATATGGCGTAACTAGTAGAGCAAAACATAATGAAGTTTTAAAAAGTGTTGGTGGTCTCGTAGAGAGGATTCTAACCCTCGAAACCTTAACAGTTTACACACTTTCCGAGTGTGTGCCTTCAACCGCTCGGCCACCTCTCCAAATTATTCTAGTTTAGAAATTAGATCGCTAAACCTTTTTAAAAAGTCTTCTTTTGTAGGTAGTTTATTTTTTTTCATCTCTTGCTGAATGTTGTTGTAATTTTTTTTGATATAAATAATTTTTTTAAAAAAGCTGTTAGAATTTCTTTCAGCTACAAATATTCCTTTTTTATTTCCAATAACATGTTCTATCTCTTTAAATATAATAACTGGCCTTAACCGTGCAAGAGCTTCTAGCAATACCATAGGGTGACCTTCAGTATGAGAAGGTAAAACAAAAATATTATGATCATCATAAAATTTAATTAAATTTTGTTCATTATTTTCTACTTCATAAACATGAACGTTGTTTTGAATGATAAGTTTAGGTAAATTTTTTTCAACACCAACAATTGATAATGTTAAATCATTTTTACTGTCTTTAATTATTTCTAAAAGTGAATAAATTCCCTTCTCTTTTCTTACTCTGCCCACATAAAGGAGTTTAATTTTATCAGCTCTAACTTCTTTTTGATTTATTAACCATTGAGCATTAATTTGTGATGGCGCTACAACTTCCCCTTTTTTATTTCTTAATATATGTTCTCTACAACTAATTAATGAAGAAATATTAGAAACTATAGAAAACATCACATGGTATATAACTGGTCCAATAAAACCAAAGAGCGCTTTATATTCTCCGTATCCATCACTCCTTAGATAAACAATCGGTTTTTTTTTAAAAAGTTTAATCAAAATACAAGCAGCAAAAGTAAATGGAGATATTGAGAAAATCAAATATTTACAATCTTTCTTTCGCGATGCACCAAGAATTCCGAACATGTAAGAAACTATATTGCTATAAATTTTTATGTTTTTTAGATTAATTTGATGAGATCTAATTTTTTTAGAGTCTCTACCTATAATGTTAACTTCAAATTTATTACTTAATCCTTCGGGGGTAGATTTGAGATCAATGTTGTCACAAAAAAAGTTGCCTTCATAATTAAAAATACTTTCGTTAGAAATTATAAATAAATTTTCCATTAAGTTTCTTTATTAATTTTTAGAACACCAATAAATGCTTCTTGTGGAATTTCTACTCTACCAAACTGTTTGGACCTGGCTTTTCCTTTTTTTTGTTTTTTCAGTAGTTTTTTTTTTCGGTCTCCGGCACCACCACCATGTATTTTAGTAAGCACGTCTTTTGAGAATCCTTTTATAGACTCTCTTGCTATTATCTTTCCTCCGATTGCTGCCTGTACTGGAATCATAAAATTATGTCTTGGTATAAGATCTTTTAATTTTTCACAAACTTGTCTTCCTATTTTTTCAGCAAAATCTTTATGTATAATCATTGCTAATGCATCAACTGGCTCTGTGTTTACAAGAACGCTTAATTTAACTAAATCACCTTCTTTGTGCCCGGTAATTTCATAATCAAAACTAGCATACCCACTTGAAACAGATTTCAGTCTATCATTAAAATCAAAAACTATTTCGTTAAGCGGAAGATCGTAAGATAGAACGGCACGATTTCCGGAGTAAGTTAAGTTAGTTTGGATTCCCCTTTTATCTTGGCAAATCTTAATAATCGTTCCCAGATACTCATCAGGAGTGATAATAGTGGCTTTAATCCATGGCTCTTCGATCTTTTCTATATATGTTGAGTCGGGCATATTAGAAGGATTCTGTAAATCTATAATCTCTCCTTTTATTTTATGTACCTTGTAGATTACTCCAGGTGTTGTTGTAATTAAATTAACATCAAATTCTCTTTCGAGCCGTTCTGTTATAATTTCTAAATGCAACAAACCTAAAAATCCACATCTAAAACCTAATCCGAGCGCACTTGAAGATTCTGCTTCATGAGAAAAACTTGCGTCATTTAATTTCAGCTTACCTAAGCCATCTTTTAATTTTTGATATTCAGAACTGTCTATGGGAAAGAGTCCACAAAAAACTACAGGTTTACTAGGCTTAAATCCTGGTAGAGGTGTTTCTATAGGATTTGATGCATCACAAATAGTATCTCCAACTTTTGTTTCTAAAAGAGATTTAATGCCTGTAATGATAAATCCAATTTGTCCGGAGCTTAATTCATCTATATCAGTAGGTTTTGGTGTAAATACTCCAACTTTCTCAATTACATATTCTTTATCATTAGACATTAACTTTATTTTCATGCCTTTTTTAATTTGACCGTCAATAACCCTTACTAAAATTATTACTCCCAAATAGCTATCATACCAACTGTCAACCAATAGTGATTTTAACTTATTAGTATTATCTCCTTTTGGTGCTGGTAGATTCTGAATAATAGATTCTAAAATATCATCAACGCCTTCTCCTGTCTTGCCTGAGCAATTAATTGCGTTCAATGTATCGATTCCTATCACGTCTTCTATTTCTTTTTTAGTTTTCTCTATATCTGAAGCAGGTAAATCTATTTTATTTAATACAGGAATAACTTCGTGTTTAATTTCCAATGCTTGATATACGTTTGCTAACGTTTGTGCCTCAACACCTTGTGTGCTATCAACTATTAATAAAGAACCTTCACAAGCAGATAAAGATCTACTAACTTCATAGCTAAAGTCTACGTGTCCCGGTGTATCAATAATATTTAAAATATAATCTTTACCATCTTTAGATTTATAATTTAATCTTACAGTTTGAGCTTTGATTGTAATTCCTCTTTCTTTTTCGATATCCATAGAGTCAAGAACTTGATTTGACATTTCTCTATCGGTTAGTCCTCCGCATTTATGAATAATTCGATCTGCTATTGTAGATTTTCCATGATCAATGTGCGCAATTATAGAAAAATTACGTATTCTTTCGATGTCAGACATTAGGATCTAATTGTTGCGCCTGTCTTTTCTTTAATAGTATTTATTATTTTTTGACTTATTTGTTCTAAATCATTCTCAGTTAAAGTTTTATCTGGAGCTTGAATCACTACATTTATTGCCACTGATTTTTTTCCCTCAGGTATGTTTTGACCTTCAAAAACATCAAAGGTTATTACTTTTTTTATAATATTGTCATCTATTTTTTTTATTATGATTTCAAGGTCTCCAACTTTGTAGGATTTATCAATCACGAATGCAAAATCTCTTTCTGATTTTTGAAAATCAGAAGCTATATAATTTTCTTTGCTAACTCTAACTTTTTTATTTGGCTGAGGGATATTTGTTAAAAATATTTCTAATCCAAAAATATTTTTTTCTTTAAAATCTAAGCTTGTAATAATTGCCGGATGTAACTCGCCAAAATATGCTAGATGGGGACCTTTTTCAGACTTTAAATTAATAGATCCAGAGCGGCCAGGATGATAACAATTTTTTGTATTGTTGCTTATACAAAGATCATTTTGGTCTAATCCTAGTTCAATTAAAGTTCTAATCGTATCACTTTTAATATCAAATACATCTACATTTCTGGATTTTTCTGACCAACTCTTTCTTCCAATTAAGCCAGTTTTTAAACCGCCAAGTACAGTTTGTTGCTCACCAGGATTCTTCCCAAAAAATATTGGCCCAATCTCAAATAATGATAAATCTTCATGGCCGCGATCCTGATTTTTTTTCAAATGAATAGCAAGATTTGAAAAAATCGACCTTCTCAATACGTCTAAATCTGTAGATATTGGATTAAAAATCTTTATTTCTTTCTCACCTTTGTTGAATTGTTTATCAATATTAGAATCTGTAAATGACCACGTAATTGTTTCCATATAACCCTTAGTTGCTAAAGCCCTTTGAGAAAGGTGAAATAATTTTTGCTTGAAGTTTAATGTTTCTTTGTCTCTTCTTTTTTTAGGCTCAATTAACTGAATTTTATCAAATCCTTTAATTCTGATTAACTCTTCAATCAAATCTACATCTTGAGTAATGTCTGGTCTCCAAGAAGGTATCTCTACTTTAAAAGTTTTTTTACTAATTTTTACTTTACAGCCTAGTGATGTTAGAATTTTATTAACTTCTATACTTGAAATTGAAATACCAATTATATTTTTGAATTTTTCAGTATCTAGATTTACCGTTTTGTTTTTTTGAAAATTAGAACCTGAGATGGCAAACTTACTAGCTTTACCGCCACAAATTTTTACTATTAAAGCTGTGGCAATCTCTAATCCTTCTTTTATTGAATTTGGATCTATGCCCCTTTCAAATCTATATTTTGCATCAGTATTGATTTTTAATGTTCTCGATGTTTTTCTAATTGATGCTGGTAAAAAATAAGCGGACTCTAATAAAATATTTTTAGTATCCAATTCAGTTGAAGTTGTAGTGCCGCCAATTATACCACCTAATCCAAGAACGCCGCTTTTATCTGCAATAACACACATTCTATTATCAAGTTTATAATTTTTATTATCTAGTGATTCAAAACTCTCACCAGATTTTGAATTTCTTACTATAATTTCTTTATTAATCTTATCTGCATTGTAGGCATGTAATGGTCTATTAAGATCAAACATCACATAGTTTGTGATATCAACAACTGCGGAAATTGGTTTTAAACCTAATGCTATAATTTTATCTTTTAACCATAAAGGACTCTCTTTGTTTGTGATGTCTTTTATATAACAACTACCAAACGATAAGCAGCCTTGGTCTTTGTTTTTGGTAATCGAAACTTTAATAGGCTGTACAAAAGTTTGTTTTATTAAATTTTTTTTTATTTTTAAAAGACTTCCTAATCCAGAAGCTGCTAGGTCTCTAGCTATACCTCTCACTCCTAAACAGTCTGCTCTATTAGGTGTTATGGATAAATCTATTCTTTTTTCTCCTTTACTTTTAAAATAACTTTTACCAATTTCATTTTCTTTATTTTTTAATTCTATAATTTTATCGCTCTCAGCAGATAAATTTAATTCGCTTTCAGAACAAAGCATTCCGCTTGACTCTACTCCTCTAATTTTAACAACCTTTAATTTAAATTTTGATTTAGGTATTATTGCTCCTGGAGGGGCATAGATAGTTAGTAAACCCTCTCTGGCATTTAGTGCGCCGCAAACAACTTTAACAACTTTTTCGTTACCTAGACTTACATCGCAGATCTTAAGTTTGTCTGCGTTTGGATGTTTCTCAGCTTTTAATATTTTTGCAATTTTAAATTCGCTTAACTCTCCTGAGCTCTCTTTAATTCCCTCAACTTCTAAACCAATATTAGTTAATTGTTCTATTATTTTAGCTTCATTTGCTTTTGTATTTAAATGCTCTTTGAGCCATGACAGTATAGTTATCATTTGCTTAAACCTCTATAATTTGTTGGCACATCTAAAGGGTCAAAACCAAAATGGTTTAACCAACGGTAATCACTTTCAAAAAAAGCTCTAAGATCATTAATGCCATATTTAAGCATTGCAAGGCGATCAATTCCCATGCCGAAAGCAAATCCTTGATATTTATTAGGATTAACTTTTACGTTTTTAAGAACATTCGGATGTACCATTCCACATCCTAGGATTTCTAACCATTTCTCACCTTCGCCAATTACTATTCTGCCATTTTCAATCTTGTATCCAATATCAACTTCAGCTGATGGTTCAGTAAATGGAAAATGACTTGGTCTAAATCTCATTTTAACATGCTTAACTTCAAAAAACTCTTTAATAAAATAATCCAAACAACCTTTTAAGTGACTCATGGTAATATTTTTGTCTATATGTAGACCTTCCAATTGGTGAAACATAGGAGCATGAGTTTGGTCGCTATCACAACGATATGTTCTGCCCGGTACAATAATTTTAAATGGTGGTTTTTCATTTAACATTGTTCTGATTTGAACAGGTGAAGTATGAGTTCTTAGAAGAATTTTTTTATTTTCTTCTAGAAAAAAAGTGTCATGTACGTCTCTTGCTGGGTGATCTTCGGGTGTATTAAGAGCTGTAAAATTATTATACTCTGTTTCTACATCAGGTCCTTCTGCAACAGAAAAACCAATCTCAGAAAATATTGATGAAATTTCATCAATCACTTGAGAGACTGGGTGAATTTTTCCACTTTGAAATGGCCTTATAGGTAACGTTACATCTATTTTTTCGTCTTTTAATTTTTCGTTAATTTCTATTGTCTCTAAATCTGAAAGTTTTTTTTCTATTTGGCTGGTTAAACTATCTTTTAATTTATTTAAAGATGATGCAAATTCCTTTTTTTTATCTTCCGCTATAATTCCTAGATTTTTAAACTGAATTGTAATCTGGCCATTCTTGCCAAAAATTTCAGTTTTTAAGTTTTGTAATTCTTCTTTTGATTTTATAGAATTAATTTTTTGTTCAAAACTAGAATTTATATTATCTAAATTACTCATAGAATTTTTTGATTCTTTTAATTAATGTAAGATAAATCAAAGACCCTAATTAGTTAAGGGAGGATTGAGCTTTTTTTACTATAGTTTTAAAGACTTCTGGGTTGTTATAGGCTAGTTCTGCTAATACTTTTCTGTCTAGTTTAATTTTTGACTTATTTAAACCATTTATAAGTTGTGCATATGTGATTCCTTCTGCTCTTGCTCCAGCGTTAATTCTTTGAATCCATAGTGATCTAAATTCTCTTTTTTTTGTTTTTCTATCTCTATAGGCATACTGCATCGCTTTTTCCATAGCTTGCCAAGCGATACGAATGGTGTTTTTTCTTCTGCCGTATTGCCCTTTAACCGCTTTTAAAACTTTATTATGTTTTGCTCTGCTAGTTACGCCACGTTTTGTTCTTGCCATTTTTTTTTCCTACCTATTATAAGGCATATATGATTTTACAATTTTTGTGTCTGGATCGGACATTATCGTAGTGCCTCTAAGTCTTCTTATTTGCGCGTTACTTCTCTTAATCATACCATGCCTTTTACCTGCTTGTGGTCTTTTAATTTTTCCTGAAGCAGTAAATCTAAATCTTTTCTTAGCTGAACTTTTAGTTTTTAGTTTTGGCATAAATATTGGGGCCTTATATATAGATTAAATATTTTTTACAAGATGATATTATCTTTACTAGACAGGCTGAATTATCATTATCATTTGTCTGCCTTCGAATTTTGGGTGTGTCTCTATTTTTCCAACATCTTTGGTGTCTTCAATAATTCTATTCATTAAGTCCTTTCCTAAATTTATGTGCTGCATTTCCCTTCCTTTAAATTTAACCGTAAACTTAACTTTGTCTTTGTTAACTAAAAATTTTTTAGCATTTTTCACTTTAAAATTATAATCGTGAACATCAGTACCAGGTCTTAACTTAATTTCTTTTAACGCAACTACTTTTTGTTTTTTTTTTGCAATATTAGTTTTTTTTTGTAAATCATATTTATATTTACCCATATCCATAATTTTACAAACTGGGGGGTTTGCGTTGGGTGAAATTTCGATTAGATCCAAGCCTTCTTCTTTTGCTGTTTCTATTGCTTTGTTTAAAGGTAAAATTCCTAAATTGTTACCATCACTTCCTATAACCTGAACGTCAATAGCTCTTATTCTTTCATTGAACTTTGGTCCATGGTGCTTGCTTCTTCTTTGAAAATAATTAGGTTTAAAATTTGACACTTAATTGAGTGGAAGTTTATTTGCAGTAAGCATATTTTTTATTAAATCTTCTCTTCTAAAAGTTTCTTGTTTTTCAGATCCTAGTCTTCGAACCGTTACAGTATTATCAGCAACTTCTTTTTTTCCACATACTAATATCATTGGAACTTTTGCTAAGGAATGTTCTCTAATTTTATAATTAATTTTTTGATTTCTTAAGTCCACTTCGCATTTTATATCTTCTTTAAACAGATCTTCAAATAACTTTTTTACATAATCATTGTTTTCTTCTGCAATTGGTACGATCACAGCTTGTATTGGTGCTAACCAAAATGGTAATTTTCCTGCGTAATTTTCAATTAAAATTCCAATAAATCTTTCAAGAGATCCAAATAATGCTCTATGCAACATTACAGGTGTTTTTTTACTACCATCTTTATCAACATAAGTAGCTCCTAATCTATTTGGAAGATTTAAGTCAACCTGTAAAGTTCCGCACTGCCAGTCTCTACCAATGGCATCTCTTAATACAAATTCTATTTTGGGGCCGTAAAAAGCGCCTTCACCTTTATTAATTGTATACTCTAATTTTGAAAGCTTTATAGCAGAAAGCAGAGCTGACTCGGATTTATCCCAAATCTTATCGTCACCAACTCTCTTTTCTGGTCTGTCAGAGTATTTTAATATTATATTTTCAAACCCTAAATCTTTATAAATTTTTAAAATTAAGTTAGTAACATTTAATGTTTCTTTTGTAATTTGATCTTCAGTACAAAAAATATGTGCATCATCTTGAGTAAACGCCCTTACTCTTAGAAGCCCGTGTAATGCTCCTGAAGGTTCGTATCGATGAACTTTACCAAATTCAGATAATTTTAGTGGTAAATCTCGGTAACTTTTTAACCCTTGGTTAAACACTTGAACACACCCAGGACAGTTCATGGGTTTAATGGCAAAAATTTTTTTGTCAGGTGTCTCTGAAGTAAACATATGTTCACCAAATTTTTCCCAGTGACCAGATTTTTCCCACAGGCTTCTATCTAACAATTCAGGCGTATTAATTTCTTTGTATCCAGCCAACCTTTGTTTCATTCTCATGTATTCGATTAGTTTTTGAAAAAGAATCCATCCTTTTTCATGCCAAAACACAGCCCCTGGGCTCTCTTCTCTAAAATGAAACAAGTCCATTTCCTTCCCTAATTTACGGTGATCTCTTTTTTCAGTTTCTTCTAATCTATGTAAATATTCTTCTAATTCTTTTTTTGTCGTCCAGCATGTTCCGTAGATTCTTTGCAACATTTCATTATTTGAATCCCCTCTCCAGTATGCTCCTGAAACTTTAGTAAGCTTAAAAGCTTTTCCAATTTTTCCAGTTGAGGATAAATGTGGACCACGACATAAATCACTCCAATTTCCATGACTATAAACAGAAACTTCTTCACCAGAAGGTATGCTTTCAATAATTTCAGCCTTATATTTTTCGCCTATTTTTTTAAAATGTTTTATTGCCTTTTCTCTTTTCCAAACGTGTCTTAAAGTTTTTTCGTTTCTATCTACTATTTCTCCCATTTTTTTTTCAATTTTTATTAAATCTTCATCTATAAATGGTTCTTTTCGAGCAAAGTCATAATAGAAACCATTTTCAATTATTGGTCCAATTGTAACCTGTGTTCCGGGATATAATTCTTGAACTGCCATTGCTAAAATGTGGGCTGCGTCGTGTCTTAAAACTTCCAAGCCTTCTTTGTCTTTATATGTAATAATTTTTATTTTTGAATCTTCTTTTATTTTATAGCTTAAATCTTTAAGTTCTCCGTTTACAGACATAATAAGAGCATCTTTTTCTAGAGATTTACTAATTTTTTTTACAAGCTCAAATCCATCTATAGATTTTTCAAAAGATATTTTTTTTCCGTCTAAAAGTTGAATATTAGGCATTATTTGTTTTGTTTAAGTAGTTTCTTATACTCTGTAAAGGTGCTTTGACACATTTGATCAACATTAAATTTTTTTTCCACGTTCTTCCTTCCTTGTTCCCCTGTTAAATTTAAAGCTCCTTTATCCATTTCCATATATTTATTTAAAACTTTGGCTAGTTCTTTTGGGTCTCCTGATTTATACAATAACCCAGACTTACCGTTCAATATCGTTTCTTTAGAAGCCCCAATGTCGCTAGCAATAATCGGTTTACTTACGGCTTGAGCTTCAACAGCAACTCTACCAAATGCTTCGGGCTCTATTGAACTTGAAACAACAAGATTAGCTAATTTGTAAGCAACTGGCATTTCTTTGCAGTTTTCAATAAAAGTTAATTTTTTGGTTAGCCTATATCTTTCAACTAAAAGGAAAAGTTTTTTAGAATAAATATTTCTACCTTGGTCAGAGCCTAAAATAATTGCATGGAAATTATCTTTATAATAATTTTCTATAAGTAGATTTAAAGTTTCAATAAACATTTCTTGGCCTTTCCACATTGTTAATCTTCCTGGAAGTAAAATAATAAAATTATTTCGGTTAATTTTCCAATTTAAAGCTAAAGCATTAACTTTTTTTTCAGAGATGTTTTTTGAATTAAAATATTCTAAATTTATACCTCTATAAATAACCATTAATTTTTTTTTTGAATTTAAATATTTTTGGTAATTTTCGTTTATATGACTAAAAATAAAATTTGATCCCGCAATTATTAATTTAGATCTAACCATGACGCTATTGTAAAAAAGTTTTAATAGATTAGAAAAATTATAAGTACCATGAAAAGTAGTAACAAATTTCTTTCTTGTAAAAAAACAGGCCCATAAGCAAGACCATGCTGGTGCTCGGCTTCGAGCATGTACTATGTCTATATTGTAAATTAATATTATAAAAAAAATTATTATAAAATTTATAAACATTATAAGTGGATTTTTTGATTGAACTGGTAAACGAATTATTTTTACTTTATCTCTTCGTACAAATTTTAAAAGCTCTCCGCCGCTAGTAATCAAAAATGACTTACATTTTTGTTCAGCTAAAAAATGAGCAAGGTCGTAGCAACCTGTTTCTGCCCCACCAAATCCAAGCTTGGGTATTACTTGTAAAACTTTTATTGTAGATGACATTTTTTAAAACTATATAATATCAAATCGGAGCATTAAACTTTATATGAAAAAATATAGTTATTTAAAAATATCAAAAACTAAAAAACTTAGATATTTGGACAATTATTACGAAAAAAAACTCTATATCGTTTTTCTTCCTGGCTTTCAGTCTGATATTGAGGGAGAGAAACCTCAAGCATTTAAAAAATATGCTATTAAAAAAAAATTTGGCTTTTTAGCAATGGAATATTCAGGCCATGGAAAGTCATCAGGTAAATTTACTAAAAATAACATTAGCTCATGGACTGGTGATGTTAAAATTGCTATTACAAAAATTGTAAAAAAAAATAATTTTATTTTAATTGGTTCTAGTATGGGAGCATGGCTGTCCTTAAATCAATTTAAATATTTTAAAAAACAGATAAAAGGATTCATTGGCATAGGTCCTGCACCAGAATTTTTGACGAGGTTAATGTGGAAACAATTTACAAAAAAAATTAAAAAGGAAATAATGCTAAAAGGTATTAGTATTATTAAGCATGGGGAATATACTTATCCGATCACTCGACAGCTAATAAAAGATGGAAGAAAAAATAAAGTATTATCAAAAAAAATTAAAATGTCTATAAACGTTAGTATGTTTCATGGAAGTAAGGACAATATAGTTCCAGTTTCATTTTCTAGAAAAGTTTTAGCTATATTTGTTGGAGCTAGAAAGAAGCTTTTTGTTATTAAAAATGGTGACCATAGTCTATCAAATAAAAAATACCTAAAACGAATTATAAAAGAATTAGATAAAATTGTCTCTAATGTATCTTAACCCCTCAATATAAGTAGTGTGCTTTAGTTCATAGCTAAAAGCATTTTTCATTTTTTTATTGCTCACTTTTTTTGAATCTTTATAAAAATTTTTTACCATTTCACTTTCTATTGAAGACAATTCAATAGTTTTTGGTTTTTCAATGTCTAACAATTTAGATCCATATAATATAACCTCTTCTGATGATGCGGGTTTGTCGTCAGAAATATTATAAATTTCTTTTGATTTAAAATTTTCTAGAGATTTAAACAAAATATTTGCAATATCTTCAACGTGTATTCTTGAAATAAAATGATTTTTTTTTTTATTAATTATTTTTGCTTTTCCAGATTTTAATCTTGCTAATATATTGCTTTGATTAGAGTAAATCCCCGCTAACCTAAATATTTGTACTGGTAAACTTTTGTTGGCTGCTAACTTCATCCAAGATTTTTCCGCATTTAATCTATCTATTCCATTAGACAAAGTTGGATTAGTTTTGCTCTTTTCATTTACCCATTCTCCATCATGATTACCATAAACACTTGTTGCTGATAAATAGGTTACCCATTTAGTTTTGCTGTTTTCAAAAATCTTTTGAAAATTTTTAATTACTATATCGGTACCATTAACTGGAGCTATAGATATTAAAATATGGTCTGATGACTTTAAATTTTTGATTAATTTTTGATCAAAAGTATCTTCAGAAAATTGAAAACTATCACATTGTATTCCATCAAAGTTTTTTGTGTGTGATTTTTCTCTAGAAGAAATTGATAAATTTATAGTGATATTTTCTGAATTTAATTTTCTTATAAAATTTTTTGCTACTTGGCCGAAGCCAAAACAAAAAATATTTATTTTTTTCATTTAACTTACTTTCTTGACTATATTCTTTAGCGCAATTGGGTTATCTAGCTTGTCAAGCATTTCTATTGGACAAATCTGTTTAAAATTTAATAACTCAATTTCATAGTTATCTAAAATTTTTTTAGCAATATTTGAATTTGTTTCTTTTAAAAAATCTTTTAAATAGTTTTTTAATAAATCTTTCCAATATTCCGTTTCAACTTGTTGCCAAATTATTGAACTAGGATTTACAAAATCCTCAAAATTATTTTTAAAATCATAAATAAATGCCATTCCTCCTGTCATACCAGCTCCAAAATTATCCCCCACCTGCCCAAGTATTATTGTAGTTCCGCCAGTCATGTATTCACATCCATGTGCTCCACAACCTTCAACTACTGCAAAACTCCCGGAGTTTCTAACGGCAAAACGTTCACCCGCTTGTCCTGATGCGTAAAGTTTTCCTGAGGTAGCTCCATACAAAACTGTATTACCAATAATAATATTTTTATTGGAAACTAACTTGCTTTTTTTTGATGGGTGTACGACTATTGTACCTCCAGAGAGACCTTTTCCGACATAATCGTTTGAATCTCCTTCAACTAATAGTTTTAATCCTTTAGCTAAAAAAGCTCCTAATGACTGCCCAGCAGAACCATTTAGTTTAATAGTAATTAATTCTTCGTTTAATTTATTATCCCCAAATGTTTTGTATATATAATGAGAAAGTCTAGTTCCTACAGATCTATGGGTATTTTCAACATTGTATTCAAAGATAAATTTGTCTTTATCATTAATTTTATTTTTAATATCTGACCAAATTTTTTCATCTAAAGTATCGGGTACTTTATTAATTAGTTTATCTTTACAATATCTAAGATTTTCTCCCGGATCTGCTTGTACAAGAAGTGGGTTAAGATCAAGATCATCTAGATTTGGTGAACCTTTGTTTACTTGTGTTAAAAGATCGGTTCTACCAATAATTTCATTGATAGATTTATATCCTAATGATGCAAGTATCTCTCTAACTTCTGTTGCTATGAATGTAAAAAAATTTACAACTTTTTCTGGTGTGCCTGTGAATTTATCTCTTAATGTTTTGTCTTGACTACAAACACCAACAGGACAAGTATTTGAATGACACTGACGTACCATTATACATCCCATTGCAACCAATGAAGATGTCCCCATTCCATATTCTTCAGCCCCCATCATTGCCGCTATAACTATATCTCTACCTGTTTTAAGCCCGCCATCAGTCCTTAATGTTACAGTATGTCTTAGATTGCTAAGTGTTAAAATCTGATTAGCTTCTGTTAAGCCCATCTCCCAAGGTATTCCAGCATATTTAATACTAGTTTGTGGGCTAGCTCCTGTCCCTCCTGAATGGCCAGAAATTAAAATTACATCTGCTTTAGCTTTTGCTACTCCAGCTACTATTGTTCCAATTCCAGTCGAAGCAACTAATTTAACTCCGATACGCGCTCGAGGATTTATTTGTTTTAAATCGTAGATTAATTGAGCTAAATCTTCAATTGAATAGATGTCATGGTGAGGTGGTGGGGAAATTAAAGTCACCCCAGGAGTTGAATGTCTTAATCTAGCTATTTCATCTGTAACTTTGAATCCAGGTAACTGGCCTCCTTCTCCAGGTTTGGCTCCCTGTGCAATTTTAATTTCTATTTCGTTACAATTATTTAAATAATCTATTGTCACTCCAAAACGTGCTGAGGCTATTTGTTTTATTCTAGAATTAGCTGAGTCGCCATTTGGTAATTTTACAAAACGCTTTGCATCCTCTCCTCCTTCTCCACTGCAAGATGCTCCCTTAATTCTATTCATTCCTATAGCTAATGTTTCATGTGCTTCTGCTGAAAGTGCGCCATGAGACATGCTTCCACTGCCAAGTCTTTTTAAAATTTCATCTACTGATTCTACTTCATTAATATTTATAGGTTCTTTTTTTTTTTTAAACTCTAATAAATCTCTTAAATTAATTGGCAGAAGATCGTGGATTCCTTTTGAATATTTTTTATACTGATCATAAGAACTTGTCTCAACAGCGTGCTGTAATATATGAATTAAATTTCCTTGAAATTGATGACTCTCTCCAGTTTTTCTATATTTATAAATACCTCCAATTGGTAAGACGACGATATTATTTGCAATAAATTTTTTATGGTGTTCTTTAATTTTTTTTTCGATTCCTACTACTCCAATGCCAGAAATTCTTGAACTCATTCCAGAAAAATAATCCGAAACAATAGCTCTACTCAACCCAACGGCTTCAAAATTACACCCTCCTCTATAGGAGCTAATTACTGAGATTCCCATCTTGGACATAATTTTTAATAAACCATCGTCTGTAGCTTTTTTAAACTTAGCTACACAATTCTCAAAATTAGAATTGCCAAATAGTTTTTTTTCAAATCTTTGATAAATACTATCTATTGCTAAATATGGATTTATTGTAGTGGCTCCAACACCAATTAAAACTGCAAAAGAATGCGTGTCAAGCACATCTGAACATTCAACATTTATTGAACAATATCCTCTCAATCCTAATTTTACTAAATGTGAATGAACTGCGCCTACAACTAAAATTGATGGTATGCTTGCCCTAGCTGAAGTAATTTTTTTATCAGATAAAATTAAATTGTTACTCCCTTCACGTACACCAATCTCAGCTTCGATTCTTATTTTTTCTAGTCTATCTTTCAATGTAGAAGTAATATCAAAAGTACAATCTAGTACTCTAATTTTTTTTTTAAACAGATTTTTAAACTTTTTAAATTGAGAATTAGTTAAAATTGGACTTTCTAAAACATAAATATTTTCTTGTGTTAAGTTATCAAAATCTAAAATATTTCCCAGATTTCCAAATCTAGTTTTTAAACTCATCACTTTATTTTCTCTTAAAGAGTCAATTGGAGGATTTGTGACTTGACTAAAATTTTGTCTAAAATAATGCGAAATAGGCCTAAAACAGTTAGATAAAACAGCTACGGGAGTATCGTCACCCATTGATCCTACTGCTTCTTTTCCCTCTTCTGCCATCGGATGAAGTATTAACTCAAGGTCTTCTATACTTATACCAGCGAGATACTGTCTTTTTTTTAACTCTTCAGCTTTAAATGCTGGTTTTTCTTCTTCTGTGAAAATTTTTTTATCTAAATCAATAATCTGTTTATTGTATTTTTTATAATCTTTAGCAATATAGTCTTTAATTTCTTTATCATTGTATAATTTACCCAATTTTAAATCTATTGCAATGATTTGTCCTGGTCCTAATTTTCCTTTTGAAATAATTTTTTCTTCTGGTAATTTTATCATTCCAGATTCAGAACCCGCAAAGAACAAATTGTCTGAGGTAATTGCATATCTTAAAGGTCTAAGACCGTTTCTGTCAGTAGCTGCTAAAACCCACTTGGCATCTGTTGCACATATTGCCGCTGGACCATCCCAAGGTTCTATGGAACTGTTTAAAAAATTAAATAAATCTTGATGGTTTTTTGGAACCGTTTTACTTCTCTTCGACCAAGCGTCTGGGATCATCATGAGTTTAATTAATGGGGCTAACTTTCCTGAATGAGTTAATAATTCGAAAACATTGTCTAAGGCTCCAGAATCTGAACTACCTGGTATAATTACTGGTTTTAAATCGTCAGCATTTTTAAATAGAGGGCTTGACATATCTTGCTCGTGAATTTTCATCCAATTAGTATTTCCCTTAATGGTATTAATTTCTCCATTATGCGCTAACGTTCTAAATGGTTGCGCTAGATCCCAGCTTGGAAATGTATTGGTAGAATATCTTTGATGGAAGATTGCAAATCTTGAAGTAAAATTTTGACTATTTAAATCAGCATAAAATTCAGCGAGTGCCTCTGCTAAAAACATCCCTTTATAGACAATTGATCTCGAGCTAAATGAGCAAATATAAAAATCTTTCATTTGACTTTCTCTTGCGTATTTCTCTATATTTTTTCTTGTAACAAACAATTCTCTCTCTAGATCATTTGTTTCTAGTTCTTGATTTTTTTTAAATAACACCTGTACAATCTCAGGTCTATTTTGATTCGCTGTTTTTCCTAAAACTTTTGGATTCACTGGAACTTGTCTCCAACCATAAATATAAAAATTTTCTTGCAACAAAACTGACTCTATAATTGCTCTACATTTTTCTTGATCTGAATAATTAGTTTTAGGAAGAAAAATCATACCAACACATATTCTTTTAGATGCATCGTGCGTATGACCAGTTGCTAAAATTTTTTCTTTAAAGAAATCTGGTGAAATTTCAAGTTGAATACCAGCTCCATCTCCTGATTTACCATCTGCATCTACAGCACCTCTATGCCATACTGCTTTTAAGGCTTTAATTCCATATTCAACAATTTTTCTTGATTTTTTACCATCTGTTGTAGCAATCAGTCCAACTCCACAGGCGTCATGTTCTGAGTTAGGATCGTAAGCTAAATTGTCCTGTAAAAATTGTTTATT
>Ga0209501_10002848_pt1 | contig 17828 bp, 12 predicted proteins | sample ArcticOcean_MG_C_4_FD_187434 | JGI IMG/M metagenome (GOLD analysis project Ga0209501, IMG submission 187434) | Marine microbial communities from western Arctic Ocean - ArcticOcean_MG_CB4_134 (SPAdes) (version 2) | ecosystem: Environmental > Aquatic > Marine > Oceanic | place: Arctic Ocean...
CGGTCGTCGTGCACGAAGTCGCGCACGCGTGGCAGGCTCGTCGGGAGGGTGACGACACAGCCGACCGACTCGGTCGCATCACGCTGAACCCCTTGCCGCGAAAGAGGCGGACGCAGACGTTCGTCGGGACATGCGGCACGGGCAATGATTCACCGTCGGGCGCAAAGGCGCAGTCGGTGACCAGGGCGTGGATATGCGGGTGGAAGTGGACGAATTCCCCGAAGGTCTGGATGGCCGCGACCATACCGGGTACAGCGTCGCCGCGGTCGAGTGTGGCCTGAGCCAGTTCGCGTACGGTCTCCCACGCGCAGCGCGCGAGTCCACCGAGCAGTTTACGGTACGGCGCGTTCGCACCTGACGGGCGCTTCCTGCCGATGCCCGACGATCTGGCCGCTACTCCGCTTCTGGTGCTCTGGGAGCATAACGTCTTCGCGTTTCTCCTGGCCGAAGGACGTATCACAGAGAAGGTGGTTGAGCAGATGCGTTCCTGGAAACATTCGGGGAATGTTGACACTCCACTCCGTTACGTTCTCCAGGCGGGCTGTCTCGCTGGCGCTCGGCTCAGTGTCGATAAAAGCGTGCACGTGTCCGCCGGCGACCCAGCCGCGATGCAGCGGGTCGTCCAATACATGGTGAGATGCATCCACCGGGCCAAAGCGTGGCGGAATTCCAATCAAATCAACAAAGTCCGAATTATTCCCTGGTTCTGCGACGAATGGTATCCAGCGTCGTTCACGGAATGTTGGCAGGATTTCTGGAAATCCTAAAATATTCCTCCACAGTACATCAAACCAAGGAAGAGCCCCATGCGAATCAGAAATGCTGTATTAATCATGTTCATCGCTTTGGCCACGTGCGCCAATGCCAAACCATTAACGATCGTCGAGGACGGTAAGAGCCAGGCGGTGATCCAGGTAGCGGCAGGGCAGCCTAAAGCGAAGAAGGCCGCGGAAGCCATCCAGAAGTACATCCAGAAAATGTCCGGGGCTACCTTGGAGATTATCGACGAAGGCGCCAAGAGCGACGCCAAAATAAATATCTATGTGGGCCACACCAAGGCCGCGGCCAAGCGCAGCTTGAAGATCCCGACCGGGTTCGACCCCTCCGTCCGCGACGATGTCTTCGAAGAAGAAGGCTACATACTGAAGACGAAACGGAAGGACATCTTCATCGCCGGCAATGAGACGGATGTCTATAAAGGAACGATTTACGGAGCGTATGCATTCCTCGAGCTCCTCGGGTGCCGCTGGTATTTCCCCGGCGCCTGGGGCGAGGTGGTCCCCGAAAAGAAGACCGTGGTCGTACCCCATCTTGATGTGTTGTCGAAGCCGGACTTTGCCTTGCGCGGTATCGGCCTCAATACGGGATGGGTGCCGATGACACCACAGGATCACACGGAGTATAAGGAGTGGACCGAGAAAATCGCGTTCGACAGCCGCGGCGATTCCGGCAAGTATTATCCTCTCGTGGGCGACGGGTTTCTGGGCATTCTGCTGCCGCCTGATAAATACTTCAAGGACCACCCGGAGTATTACGCAATGAATAAAAAGGGAAAGCGCGTCATCGGCGAAGGCGACATTCTGCACACGACGATGCTCTGCCTGTCGAACCCCAATGTGTACACCGAGATCCTGAAAAACCTCAAAACGGCCATCGCCGAAAAGCACGATGAACAGGGGCCAAACACCCACCGGATTTCCCGCCACGGCATCGGCATCAGCCCCCCGGACGGCTCACCCTACTGCTATTGCGATGCCTGCGACAAGGCAAGCCAGAAGTTTGAAAACATCCAATTGGTGTACGGGCCACAGATGAGTGAGGAATACTACGGGTTCGCCAGCAAACTGGCCCGAGCATTTCCGGAAAAGTTCGTGGCCACCATGGCATACTCCCTGCGCGAACTGGCGCCACAAGGCGTCACGCTGCCGAAAAACCTCGCGGTGATGTACGCCCCCATTGCCGGATGTGCACTGCACGACAACAAGGACAAAAGCTGCTGGCGCCGCATCGAGTACATAAAGAACCTCCGTCAATACAGAAAGCAGACGGCGCACATCTATCTGTATGAGTACCACCCCGACTTCCTCACCGGTCTGTTCATTCCGGAGCGCCAGACCGCCAACGTCACCGTGAACTTCCCGCTCTACAAAGAAATGGACATCAAAGGCCTCAGCGCGGAGGGGCGCAAGGCCTTCATGCAGACGTGGACCAGCTTCTATGTGATGGGCAAGCTGCTGTGGGATGCGGACACCGATGTGGCGGCGCTGAAGAAAGAGCTCTACTTCGACCTGTTCGGTGCCGAGGCAGGGCCGCACCTGCAGGCCTGGTGGGACGCTGTTGAGGCACACCTGGGCGCGGCCACCATCCATCTGCATGAGGATTTCATGCTTAATAATGTGTACACGGTCGCGTTCACCTCCAGCATCCAGAAGCATATCGACGCCGCCCTGGCCGCCGGGGGGACCGCCACGCAGAAGGCCCGTGTCGTGGCCGTGGGAAAAATCGCTGAGCATCTCACTGCCTATGCCAATATGGAGGCGGCCGCCATGCGACTCGACTACGCGACCGCGGCGGCAGAATCACAGCGCATGCTGGACTTGAAGCACGAGCTCAACAAGATCTACTCCCACTTCATCTCGGAGACCTTTCCCAAGTCCAAGAAACCGCCGGCATTCATCTCGCGCGGACGCACGAACGAGTACAAACGACTGCTGTCGTATACCAACGGGGACCAGGGCAATAAGGTTGGCGAACTGCCCTTGGACATGAAGTTCGTCCGCGATCCGTACAACGAAGGTATCTTCAGCGAATATTATCTGCCAGAGTTCGACGACACCAAGTGGGACATGCGCAATACACACCTCCTTTGGGACGCGCAGGAGGAGCCCCTTGATGACAAGGGCCACGACTACGACGGCTTCGGCTGGTATCGCGGCACGTTCAAGTTGGCTAAAAGCGCCAAGGGCAAGAAGGTCATATTCCACTCAGGCGGCGTCTTCAACGAAGGCTGGGTCTGGGTCAACGGTCAGTACGTCCACCATGAGCCGCACAAGGTCTGGTGGTGGTGGAACCACACATTTGATATTGACGTCACCGACGCCATCAAGCCGGGCAAGGTAAACCAGATCACCGTCCGTGTCTGGAACAAGGCTGAACTCGGAGGTATGCTGCGCCGCGGTTTCTTCTTTACTCCCACCGACAAGTACGTTCCGAAAAAATAGACGCGTTCGAAAGCTATGGCCGCAAAATCCAGTTGGATTTCGGCATCTCTCACTGATTACGTGGTGCTTCCGTCATCAACTGTTGGTAAGTTGTAGTTAAATCCTTGATGCGTTAGGCTTTGCAGGGCCGTTTTATGAGCACGATGCACGGAGGTCCTGATGAGGAACAGCACGAAAAATCGAGCATGCGGAAGCACCGACCGAGCCAGCAGTATCCGACCACACCGGTCTCTGAAGTTTGGCGATGTCACACGAACTCAGCGATGCAGGCCGGCTGGAAGTCCGGGTGAGATATTTCCCCCCGTGCTTGGCAACGAGCGCGTTCGTGGGTCCGATGTAGGCCGGTATCCAGTCCTCGCTGGTAGGCGTGACGTCTAGCACCGAGTAGTAGGTCATGATTGCTTTTCCTTCGTTTTGTCTTTGAGCGAACAATACGCCCAGATTAGTCTGCCCCAATTGATCTGTCCACCTCCCCGCTTACGGGCAGTCCAAAGTCAGTCCAGGCCGTACTGATACCACTTCGTCCCTTGTGGATCCAGAATCGTTACCTTGAGTGCAGTGCCGCCGATGATCGCCTTCTTCCGGTTGGTATCGACATCGCGCAGCGTGTACCGGGTGCCGACGTCCAGGCCCGGCAGGTTTACGGTCGTCCGTGTTGCCGGCGCATTGACCCGAAAGATCTGTACGAACCCCTGACCAGTCAGCGGATCATGGAACTGCCAGCCGTCGAATTCGGCTAAGCGCTGTGGAGCAAACAGCGGATAATAATCCTTCAGCAGCAGGTGCCGCTGCGCTTTGTACGCCACGATCTCGCGTTGCAGCTGTTCCTTTATCTTCGGTGTATAGAGCCGGGCGCTCTCGGCAAAGCCGAGTGAGCCGCCCATGCGCGAACGCAGCGGCGACGTCGGGTAGCCATCCCGCTTGAGCGCCGCCAGACTCTGAGTGCGCCGATGGTCGTGCGTCGCCCACAGCATCGTCGAGTTCGCGTAACAACCCGGCACCACCCGGTTAACGCCCTTCTGCATCAGCCGAATCGGATCGTGGGTGTCGGTATTGTCGCACATCCATGCCGTATGCGCGCGCCGCAAAGTCCCCAGGTCCATGCGATAGCCGCCGCTCGAACAAGCCTCGATCGACACTTGCGGACAGCGCCGCATGAACGCGTCAAGTAAGGCATACAGGCCTTCGGCGTATTCGAGCTGACGCCAACCTCGCTGGCCAGGTGGGTCGGTGGCTTGCCAGATCGGTTGCGGCGAGTTGTTCATATCCCAGCGCAACCATTCGATGCCGTATTTGTCGACCCAGGCCTCGAGGAAATCAGCGACCCTGTCGCGCACCTCTGCGTCACCGAGACGCAGCAGCAGATCGTTGTACTCGCCACCGTCATAATGCGTGTTGTAACGTCCCGGCAATGCATCGAACCAGTCGGGATGTTCAAGGGCCCAATGCGAGCCTTTCATAGCCCATTCGATTTCGAGCCAGGAGCCGAATTTCATCCCGCGCGAACGCACGTGCTCCGCAAACTCGACCATGCCGTTGGGAAAACGCTGCTGGTCTTCGACCTCCCAATTGCCGATGCCCTGACGAAATTTCCCGGCAAACCATTCGGCATCCACGACGTAGTACTCGACCCCGAGCTCGGCGTAGATGTCGGCTTCGCGGAATTGATCTTCGACTGTCCAGTCACGAGGCAGTCCGAAGTAGTGATTGTAGAACACCGGCGGCAACGTCGGCGGCCGCAGGTGCTCGACGATGTGGCGGCGCAAGGCATTGCTGCCGGCTACAGCGTCACCGACAAAAAAACCGATGTGGGCCCGAGGAATGGGTATCGATTCGCCGGGCTCCAAGGTCAGATCGCAGCCGCCTACTTTGATTACCACCGGTATCATACGCTTGCCACCGGCGACAACGTTGCGCACGTCGATCGTCCAGCTTGCCGGCCATTCGAGGGCGCAAAACAAACCGCTACTCTCGGTCTCGTCGGTGAAAATAACGTACGGCATTTCTGTTTCGGTCGAGCGCCCCCCTTCGTGGCCGCCGAAGAGAAAGCGGACGCCGTCGGTCTCGGTAAGCTTATAGGCTTGCGGCGGGTAATCGCCGTCGGTCGGGCCACCACCGTAGACCGATGTCATTCGCACCGTATCGTTCTTGCCGATCGCCAGGGAGAAACACAACGACACCGGTCCGTGTACATGCTGGATCGATTTTCGACTGCGGTTATAGATGCGCCCACTGATTTCGAGGGTAGCGGTATCGCGGTGTTCGATGAACTCGACCTGCACCTCGACACCGCTGGCGTGGTGTTCGAAGACGCAGTCATGAATCCGGCTATCCGGCAGCGAATCACCGGCAGCCGAGGACAGTGAGCGAAACGACACATCCGCCTGGAACGCAGCAGGGGGCATCTCCTGCGTCGTCAGTGCGAAGCCACAAGTCGGCTGCAGTCCGGCGAGCAATGTGTTGCCGGGCTGACGGAAAAATCGGCGGATGGAAAATCGTTTCTCTGGCATGATTCCGTTGTGTGTGGGAGGTTCGTGTACTCTACAACGCCAACCGGCGATTCCACGACGGAGCAAAAGGCAAGTAGTGTTGCCGTTGGCGCAAGAACGCTGGTCGAGTCCAAAATCGGCGACGTATCGCGGAGCCGTCCTAGTGGCGTGTTGCTCTCCGAGCGCACGCCCGCGGCCGGGTTCAAGTAGCATGAGCGCCGTCGCCCGTGCAACTGTGGCGGTATCGGCGCCATTCATGAGATGGTCGGACGGCTTGGCTTGGTCGAGGAGATCAACAACTATCTTGATCTGCTCAAACGCAACGTTCCTTATCACGACTCCGATCACATCTTGAACATGGCGTACAACGTCATGACTGGTGGTGTCAGACTGCAAGACATTGAGAACCGGCGCTGCGATGAAGTGTTTCTGAATGCACTCGGCGCTGAGCGGCTTCCGGGTTCGACGACGGCCGGTGATTTTACGCGGCGCTTTGAAGACGCTGCAATTGAACAGCTCATGGATTTTGTGAACCGCACGCGTGAAAAAGTGTGGGCTTTTCGTGGCGGCTTTGAGATCGCTCTTATCGACGTTGACGGTACCATTGCACCGACCATCGGCAAGTGTAAAGGTGGTATGGATATCTCGTACACTGGCATCTGGGGTTATCACCCACTACCGGATTATATGGAATGGTTCCGTCGTAAGGAGCTGCATTTTGTGCCCTAAGGTACATGTTGCTTTCAACGCCAAATGTCAAAGTTTTGACTGTACCCGGCGAGCAAATGGCCGATGATGAGGCACTGATGGCGGAACTGCGGGCGCATCTTGACCCGCCCGTTCAACCCGCCCATGGAGTGCTCGGCATTGTCAGGCGAGTCAAGAATGGCAGATTAGTCGTACATGTTCTGAACTATGCGGGCAGAGCGAGCGGGCCCGAAAGGGCTCCGACGGGGCGTCCAAAGTGTGGCTATCTATACCGTGCTCTTTGAAGAAAGATGAAGCATCCTGGTTGATAGGAATCATTATATGGCGAACAAACAGATAACAAAAGATGGTGAGCCGTTCTTCTTCCTTGAAGTGATGGGAAGCGATTATGAGATCGGCAGACAGATCGGACACGCGACAGCGGCTGATATTACCGAGATGTGGGAGAACTTCACCTTGCCGAGGATGGCCGATCGGTTCGGCACGGTCCCTGCTGAATACGACCGGACATGCCGGTGGTTTCGTGAGAATCTCGAGGATGTGTATCCTGCCGCCGCTGAACGGATAGACGGTATAGCTGCAGGCAGTGGGCTGGACATCGAGAAAATCTGGATGATGAATCACTATGCGGTATTGTGGTCGGCGAATGGATTGTTCTGCACATCCGCTGCTCTGCGGGACAGCGACTCCGGCCGGCCCCGCCGCCTGCCTTGCCATTTCCCTGACTTTTTGGCCTGATTCCTTGAATCCTGTACCCGGTCAGCATATCTTCGCGATATCGGGAAAAACCAATTTCCTATCAGTGATCTAAACGAAAACGATTGAACCGACTATCAATCCAAGAGTCCAAATCACCAAGTGAAATCCCTATGAGTACAGACACGTTCCAACAGCGCCGCATCATCATGAACAACGATGGTAATGACGCGTGCGGATACGGAATCCCTCCCAAGCTAGTCGCGGCGGCGATAGCAGCTGGCTGTCCCCCCGAATAATTCGTCGCACTTATCTGATAAGGACTTACATCATCCCTGACCTGTGCTCTAAACCATTGGTATTCTACTCAAATGAACACAATACTTAACTGGTTGCGGGATGCCCGGCAAGCGATTTCATTTATTGGGCAGGTTCTCAGATATGCAATGGCGTTTTTTTGCGGCACTGGTATCGCCCGAAGCCTTCTATCCATGACGATCCATAGTAGTCCGTGGAGATGCGGACATTCCTGCGGACAGTTTCATCCATGCCTGACGGAACGTGATTTACCATTGCAGGTTCCAGACCAAGCGTGCCGGTTGGGACAACCGGTGCACCAGTAGGCGTCACGGACTTGGGCATACATCCAATGTGGGATCAGTAAAAGTACGTCGTGAACGTTTTTTGAAATTCATCAGACGTGCTTTGGAGATCGGTTGTATCTTGAACCCATACGCCTTAGAAGTGTTATATTGCTGCTCGAATGAGCCGGCGCGTAGCCTGGCGAAGGCCAAATGGGAAATATCGGGTAAACGGTAAATTGCGAGGAGACAAATGAAGAAGTCATTTGGTGTATTGCATGTGCTGGCTTTGGCGGTCTTACTGTTCACTCCGCTCCTTGGCGCGGAGATTCAAACGATCAGCCTCGAGGATGCAACCCATGGTGATGACTGGGGCCACGGTCCAAGGACTACGATAAATGGAATCCCGATCATCTCGACCGGTAAGCGCAGAGCGACAATGACGTTCGAGGTCACCGTCGGCGCGCCCGGTGGAACGTACCAGGTATTCTTGCCCCTGGTGAAAGCGTTCAATGCCGCCCACATAGGCGTCTACTTTGATGGCGAACTCCAGGTTGAAGCCGATATGTTTTCGGCGTCCAATGTTCAGCATTCAATTCTTATTACCGAACGATACATAGCCCCGGGGCCGCATACGATCAAAGTAAAGAACCTGGGCCAGAAGAAGGCACTCGGCGGCAACAACCTCTACATCGAAGGGCTTCGAATTGTCGGTAAAGAGGGAAGCGGCACATGGCGGGTGCGGGTGGAAAGCAACGAATTCGTTTTCAAGCCCGCGAAAAAGGAAGCCATTCCAGAATACGATAACTTCCTTACCACCGCCCTTCCTGCCAGAGCGCAGAAAGAGCCGTTTTCAGTACCGGAAGGTTCGGCCGGCAGCGACATGTTTTCCCATCCCTTGATTTTCGTCAGGAACATTCCCTTCCTTATCCCCAATGTGAAGAATATCCCCGAAACAGGGCTTGCAGACCAGAACCCCCTGCAGGTCGTTCTTGCCAACGCGACGAGCGAGGTGTTTCTTCTGGTCTGGTCACAAATTCCGCCTTACGACGGCGACCTCGGGCCGTCTCTGCCGCCCATCGCACCGATTGACCAGAGCGAACGCTTTACCATAAAACTCACATACGAAGACGGCACCACCGAAGAGATGATCCCCTTTGATGTCAGAAAAAAGAGGTACGGCCTGGATAACGGGATCGGCCTCTATGTTCTCCATCCCGACGCGGAAAAAGTTCTCCAACGGCTGGCTTTCCAGGACCGGACGTATAAGTCTTCCTTCGCTCTGGTCGCGCTTACCTGCAATCTGGATAAGCCCATTTCACCTGAAGTCGCGCTGGGCGGACTTGATGCATGGTATCCGACTGTCAACAAGACCCCTTCAGCGGCAGGCAAGGGCGAAGTGTCCATTGCGAATGGTCGCGCGGTTCTGGCGGACGGCAGCATCGAGTTAACACTGGATATTAAGGACGGCTTGAAGTGGGAGAGCCTGGGAACGCCTGCCTATCAACGCGTTGTCCTTGATGACTCCGATCTATTCGCTGTCAGGCCGGCGGACAGATGGATTGGCTCAAGCAGTTGGCAAGTGGCGGATGCGAAAGCCAGGCAGAATGGGGTCTCGATCGTTCTTGAGTACAAGGAGAAGAGCGTAAACCTTGAAGCTGTGGTCAAGCTGACGCTGACGAAAAACGGCAAGATAAAAGCGGGCTTGACATTGACCAACCGAGGAACAGAGCCATTCCTGGGGCGGGTTAAGTTCCCGATTCTGGAAGGCGTTCGCCTAGGCGCCCTTGAAGATACCTGGTATTTCATTCCACGCTCAGGCGGAGCCGTGATTCACCGCGATGAGGTTAACGTCTATGCTTCGCACGGCGCGCAACATCCTCTGCAGGTGGAGTCGTTCTTCAATCCAAAAGAGTGGTTCGTGCTGACTCTTCTGAGCAACGATCTGGACGGCCAGTTTCACTGGTACGATGTGGGTAAGGACGACAAAGGCGGCTGGTACAATGTGGAATACCTCGAGAAATCGCTCAAGCCCGGCGGTGTCTGGACTCTTCCGGAGTGCACCATTGCCGTTACGCCCGGTGACTGGCGGGAAAGTTTCCGCTTGTACCGCCAATGGATAACCACTTGGTACAAGCCGAAACCCGCGGCGACCGACTGGTATCGCAAATCGTTCGTTCAGGGGTTCTGGTATCAATACACTAACAGGGACTTCGCCACGGATGTCAAGCAGATTCGCGACATCTTTGGATACTGCGACGGCTTGAACGCCTACAACTGGAATTCCCGAGAGTATCCGAAAATGGCGGGGTTCACGTTCGGGGAGTACGACCGGACTGTCCTGTGGCCCGGCTTCGGTGGAGAGGAGGGGCTTAAAAAGAAGGTCGCGGAAGCCGACGTACCCCTAAGTTTCTACACTAACGCCATCCTCATTCACAACAAGGCCCTTCACAACGGCGTACCCACCAAGACTAAGCAGTGGATGGGCGCGGGGCCCGCCGTGCATGATGGCTTGCCGTCCTACCGTCCCTGCCTTCGCATCGAGGAATGGCTGGACTATATGGTCGCCGCCGAGCGCTGGCTCACCGGTGAGATCGGAGCCAAGACCGTCTACCTCGACGAGTTCGGATACGGCGCTCGCTTATGCTACAGCAAGGCGCACGGCCATGATGCGCCGGAGCCAAGCGCCTACGGCGAGCGCGAACTGACCAGGAGAATCCGGGCGGCGATCCCCGACGACGTGGTGATCCGCTCGGAGAACCAACCGGAAGATATCCGGTTTCAATGGCAGGATAGTTACTACTCCGGAGCACTCGTCAGGAGCAAGCCGGCCGAATCTGTTCCCCTCGATTTGGTGAGGTTCGCCTTCCCCGATAGCAAGGCTTTCAACCTGATCTACGGCTACAGCCTCAAGGACGGCAACTGGGAACTTCTCAAGTTCATCCTGTTCAATGGTTCATCCTACGGCATGAGCCGATCCTACGATCCCAAATCATACTTTGAGGAGCGCTCGATTCTTGTGCTCAGGAAACTATTCCGCATACTGCACGAAAACGCCGACGCATTCACTTCGCACGACGTAGAGCCGCTCATTACAACCGAACTCCCGGGAGTTTTCGTCAACAGGTTCCGAGGCACAGAGAAGACTGTCTGGACCGTTTACAACGCCAACTACAGAACGGTAAAAGGGGAACTGATTCAGGTTGCGCACAAGCCGGGCGCACAATACGTGGATTTGTGGAAGGATTACCCGGTTAAGGCGCAGGCCTCCTCCGGCGACGTAGCTACCCTCATAGTAGAGATCGGCCCAAGAGATGTCGCCTGCATAACACAGGTTAATCCGTAATTATCGAACGCGGGATCGGCTCTTGACAGAGTGGAACGTCAAGATCAGAAACGAAGCTATGCAAGCCGGGACTTCCGATGATCGATAACTTGCGGGATCACGTGTCCCCGTCATCGCTGGGTCAGGATGGACAGGTAACGGAGATGGTAGTGGGCCTTGGCGTTTCCGCCTTGAAAATCAACTGGTTTTTCAGCATGGCCTTGTCGGCATTGCTCTTGCCAGAAATCCAATTTTGTCAGTTTCCAGCATCCTAGCACCTATGGGATACGAAATTCGACAGGCAACTGTAAACCTCTTTAGGAGCATCATCAACATCCGTGTGCCTGTTGCGTCTTCCAGTCTTGATCACCCTCGGATATTGCCGTGGCTTGGCATTTTGTAATCTAATATAGCAGCCATCTAGCGAGGTGCGCAACATGACCGCATTCACTTATCAGAGCATGTTGTCCTGCCAGCGGCGGCGGCGGAAACTCGAATACGTTTCCGGGCTATGCGCGGCGCACGGCGTCGAGGTGTGGGCGTTAACAACAAGAAGGGAATGATGAAAACAGCGTGTGGCAAACCTGTGCATGTAATTTCGTTCATCCGAACGCTGCTGATCGTGCTGGCGGCCTATGCCAGTTCACGCGACGGCTGCGCCATCGATCTGATGTCTCCGCCCTGGGCCATTGGTCATGAACAATGAATTGTTCTGTCGTCCCCGTTCGTCGACAACAACTCAAGGGGCAGCCGCTCCCACATCCACCTGAAACTGCCAGAGTATTCAGAGCGTTCCAAAAATGAGTGAACAACGTTTCGATGTTGAGTTCATCCTGTACGACAGCCAGCCGATGGAAGCGGTGTCTATGGCGTTGGATCAGTTCGCCTCTGCCGGCGTCGAGGCAGTGACCCTCACCTATCTTGTCTGGGCAGGTTCGATGTCTCACATTCTGGACGTCTCGCAACTTGCCGATCCGCAAAGCAAAGGGCACTCCGATCCGGTAGTCTGTCATATCCGCGCTGTGGTTTCAGCAATCAGCAGCCGAGGCATGAGACCCGGGTTGATCATGCCGATCCTCCAGTATCCGGACAGTCTCCTCAAGGAGCATCCGGAGTGGCTGGGCGAGGGGATCGCGGCCGGCCCCGGCAGTGAGTTCGACAGGTCCTACGACAACCGCCGGGAGCGGCCGATTTGTCCCGCTGTGGAGGCGTTCTGGTCGTGGTTCGAAGATCAGTGCCGATGTCTTTTCGAAGCGCTGCCCGAGCTCGATCGGCTCACCGCAATGCCTTCGGAGGGGCGCTGCGACCTGTGGGCGTGTCGTTGCGAACGATGCGCGAACATCACGAATCCCGAGAGGCTCCTCACCGCCGTCGAACACCTGCACAATGCCGTATGCACCCGCGGGCAGAAAGAACTGGAGGTGCGTACCTACCTTTCGGGATGGCGTCTGAGCCGGCAGCCCCAATGGTGGATGCCGCTCCAGGGCAGGCTTCCTGAAGACATGATCCTTGCATTTCGCGGCCAGTTCGGGGACGACCATTACCTCAACCCTCATCATCCGTTCGTCGAGCAGTTCGAGCATCCGCGCAAGGCCCTCGTGATCGATCTCTACAACGAGAAGCGTGGGTATACCGAATTTCCCTGCACCATAGTTGAATGGCTGAAGGAACGCATCACTCATGCGGATGCGCACGGGATAAAGCATTTTGTCGGGCGGCTGGACACGGCGACTGTGCATCCCCGCACCGGAAGGTTTGTGCATCTGAATTTTGCGGCGGCTGCCGAACTGGCGCATGATCCGGAAAAAGCGGTCGAGACCCTCTACCAGGGCTGGGCGGAAGAACGCTTCGGCCGGAAAGCCGGCCCCGCCATCGTGTCGGTGGTCAAAGGTTGCAGCGAGATCATCAACGGTGCCATGTTCGTGAACGGGCTGGCAATCACTTCCCATTCCTATATTCCAGAGAGCCTGCGACGAATGCAATATATCATGACCGACTATTGCGGCCGCTGCAATCCTGATGCCGTTTCGCGGCTGGATGGAATGGTCGAAAATATTCCGGCGTTGCTCGAGGAAAAGGATAAGGCGATTGCCCGATGTAACGAGAAACTGCGTCTTTTGGATGAACTGGCGAACGAATTGGAACTCGAGGACGTTGAGAACCTTCGCGGGCAGTTCTCGCGACTCCTGGCGTTCACTCGAATCTTAAGGGAATTGACCGCCATCCTGTTCGGCGTTCGCCGGCGGGAGCGGGCCTGGAGTATCCTCGACCGCGAGGTGTCAAGGCAGGCGCTTATCAAGACAATCCAGCGCTGCCGCGAAGCGGCACAGTCAGTGACTGTCCTGCGCGCAGAGCATGCCTTGACGATATGTGATGAAGCAGAGGAGCTGCTGAAGGAAACCGAGGTGTACGATCTGAAGCGCTCACCCCTCTTCAACGGTTTTGACCCTGCGAATTCAAGTCTGCAGGAACACCTTTCCTATCTGAAAGAACTCGGTCTCTGGAAGCGAGCCGGCGGCGACGTGCCGCCAGGCGATTGTCAATGACATGGCAAAAACCGGGTTTTTCGTCGAACACTGATACCTGGTCACTGCACGCAGAACGTGAGTTGTCGACGACATCCCTCTCCTCGAACTCAAGTGTATTGGACGACAGTAAAATCGTGTGGACGGGTCGAGTTGCGGTTTTCTGGAATGCTCAATTTTCATTCATTTTCGATCCTTCGACATCGTATCAACGTTCTTGGTTGGAAATTGGTATCGTATGGGCGCGGCACGTTGGAACGAATTTACCGCAACGTGGTGGGCGGATCGAGTGTTGATCTGGGGGGGATACATCTCCTGACATCGCACCCGGGATCGCCTATTTCCCTGATCGAGAGATCGGCAAATCATACATTTACGTGAAAGAATAATGCTCTGCTACGGCAATACCGCTTGAGACGCCCCGTTCCCACTTATGGATTCAGCTTGACGTCGATGGCAGCGTTGATTTCTGCGCCGATATCGCAGTCCGGTTCGCAGATGTTGGTGCTGATTAGCAGCGTATTGACAATGACCGTGGCGGCAACCTGAGTCTCCGCAGAAAGCATTTCCCCCGGCCACAGGTGTGTCCTGTACCCATGAAAGCTATTTCCATTACCGCTATGATTTTCGCCGTTGCCGCCGCCTTCGCCGTTAGCTGTCGGTTAAGCCTAAGCCCAGGACGTGCGACAACCAGTCACCGTCAAATGGTTTGCTTATAGGCCGATGGCAGCAAGAAAGTCGTCGATGCATTGGTCGATCTCATCCTGGAGGCAACTGTCCGGGGCCGCGGCCTCGATGTGCAGGCGGATGACTTCGCTCAGATCCTGTGTGTTGGTGGTGCCGAAGTTGCCGATATCGAGTTCTTCGCAGAGGCTCTGGGCAACATCGGGGGGGCATTCGCACCCAATCGGTGGGTCGTTGGTGTTGACTACCGTTACTGTTCTGGTGACAGTGGCTGCCGAGTTGCCCGAGGCGTCAGTGGCGTCGTAGTGAATTCCATAGACGCCAACTTTGGCAAGGTTCACCACTGCACCGCTAACCTGAACATCGTTAGAAATGTCGCCATCAAAAGCGTCATGTGCCGTAGCGCCGGGATCAATATAATTGCCTCCCCCGGTTGCCTCCAGCGTCATGTTCGCGTCACCGATAAGCGTGATCACCGGCGCCAGGGTGTCCTGCACCCGTAGAGCCTGTTGTTTTTGGGCGGTATTGTTGACACTGTTGGCGCCATAAATGCCCGCAGCATCACTGACCACGACGGTGACCAGGAAATCCCCCAGTGTCATCGTGTTGACCAGCGCCGCCGCATCGGCATAGGACAGATCAGATCCAAGTTCCGCTTGGGTCGTGGTATTGTGGACTGCGTAGCGGACCTGGTCGGTCAGATCACCATCTATATTGTCATGGGCAGTCGATTGGCCCATTTCCCAGTCCGATCCGGCCTGGATAACCTGCGACTGGCCACCAGCCAGGCTGATCGACGGTTCCTCCAGGTCATTGAGTATCAACGCGAACACTACCTGCTCTGCATGATTACCGCTGTCATCCTGAACGTCATATTTGAACAGGTACGTACTGCGCCGGGTCCAGTCGACCTGCGGCTGCACGCTTGTTTGCCCATCACCATCGAGGTCAATTAGTTGGATCCTCATAGCGACCTCAACCGAGTCATCGACCCGGTCCCAGGCCGTGGCGGTTGGCAGGAGCGCCTCAACTGAATTCGCCGCCGTCTTTATAGTCCAGTCCTGCCGGCTCTTGACCGCACGGCCGTCGGGCTGGGTGTACGAAAGATCGTGCTCCCGATAGATGGAGTTGGTCAACCGAAACGCCTCACCCACCAGGTTCTCACTGGTCGATTGATATTGCGATTCATTGACGTTGTTTTCACCGCCCAAGCCCGTCTGGGTATTATCGCCAACATGGATCACGAGATCTTCAAGTGACAGCGTAATCACCGGCGGCAGAGTGTCTTGAACTTCAACACTTCTTGTCGCCGGCTGCGCGGACTGGCCGCTATCGTCTGTACAGTTGTACTGGATTGTATAGGTGCCGGGGACCCGCATATCGACAATCTGGCCGGAAACCACCACGGCATGGTTCAGGTTGCCGCCAACATTGCTGGTACATGTTGCACCCAAATCCATGTACTGACCATTTCGGGTTGCCTCCAGCGTCATGTTTGCGTCACCGATAAGCGTGATCACCAGAACAGTATCGGCCACCGTTACTGTTCTGGTGACAGTGGCTGCCGAGTTGCCCGAGGCGTCAGTGACGTCGTAGTGAATTCCATAGACGCCAATTCTGGCAAGGTTCACCACTGCACCGCTAACATGAATGTCGTCAGAAATATCGCCATCAAAAGCGTCATCTGCCGTAGCACCGGGATCAACATAATTGCCTCCCTCGGTTTTCTCCAGCGTCATGTTCGCGTCCCCGATAAGCGTGATCACCGGGGGCACGGTGTCTTGAACTTCAATATTTCTTGTCGCCGGCTGCGCGGACTGGCCGCTATCGTCTGTACAGCTGTACTGGATTGTATAAGTGCCCGGGACCCGCATATCGACAATCTGGCCGGAAACCACCACGGCGTGGTTCAGATTGCCGCCAACATTGCTGGTACATGTTGCACCCAAATCCATGTACTGACCATTTCGGCTTGCCTCCAGCGTCATGTTCGCGTCACCGTTAACTGTGATCACCGGGAGAACTTCGTCAGCGTGGACAAGTGTCGATGCAAGCATCAAGAGCATTGAGATAGACATTAAACGTGCAGACATTTTCATTTTTTTTCCTGCTGACCCTTTTTAAGGACTTTCCGAGTCGAACCATTCGACTCGGAAGCCCGCTGGTTGGGTGGAATCATCACTGCCCAACCCGGGGGTGGATCCACGGTCTTAAGGATCGATTACGTATAGGCTCCCAGCTGCCCAGTCCATGGTGTCGTGACGCGACCACGATAGATTTCGCTGCATAGTCGAGTCTCTTGTGGCTGTTTGGCATTACTCTGTCCAACACTTTGTGTATAAGAAAAATACGGCCGAATTTCAAGCTTTATTTTCCGCCGCTAATGGCGGTAAACTTCATCGGCGAGCTTCGTCTTCGTCTACTTGTCACGTGGTCTGCGGACGGAGAAGGAACTGAATTCGGTCCATGTCGAATCGGCCGCCGGCATCACGGATATCGCCATGCAGGCAGAGTTTGACTTTACGGCACAGTCCATGACTGGTCGGCTCACGATCTGCCCCATGACCAGCTCTATGGTGTCCGTTCCCCGGCAGTTCTTCCGATATAGACGCGGTCGCGATCACCGTTCGCGGTGAGGGCACCACCATTGACGATCTGCGGATCGAAGAGAAATGACACGGAAGTCCGGGCCCGGCTGTTGTCGTCTCCTTTGATTTTGCGAGGAAAATCACTTGTGACGGCGGTTCCGCGAATATACCTTAGCTCAATGAGTTCTCTTACCTCAAAAATCCAGGCGCTTGGTGCAGCCGTCATTTCCTGGATGCAAAACTTGGGGAAGGCGATAATTTTCACGGCCACGGCCACCCTGCTGATTTTTACACCGCCGTTCAGGGGCCGGCGCATCATTGAACACCTGTACTTCATTGGCGTACTGTCTATCCTGGTGGTGTCGCTGACAGCGTTTTTTACCGGCATGGTCCTAGGGCTGCAAGGGTACTATACGCTTTCCAAATTCGGTTCGGAGGGTCTGCTCGGCAGTGTTGTTGCCTTGAGCCTTATTCGCGAACTGGGACCTGTCCTGGCCGCGCTCATGGTTACTGGACGGGCTGGATCTGCGGTCGCCGCGAATCTCGGCGCTATGCGCATCTCCGAGCAGATCGACGCACTCGACACGATGGACATCGACCCGATAAAATTCCTGGTGGCGCCGCGCATTGCAGCTGCCGTCATTGCGGTGCCGCTGCTGACCGCGATTTTCGACATTGTCGGCATAATCGGAGGATATATTTCCGGAGTCGTGATGCTGGGAGTCAGTCCGGGCATATATATCAGTGGCATGATCTCGAGCACGAGAATGAATGACATTGCCAGCGGCCTCATTAAGCCGGTGTTTTTCGGATTCGTCATCGCCTCGGTCAGTTGCTATCGCGGTTACTTCTGTGACCAGCTGAAAGCGGGCGTCAAAGGCTCCGCCGGGGTCAGCCTGGCGACCACCAGCAGCGTCGTCATTGCCAGTGTCATCATTCTGATTCTTGACTATATTTTGACTGCTTTTTTGCTTTAGCTTGCTGGAAGAAGGATCGCGACTTGATCCGCAT
>Ga0209501_10002850_pt1 | contig 17821 bp, 26 predicted proteins | sample ArcticOcean_MG_C_4_FD_187434 | JGI IMG/M metagenome (GOLD analysis project Ga0209501, IMG submission 187434) | Marine microbial communities from western Arctic Ocean - ArcticOcean_MG_CB4_134 (SPAdes) (version 2) | ecosystem: Environmental > Aquatic > Marine > Oceanic | place: Arctic Ocean...
CTTCATACGGTTCCTCCTTGCTCAGTGGCCGTCATTCAATCCTTGTTCACGAGGCATCTGGCGACGCTCCCGAAGAGCGTCCTTACCTCGCAAGCCCGGTGTATGGACGGTGGACATCGTCGGGGCCGGCGCGATAGGCTTGCGCTTCGGCGGCGGATGCTCGGGCGAGCTGCTAGGGAGATCGGTCGGCGAAATCGAGGGCCGGGACGTCCTTGCTTGGGTTTCATAGCAGAAACCGGGGCCCCGTTCAACCTTGTCCGCCGCCAGATGGACGCCGTCAAACGGGAGCTCGATCAGGAGTACGACGACCGAAACGGTGTTAAGACCAAGCCCTCAGCCGATGCAGACCACGGCAAAATATCCAGCACTTCTCGGACTTGACCTTCATGGAGACGTTTTGGGGCATGTTTTAAAAAAAATTTTGTTGGTGCAAAGCCCTCTCGAACTTGCTAAGTTGAGCGTGCCAAAGAAGATGAAGACTACAACCGCGCCAGCGGCGCGGTCTGCAACCTTATACACGGACGGGAGGTTCGAATGATTCAATACCGGAGCTTGTTGACCTTTGCTTCAGCGGCGGGTGTCGCTGTCGTGTGCCTGTTGGGCCTGGCCGGAACTTCGCCCGGCTACGCGCATGAACCGAAATCGACCCTGGATGTGGTCCGCGAACGCGGAAAGCTCATTGCCGGTGTACGGTTCGACTATCCGCCATACGGAACCATCGACAAGGCAGGCAAGCCAGTCGGTTACGGGATCGACATCGCCAAGGCGATGGCCGAGAAGCTGGGTGTGGATATTGAGTTCGTTCAATCCACGTCGAAGACCCGCATTCCGCTCCTGACGACCGGAAAGATCGACGCCGAGTTCGGGGTCACGTCGACGAGCGCGTCGCGCGATGAGGTCGTCGACTTCTCGATCACTTACATGTGGGATCCCATCGCGATCTTGACCCGCAATGGAATGCCGACGAAGCCCGAGGGCTACGCCCCGCCGAAAGTCGTCGGGACGACGCAAGGCAGCATCAACACGGAGCTGTTCAAGGAGATCGTGCCTAACGCCAACGTCAAGCTGTACCAGGAGTATCCGGACCTCGTCGTCGCCTTGCTCAAGAAAAAGATTGACGGCGTCCTCATCACCTCCAGCAGCGCCGTCACCTTTATCAAGAAGCACCCCGAATTGATGATCACCGCGGAGTACTTCTTCGACGCCGTCGGCATCATGACCCGCGAGAACGACTCAAATTGGCTGGACTTCATCAACTTCACGCTCCAGGAGATGTGGGCCGACGGCAAGCTGCAGAAGGTGGTCGAGGAGCATTTCGGGGTCGCTCCAAAGTGGCACCTGTGGTCGCCTTATCGACTCCAGCCGAAGATCGGCCCGGGTCAGAAGCGCATCGGCGATCGCAAATTCGGAACCTAGTAGTCAAAAAGGCCAGCGGAAAGCATGGAGGAAACGGCCCCTTCGCCGTCAACGTGGTGCGGATGGGTGAGGCGTACTGAGCGTATGCGGCCCCTTCGCCGTTGTCTCGAGCATGTTGGCCACGCCTGATGGACTGGTATGTTCTCTGGGATTATCGCTGGCCCCTCCTGAACGGGCTCACTTTAACGATCTGGCTTTCGGCCGTCTCGATCGTCGGCAGCACCATCGTCGGCGTCGTCGTTGGGTGCCTGGGGACGCTGCCGTCGTTCTTTCTGCGACGCGCCACCGGCGCCTACGTCGAGACGATGCGGAACATCCCCGTCGTCGTCAAGCTGTTCTTCCTGCACTTTATCTTCGGACTTGACGCAATCCCCGCCGGCATCCTGTCCCTCGTCCTTCACCAGAGCGCCTACATCGCCGACGTCATAACGGCGGGCCTGAGGTCCATCCCGACGGGGCAAACCGAAGCCGCACTGTCCTGCGGGCACAGCCGTTCCCAGATCTTCCAGTACATCCTTGTGCCGCAAGCGCTGCGCATCGTCATTCCACCCCTGACTACTCAGTACATCCAAGTGGTCAAGAATTCGGCGGTCGTCATGCTGATCGCCCTGGAGGACCTCACGTTCCAGACCCAACTGATCGAACACCAGACCTTCCGGGGATTCGAGGCCTCCACCGCCGTCACCGTTCTCTACCTTCTCATCGTGCTCGTCATCGCCGTCCTGATGACACTGGCACACAAGCGCTTGGTGCGGTCATGAGCGACCTGACCCAATCTCTGATCTGGTTACCGAAGACCGATGAGGAGAAGGAGCGGGTGTGGAAGGTCCTGATGGCGAGCTTGCTCGTGATCGCGGCGTTCTCGATGCGGGACTTCCGCTGGAACGTGGTGTGGGATGCCTGGCCTCTACTCCTCAAGGGGCTGGGGTTGTCGTGGGCGCTGGCGCTGCTGTCCGTCACACTCGGCAGTCTGGTCGCGGTACCCCTCGCGGTGGCGCGGGTCTACGGCCCCCGCGGCATCAGCCACGCGGCCGTCGCGCTGATCGAGATCGTGCGGGCAACGCCGGAACTGATGGTCGTGTTCTGGGTGTTCTTCATGTATCCGATCTTGATTGGCGGGAACCTGTCCGCGTGGACGGCCGCGGTCGTGGCGCTCACCCTCATCGCCGCCGCCTACTTGGCCGAAGTCGTCCGCGGCGGCCTGTACTCGGTTTCCCGCGAGCAGACCGAAGCTGGCCGCGCCACCGGGCTCAGCGCGTTCCAGACCTTCCACTACATCGTGCTGCCGCAGGCGCTCCGCAACATGTTGCCGGCCTTCATCGCGCAGTTCGTGATGTTGTTCAAAACGACGTCCCTGGTGTACGTCATCGGCGTTATCGAGTTCTTCCGAACGATCATCCTAGTCAACAACGCAGAGTTCGCCCCCTACGCCCTCTACGTCACGATGGCCGTCGGCTACTTCGTCTGTTGCTACGCCATTTCCTGGTTGGTCCGCCGTATCGACCCCAAGTACCAGCTGACCGAGTGAGCAATCCGCCTTACCGCTGGCCCGCGGCTTGAAGTGCCCCCTTCGCCGGCCCGCCAGCGGACCGAGTGGCCGCCGGGCGCTGGTTCGTGACTCGTGGCCCTCAGGCCACGCTCGCGCCAGAGGTCCCATCGGCATCGACGAACCAGTCGGGGATCTCGCTGCCGGTGACGAAGACCGTATCGTCCCGCGCCATGAGATCGTCCAATGCCTTGGCCAGGTAGTAGAACCCGGTGGGGAACCCCGATGATGTGCGGGTGAAGTGCGAGGGTCATCACCCTCGCGTGGGTCTTCATCTCTTCCTCCAGGACTTTGAGCGTGACCTCGACCCGGCGGTACAGCTCGTCGGTGGACTGATTTTCGATGGCGTACATGGGAACGTTGTTGAGCTCAACCGTATAGGGCATGGCGATCATCGGCCCGTACTTCGTTTTCATCCAGCAGGGCAGGTCGTCCACGAAACAGTCGGCAAGCTAATCGATACCGTGTTTCTTGAGAATGTCCGGGGTGTCGAACGTCTCGTTGAGGCCCGGACCTGAGCCAGCCCCCGGGGCCTCTTGCCGGTCAGCCTTCGCAGCCGCTCCAGGCTTCGCTCGATCACCTCATCCTCGTTTTCCTCCTTCTGGAGCGACCGCTGGACGTAACCGTGTCCGACGAATTCCCATCCGGCCCGGAGCATCCGTTCGGCACAGCTGCCGTACACGTCGGCGCACGCCGCGTTCATGAACGCGCTGGCCTTGAGCCCACGATCCGAAAGCAGCTTGATCAGGCGGGGCATTCCGGCGACCAGTCCGTACTGGACCCAAGCGAAGTCCAGGACGTCGGGTATCGGCATGATCCCATGGGGGGGCCGGGATGATCGACCGCGGCATCGGCTGATCGAACGGCCAGTATTCGACGTTGACCACCAAGTGCACCATCAGTGGCTTGCCCTTGTAGAAGGGGAGCGGCTCGCGGTCCGACGACATCCGATAAGGGACTCGAGGGTTCGAGCCGAATTCATGATCCGACGTTACTGGGTTCTTCATTTGGGTTCATCTTTCCGCATGCGTGTCCGCTTGCGTGCGTTGTCCGTGTGCCGGAGCCGGATTGTCCGAGCGGCTCCGGCTGTCCGGTCCCGACCGCGCCTCCGGCCTCGCCCCGCTACCGGGCAAGGCGGCCCGGTCCGCCACGGCGGCGAGGGACTCGGACGACTAATGGATCAGAATCTTGCTCAGGAACTGCTGCGTCCTTCCGTCGCGCGGGCTCGCGAAGAAGGGTTTCGGAAAGTTCTCTTCCACGATGCGGCCTTCGTCCATGAAGATGATGCGGTCGGCCACCATTTTCGCGAAACCCATCTCATGGGTGACGACGATCATCGTCATGCCTTCGCCCACCAACGCCACCATGACGTCGAGCACCTCTTTAATCATCTCGGGGTCCAGCGCCGAGGTCGGCTCGTCGAACAGCATGATTTTCGGCTGCATGGCCAGGGCGCGGGCGATGGCCACACGCTGTTTTTGCCCGCCGGACAGCTCCGACGGGTAGTTGCTCTCCTTTTCCGGAATCCCGACCGTCAACAATAAATCACGGGCGGTCTTCGTTGCCGCGTCGCGCGAGACTTTTCGCACCTTCATCGGCGCCAATGTAATCGTCTGCAGCACGGTCAGGTGGGGATACAAATTGAACTGCTGAAATACCATTCCGATCTCGGCGCGAAGTTTCGTGATCGAGATCGACTGGTCCGTGAGATTCATGCCGTCGACGATTAACTCGCCCTGCTGAAAGGGCTCCAGGCCGTTGATGCACCTCAGTAGCGTGCTCTTTCCCGATCCGCTGGGCCCGCAAATGACAACGACCTTTCCCCGCTCGACCAAGAGGTTGATGTCGTTAAGAACGTGCAGATCGCCGAAATATTTGTGGACGCCCTTGAAGTTGATCATGCGTTGTCACCCCCAAAATATGACATTCCCGGATCGGCCGCAAAAAACGACGCACCACGACGATGAACAGCGGGAACGCCATCATGACAAGAGACAAGGCACTGTCAAGGGCATCTCTAAAAATACCTTTCCGCGTTTCCATGGGTTAGAATCCTGTTGAATTGACACGGGGGCATAGGAACCATCCATGGGCCAAATGGGGTTTTCAACATGCGAACCGGTATGCCGGCCTGGACGCCAAGAACGACCCTCTGTTGAAGATCGACGAGGTTGTTCCGTGGGAAGACTTCCGGCCTCGTCTTGAGGCAGTATGGCGCAAGCCGACCGAGGAACGGAAGTCGTCGGCGGGGCGCAAACCCTGGGATGCGGTGGTGATGTTCAAGGCGATCGTTCTCTGCGCGCTTTATAATCTCTCGGACGATCAGGTGGAGTACCAGCTCCGCGACCGTCTCTCGTTCATGCGGTTTCTGGGATTGGGACTTGAGGACCGGGTTCCTGACGCCAAGACGGTGTGGCTCTACCGCGAACAACTGGCGCAAGCGGGGATGATTGAGGGGTTGTTCGATCGCTTCGACGGCTATCTGAAGAAGCGGGGCTATTTAGCGATGGCGGCCAGATCATCGACGCCTCGATCGTCGCTGTCCCTAAATAGCGCAACAGCCGTGACGAGAACGCGAGGATCAAGGCCGGCGAGACGCCGGAGGGCTGGGAGAAGCATCCGGCCAAGCGTTCCCAGAAGGATACCGACGCTCGGTGGACCAAGAAGCACGGTAAGAACCACTACGGCTACAAGAACCATGTGAATGTGGACCGCCGCCACAAGCTGGTGCGGCGTTATCGGGTGACCGCCACCACGGTGCACGACAGTCAGGTTCTGGATGATATCCTGGATCCGGATAACACCGCCTCTGATGTATGGGCGGACAGCGCCTACCGGTCGTCGGCGATCGAGGCGACGCTGGATGAGAAGGGCTTGAAGAGCCGGATCCACCGCAAGGGGCGCCGCAACAAGCCGCTGAGCGAGAGGGAGACGCAGGGCAACAAGACACGCTCGAAGGTTCGGGCTCGGGTGGAGCACGTCTTCGGGTCTCAGAGCAACAACATGGGCGGGACGCTGGTGCGAGCCAAGGCGCGGATCGGGCTGAAGAACCTCGCCTACAACATGCGCCGCCTAGTGCAGTTGGAGCGCCTCGCCGCGGCGTCGCCGACATGACGGTATTGAGGGCGGGAGTCCGTGCTGATTGCGCGTTTAGACATCAAATCAACCGATCAGGAACGGTCGGATGCTGAAATCCCGAGGCCGGGTGACGCTCGCTGCCCAGGTTCAAGCTCGTCAGGGCATTGTTCGAGGTGCCCTTAAGTCCATACTTAAACTATGAGAGCTTTCTCTTCTTAAATATTAGTACCGTTTAGATGAGTAGAGTTCCTAAGAATTGGGATCCCTCTAAAGGTCCAGATTTACAAATCGTTGATTATCTTTAGGCCTCATTTTTTTAAAAGCCTCTCTTCCCCTAATTCGTTCTGACCACTCAGAGAGCCTAGGGTAAGGCTCAAATAGATTTAGCCAGTCACATTGTCCGAGACGATCGAGAATGGGGGCACATGCTACGTCGGCGAGCGTGTATTCTCTCCCACATAGCCAGTCGCCTTCCGAAAGGGCCAATTCCATGCGCTCAAAGACGAAATTAAATTGTCTGGTCGCATCCTCAAGTGCTTCTTCATTTACGGGCCCTCTTGCAGCACCACGAAATAATTTACGGCTTTTTTCCAAGGGGTGACGGCTAAGCCAATCGTCTAATTCCTCGTCCGTTTTCTTTGATAATTTTGGTTTAAGCAATAAATTAAATGTTGGTTTCTGGATTGCCGGATGCAAAATATCATCCTGAACTTTACACCAAACTCTCATCTTAGCTCTAGCGACTGGATCACCTGGTGTTAGGGATGGGCCTTCAAATACTTCATCGATATATTGGTTAATAACCGTTGATTCTATGATTGGAGTACCATCATGAACAATTGTAGGCACGACAGAATTAGGATTAAGCTTCTTATAACTATCTGTTAAATGTTCCCAGTTCATCAGGTCAACGAAATGGGGTTCAAATTCAACTTCTTTTTCAAGAAGACATAAACGCGTTTTCATAGAACAGAGAGAGTCGCCATAATGATAAAGTTTTAGCATTGGAAATCCCTGAAAAAGTTTTAATGCTTGTTGGTAATCTACAATTGACTGGAACTACTATAGACCTCAAGAACTTCTCAACCAAATTCTCCGGTCATCATCATAAAAGTTTATGGTATCAGAGGCTTTACTTAAACGGCCTAGCTTTAGGGATCAAATAAAATATATCATAAATAAAACTACTTCCAGGTTTTCATAAGTTGAATAAATTTAAAACCAAATTGATGTGGTAAAAAATTCAGCACATATGTGATGCAGGTATAAAGAAAGGCTAACTCTATGGGTGAAATAAGAAAAGCGGTTCAATTCGATAGGACGGGGAACCCCTCCGATGTCGTAGAAGTTGTTAATTTAGAAACATCGCCTGTGGGTCCTGGCGACGCGCTCATAGAAGTTGACGCCGCAACTATCAATCCTTCACATTTGTTAACTTTACAAGGTGATTATGGTATCCAACCAGATTTGCCAGCTGTACCCGGTGCCGAGGGCATTGGTACAATTAAAGAGATTGGAAAGGAAGTATCTAATTTCCAAGTAGGTGACTTGGTAATGATACCACCCTATACCGGAACCTGGCGTCAGCAAGTCGTGGTGCCAGCAGACCGTATAGTTGTAAAATTTCCATCTACTGGGGATGCAGTTCAAATGGCGATGCTGATGGCCAATCCCCCCACTGCCTGGTTACTACTTAAAACCGTTATAGACCTTCAACCGGGCGATTGGGTAATTCAAAACGCCGCTAATTCTGCGGTGGGTCAGTATGTCATGCAACTAGGAAAAATTTACGGGTTCCATACGGTTAATGTTATGCGTAGAGATAATCTCAACGAATTCGTAGAAGAGGCCAGTGGGGATGTTTGCGTTGTTGGTGGTGCCGGTCTAAGTGAACGCGTCAAAACCGCAACAAATAATGCTGAAATTAGGTTAGCAATTGATGCGATTGCCGGTGAAAGTACACAACATTTAGCCGAATGTTTAACTGAAAATGGAACAATCGCTAATTATGGCCTATTATCGGGTTCGCCATGTCAATTGAGCCCAAATGAAATAATTTTTCGTAACATTAGCCTTCGTGGAGTTTGGTTGACGCAATGGCTGCGAGGACGCGATTCTACTGCTGAAATTAGGAAGACTGTTTATGACGAATTACGAAGTTACATTGTTGATGGACGCCTACATGTTAGGGTCGATGCCACCTATCCCCTGGATCAAGTGAAAAATGCGGTTGCTCACGCGATGCGAGACGGACGTAACGGAAAAGTTGTGCTTCTACCGAATGCCTGAGGTCAAATTCATCACGGTTATGTCACCCGGCTTAACCAAAGTTAGGTTAGGGTTGTAATTAAAGTATGGAGTGCTAAGGGTTAAAGTAATAACGTCGGGGCGTAGCGCAGCCTGGTAGCGCACCTGCTTTGGGAGCAGGGGGTCCACAGTTCGAATCTGTGCGCCCCGACCATTTTTTTCAACAACTTACGTCCATCAACTCCCAACTAACTTGAAAATACTAAGCTAGATCATCTAGATACCCTGGTTAAGTGGAAAGTAATCCTTATTTAGCCGCATCCCTTTGGCACCTGAGGTCCTACTAGTTTCACGTCTTTAACCTTAATTTGATGGGAGCTGTACATAGACCGCGAGCGATAGGACCATTTGTTGGCTTTTGTTATGAGCTTGACTTTTTTCTTTGCGCTTTCGGCATTCTTTAAATACCTGCATAGCTTGGGAATATCCTCCGTTGGATTGCCATCCACCGAAATAACAAGATCATAGGCGTTTATTCCGGCAGCTGATCCTATAGAAGCACTCGCGACATCGTGGATCATGGGTAAACCGTTTGGGTTCATCTCTTCATCATCTCTATAGGTGTCACTCGCAATAACCACACCAGAAACATGAACACCCACGCGTTTCATAAGATTACTTCGTGGTTCGCTGGTAATCGACAATGTCATTTTTTTTTCAGACCTTTCGATGATAACGTCCACCTTGCCTTTAACCCCTCTAAGCGCGTGAATAAGTGTTGCCTGATTTTCAAACTCTTGTTTGGGATTACTGGCCAAGGCCACGAGACGGTCACCGACCTGGAGGGGCCACAATGACGGCAGCTTTTTATAAATGACGGCAGCAACCAATTCGCTTTCGTTGTCGTCATCATAAGCAAACCCCACAGGGATATAGGAAGGGGAGGGATCACCACCATTCTTTAGCAGCTTGATCACCTTGCAGGCATGGATCATGGGCACTGCAAAGCCCAGTCCCTCGCTTCTTTTTTTTGAAAGAGTTGCGGAACTAATGCCCACGACTTTCCCTGAGTTTAAACTGATCAGAGGACCACCAGAATTACCCCTGTTTATTGGGGCATCTGTTTGAACCCAAACACGCCCCCATTTATATTTTTCTCCAGAAATTATGCCTCGTGTTCCAGAGAACGAGAGAGAATAGGGATGACCGAATGCGCCAGCGGGGCTGCCGATAGTAGGTTTGTTCTCACAATCGAGTTTTGCCACTTGAGCCTTATTCGGCACGTTCTCAGTAGCAATCTTGATGACAGCTAAATCGAGAAGAGGGTCAATGTAATGAAGTTTTGCCTCAATAAACTTACCGCCTTTGAAGGCAATCTCTAAACTCTCTGGATTTCGTGACGACACATGGGCATTGGTTACGATCCAACCCAGCTTTTTATCGATCAGAAAGCCAGCACCAGAGAACGATCCTTTCTTATCTTTGATGAAAGGATACTTAACCCTATTTTTAACCTTAACGGTATAGGCGTTTGCCTTAGCAAAATGGTTTTCCCCCTCTTTGACCTTCTCTGAATTAGCAGGTGCTGAAGAAACCAGAAGTAGGAGGCTACATAAAATTATTTTGAACATTTGATGTACCGAGACATTCCTATTTCTGTACGTGTTTTTCGGTTTCTAACTGGCAGTTTGAATGGCTTGCCAAACGCGGTTCGGCGTCAGCGGCATGTCGAGTTGGAAGATACCAAGTGATGACAGCGCATCTATGACGGCGTTCATAACACAGGGCATGGCACCGATGGTGCCGGCTTCACCTGCACCTTTGATACCCAGGGGATTGGTGCTGGTGGGTACCGAATTGGATACCACATTAATGACCGGTAGGTCTTCGCCCCTCGGCATGGCGTAATCCATGAAAGAGCCCGTTAGCATCTGGCCGGTAATCGGATCATAAGAAACATCCTCAAATAGAATTTGTCCTAATCCTTGGGCAACCCCACCATGGATCTGTCCATCTAGGAGTAGGGGGTTAATCACAACACCCACATCATCAACGACAGTGTATTTAACTACGACAATTTTTCCTGTTTCGGGATCAATCTCTACCTCAGAAATGTGACAACCGTTGGGATAATTGCAGACATCCGTCCGGTATTCCGCTGCGCCGCTCAGGCCGGGCTCGAACCCAGGGGGGATTTTGGCGGAATCGAAGGTAAACGCAGCTATTTCCTTCAAGCTGACTGAGCGGTCAGTGCCGGTGATGGTGAAAACGCCTTCAGAAAAATTAAGATCGGCTTCCGCCGTTTCCAGAATATGAGAGGCTAGCGTTTTAGCTTTCTCAAGAATAACTCCTGCCGCTTGAAATGCGGCGGAACTACCCATTGCGGATACGCGGGAACCGCCGGTTCCAAACCCTTTTTGCACCTCCCCGGTATCACCCTCGATCACACTGATATCGTCTGGGGAAAGCCCCAGAAATTCGCAGGCAATCTGCGTGTACATGGTATGATGGCCTTGGCCATTATTGGTGGTACCTGCATAGATTTTAAGTGTTCCATCAGGTTCAAACTTCATTTTGTTAAACTCGAACCCAGCGGGAGCCGCCCGCTCAATTGCGTAGGAGATGCCCAAGCCTCGTAATTTACCGGTTTTTTCTGTTTCGACTTTCCGAGCGCTGAAACCTCCATAATCGCCAACATCTAAGGCTATTTTAAAGGTTTCTTCAAACCTCCCTGAATCATAGTTGAAATAGAGCGGGGTCTGATAAGGAATAGCCTCGGGCGGGATCATATTCAGGCGGCGAAGTTCTACTGGATCGATCCCAATTTCCCTTGCCGCGGCTTCCACCGTTGTTTCGATCACGAATGAGGCTTCGGGCCTGCCCGCGCCGCGATATGGGGCAGTCGGACAGGTGTGGGTGAAAATACCGGTTACGTTTACGTGAACCACCGGTGTGGTATAGACACCCGCGAGACCGCCTAAATGAATAGTGGGTGGCCCTGCTGAGAGTGTCGAAAGATAGGCCCCTAGATTGGCAGTAGTGTCGACCCGAAGCCCCAGGAATTTGCCGGTATTATCCAAGGCGAGAGAAACCTCCGTAACATTATCCCGGCCATGATAGTCTGTGAGGTGAGCTTCAGAACGTTCCTCGATCCACTTGACCGGCTTCCCTAACAAGCGTGACGCCCAGACTGAAAGCGCGTATTCCGGATAGAAAGCAGCCTTCATGCCAAAAGCGCCACCTATATCATTGGTGATGACGCGAAACTTTTTCTGGTCCTCTCCGAATATCACTTCCGCCAGGATACGCCGCATGCCAAAGGCGCTTTGGGCACTCAAATAAATGGTGTGGAAATCGGCATCCCTTTCGTAAACAGCAAGAATGGCGCGCGCTTCTATGGAATTGGCACCCACCCGGTTAATGGTAAGTTTCCGGGTGACGACATGGTCGGCGCTCTCAAAGGCGGCGTCAGTTTTTGCCTTATCGCCCGCCCGGTGAACGAATGCAATATTATTAGGCCGCTCAGGCCAGACTGCCGGTGTACCCGGTTCGGTGGCAGTCGCCGTACCGATCGCGGCGGGTAGAGTTTCATAATCGACGGCAATAAGTTCGGCCGCATCCTGGGCAGCGGTCACGCTATCGGCGACAACGAAGGCGATAGCATCCCCGACAAATCGGACCGCATTCGTTGCAAGAGCCAGCATCTTCGGTGTGTAAATGCAGTTAGGATCCCAATCTGGGGTCGGCGGATCGTTGTAGGGCATCGCGCCGAGGCCGGCGGCCTCGTAGTCGGCGCCGGTCAATACGAGATGAACGCCTGGCGCGGTAGTCGCTCGTGAAGTGTTAATGGAATTAATCTTGGCGTGGGCATGGGGGGAGCGTAGGACAAACGCATGTAGTGTATCATCCAGTTTGATATCGTCCACATAACGGCCTTGTCCGGTCAGAAATATTGGATCCTCAGTACGCCGGACCGGTTGGCCTATACCAAATGCACCCATGGGGGTTCTCCAGATATTTAAACTTTTTGAAAACAATTTATAAACGCTGAGAACCCTATCTACCAGACAACTGAGCAAGATTATTCAGGGACAAAGCCTGATAGGCGGAAAGGTATATGCGCAACGTAAAAATGTAACTTAAAGTTACCTCTATTTACCCCTAAAATACATCAATTTACCCTTTAATTTAGTTTTGTAGAAGTAGGAGGTCCTCAGTTCGATATTGCTGACCTCGAGAAACAAACGTATCTAAGTTCAAATTAAGAACTGGATTTTCTGTACGTATTTGAGAGGAAACAAAACTGATTGGAGATGGTTGGATACAATTCACTAACACTTTGGTGACTCAATGTATTGCAAAATATTCCTGGTATTCCCAATCAGTAACTTCTGAGAAAAATTGAGTTACTTCGACAGGTGAGCTTATATTAAATGAAGTCACAAATCTCGTATTATCCCAGGAGGATACAATAGATGGAGCCCTTGCCCCCGGTGACGAGAAAGCTGTTCTTGGACTTGCTAAGCCGTATTTGTAATGTTTTAAAAAACCCCTGTTTAGATGAGTTTCTTTGAACAAATGATTTAAAATTGAACAGACACACCTAAATTGATGCGAAAGTTCAAAAATACGTGTATGGTGAGGAGATGAAAGCAAAGATTTATCGACCTGCTAAAACTGCTATGCAATCCGGCATAGCAAATGTTCGTCACTGGATAATTGAATACGAACCTGAAGAAGCAAAAAAAATTGATCCATTGATGGGGTGGGTTGGTTCTGGGGATATGAGGGGGCAACTGAAACTAAGATTTGATACCAAGGATGCAGCCATCTCTTATGCGGAGCGCAATGCTCTTTCTTATCAAATAGCGGAACCTAACCTTCAACGGGTTATCCTAAAAAGCTATTCCGATAACTTTAAATACGAAAAAGTTGAATAGTTTTATCTTGGACTGTCATGGCCCCGTAGCTCAGCTGGATAGAGCATCGGATTTCTAATCCGACGGTCACAGGTTCGAATCCTGTCGGGGTCACCAGCTTTAACGGCGGGTTTCTGCGGTTTTCTAACTAGGTGCGTCGGATCTAAAACGGCCTTGGTGCCATCTTGGTGCCGAATAAAATCGGCCCATGTGCATCGGATTTCTCAGAGTCAGGTTTCATACCGCTTTGGTAACGAGTCGCCGGAAATGTCGGATAATGTCCTATTGGCTTGCATCTCTCTAAATTTATTATGGAGAGCATCATGTCTAAAAAAATCACTTCCCATAAAAATTTAAGCATCCGTTGGCGTAAAGACCGCAATTGTTTTCTCTTGGATTTACGTCCCATAGGTGGCGAGAGGCAAAATTTTGATACCAAAGCCGAAGCCACCCAACACGCCAAAGAGATGTTCGAGATATTCGAATCCGGCAAGCCCGCCACCGAGATTAAGCCTTGGACGGTCGAGAAGGGCATCGAACACTATATTGCTAACGCTGAACGCCGCGTTGCCGATCCTGATGACAATTACGGGCCTTGCAGCTTTACCAACCAGCGCTGCCATTTAAATAATTGTGCCAAGCTTACTATTGACGGTTTGGCTTTGGCCAAGAGAAACATTGCTGACCTTGATGTAGACTTTATTGAGCAAGAGTTCTGGCCAGCGCTGAAAGCGGATTGCAATACCAGCGTTACAGCCCTTAACCGCTTTGGGGCCTTCCGGCAGATGATATTTTATTGTGTTAAACGGAAGCAAATATCGGTTAACGTCTGCTCAATAGCGGATATTAAAAAACCCAACCGAGTGGATCTTTGGCATAACAAGGTCAAAAAAAGTATGGCCAAGGTTAACCCCTGAGCAAAAAGAAGTGCTGGCAACACTCGAAGCCGCTGGTTGCCATACAGCCGTCTGTAGAAGTCTCGAAGACGTCAAAACATTTTTATCACTGCTTATCAAATTAAAATGCGATTAAGCGTACACGACATCATGGCAACGGTGGCCAATGCCTACGGTTTGGGTATTGCCGATCTAAGGGGTCAAAGAAAAAGTAGGTCTTTCTCGCACCCCAGAATGATTGGGATGTGGTTAGCTGCTGAATTGCTGACCGATAAATCGTTACCACAATTAGGTCGGGCATTTAATAAAGACCACACAACCGTAATGCATGCACGGTCTCGAGCCAGAATTATTGTCTCTCAAAGCCTTGAGCATATCGAAAAAGTTACGGCCATTATTGCTGACTTAAAACGGATAGCCAAAGATGGTTAAAGTGCTTTGGCATATAGATATGGTTCGCTTGCTAGGGTTGGAGAAAACTCAGGACCGCCGCCAAGACGTCAGAAATCTATTGGATGGCGTACGCAAGCACAGCAACTCAGCATATAAAGGTGTAGTGCAGGGAAGCCGCCCAAGCAGAGCAGATAAGAGCGACCAACAAATAGCTGTCGGGATGTCACGCCAAACCGCAGCGGCTTACTGGATGGCAAGGATCAACGGCGATGTATGAGCCAAAAGATCCTAATTTAGCGATAATACATAAGTTCTTATTACAAGCAGCGGAAACCGAAAGGCGTATGCCCCCGGTGCGTAATAAAGGGACGGTCACCGTGTGGCCAGAAGTTGCAGCAGAACGCAACGTTGATTTTAGACCGGATAAAACATTCGTCACAGTTTGCCGTGCCACCAACAAGCAGATTGATAACCACGCCCATGCAGATGATTTGATTAATTTACTGGATGAAGAAGACCGTTTGCTGGTGCGGAAGGTTTTAAAGAAGGCATGCTTTCGTAGGGTTCCACCATGGCATCAACTTGCAAAACACTTCCATTGTGACCGCCGGACGGTGACACGACGGTATGAAAAGGCCCTCTTTGTCCTACTTTGTCGGGATACATCTAGGAATGTACGGCTAGTCAAAAAGTACCGATTGGCGTAATTTCTTATGAGAAATCTGTTATTGTCGAAGCGACCTGCCTCTTCACCAGAGCAAGAGTTGTGGTGTGGAGTGCTATTCCAGGCTGTCAGAGATGCAGCACGGCTCCATGAGTTGGAAGCCCGCCAAGTCCGCCGGGGCAATTCAAGCGAAACTTACCACCTCCAACGCGATTTAACAGCGGCTCGCCTAGCTATGCGATGGCTGACCCAGCCGAGTAGGGATTTGAGCGAGGTGTGCTTACTCGCTGGCATTGACGAGGAAGCTATCTTGGATCGACGTGAGAGTTTTCTAGCTGGGCGGTTTGGCGAGTTTAAGCCGCTTATAGCTTCTCATGAGTAGCTGCCACCAACAGCTTGCATTTGAAAGCACCTCCTGTAGACAAAAAATAATATAAAGGGGGCATTGAATTGCAGCCATGAGTTGCTGCCACTCATAGCTGCCACTAGAAGCGCACCCGCTGAACATAATATCGCCGGAATAAGTTGTAAAAGTTATCCCCGATATCCTCATGGCCCAGAAGGCGTTATGGCTTGGTGGTGGGTATCCTAGGAGTGTATATAATTATAAATGGACGACATAGATAAACCGAAACACTACACCCAAGGCAAAGTTGAATGCCTCGATGCCATCGATGCGATGCTCGAAGATAGCAGCCGGATCGATTTCTACCGTAGCCAGATTATCAAATATATGTGGCGGCTTCGCGATAAGGGCGACCCACTAAAGGACGCCAAGAAAGCTGAGTTCTACCTTTGCCGCTTAATTCAAAAGCTGAGTTAACCTCACTTCAAGCCAAGCGAGTGCGACCCCGAGCCAACCGGTTATACCAACCATTAGCAGGTACATGTTTAGCGGGAAGATGTAGAAGGCTGTTAAGGCCAAGCCAGCAATAATTAACAAGCTACTCACCCACTTGGTGAACCTGAACAGATTTAAATTTTGGAAATTCATTTTAGTACGTCCGAATAAGGGCGCTGGTATACGCTGGTTCGAGTCAGGTGGGTAACGTTAAAAGGTCAGACCAGCCATGCAGATAAGTGTTAAGTCCGACGTTGATAAAGCTCTCAAAAGTATGAGGGGTTTGCAGCGGAAGCAGATGCCCTTTGCCGCTGCACTGGGTCTTAGCATGACAGCCAAGAAGGTTGCCAAGGTTGAGCAACGCATGATGGTTCGAGAACTGGATCGGCCCACGCCGTTCACCATCAAAGGTGTTAGGTGGCAGGGTGCAAGCAAGAATGATTTCAAGACGGGTCGGTTGCACTCACGTGTTTACTTGATGCCTACCCAAGCTGAGTACCTACGCTTTCAGATCGAAGGTGGCACTCGAACGCCGAAGGGTACGGCCATCGCGGTGCCAACCAGTAACGTTAAGCTTAATCGCTATGGTAACCTCGCTGGTGGTCAGGGACGCATCAAACGTTTGTTAGCCAAGAAGAATGTATTTCAAGGCACCATCGGTGGTGTTGCTGGTGTTTGGCAAAGACCCAAGCGTGGGAAGCGCAGTCGAGGTGGCAGCGGCACGATAGGTCAGTCAGGCTTGAAGTTGCTAGTCGCTTATGAAAGCTCGACGCAGTATCAGCCTCGGTTTGATTTCTACGGAATTGCCCAGCGCAGCGTTAGAACGACTATCGGTAAGGAGATGGATAAGGCTATCGCAAGGGCATTACGTTCTGCCAAGTGATGGGTCAAAAAAGTATAAGCTCCCCTACAAACGCAAGCCCATACAGGAAACTAAAACCGAGGTTGGCTTTATAAAAACCTTCGGCGTCCCATTCCCCTTTTTTGCCAGCGATGGCGATCACAAACAAGATTGCCGCTGTAATTAGAAAGGTGAATGCAAGCATAATTTAATCCCCCTTGAGCAGAAGTCGTTTCATGGCTTCATCATAAGCTAAGGAGATGGATAAGGCTATTGGTCGGGCGTTGCGGTCTGCGAAGTGAGGCGAGTGAGCGGATCACTCATGTCTTCGTGACCACGTCCCGGCCAGAGAGCTGTTCTACGGTTTTACCTGTTTCTTGGAAGGTGCGCGTAACCTCATCCGTATCGTAGACCCAAGATGTAGTCATGCGGTCATCACCCACATTGAGAAAACGGTGCCACGTCCCGGCCTTGATGTAAATCGTATCCATTACATTCACTTCTGAACGTTCTCCTTCTATTTCAACGGCGGCCTTACCTTCGATGAGGGTCACCTGTTCATCACAATTATGTTTGTGAACTGGACCTTCTTTGCCCGGAGGAAAACTTGTAAGTCCCGTGGTAATACGTGAACCACACACATCTTTTCCAGCGATTAAGGTAGTTTCAACACCGTCTCCGCGCGCATGCACCGGCAAATCTTTGATCCTCAATATCATAGTTTCTGACATTAACTTTCCCTCTAACACTATTGGCTAACCTACCAAGTTGATGATTCCTAAGATAAGCATGGCCATAACGAACATGCCAATGATGCGACCAGCAACCCGTTTCATTTGCGCCCAGCGTCCAGCTTGAGCAGTAATCTTGGACTGCATTTTTTTATACTGAAGATGGTCCATTAATAAGCTTAACCCAACGGGTCCTTACTGAGCAATCCATTGCAGGTTATTCGCGATGGCAATCGTTTTCTAGTCACA
>Ga0209501_10002852_pt1 | contig 17818 bp, 5 predicted proteins | sample ArcticOcean_MG_C_4_FD_187434 | JGI IMG/M metagenome (GOLD analysis project Ga0209501, IMG submission 187434) | Marine microbial communities from western Arctic Ocean - ArcticOcean_MG_CB4_134 (SPAdes) (version 2) | ecosystem: Environmental > Aquatic > Marine > Oceanic | place: Arctic Ocean...
GTGCAGATACGACATCAAGCATATCGGCGGCGAAGACGACATCCGCGTAAGAGGCAAAGACACCCTTGGCATCGAGTCCTGTGCGAAGATCCTTAACGTACTGGTTGAGCAGGAACTGGTCGCCAGGATCAACTTGCGTAATCACATTACCACTCAGGTCGGTCACTTCCAGGCGGATTCGCACCTGGGGATGATTCTCACCTTCGGCATCTCCACCAGCGGCGAGGAAATCGGCAGCCAGCAGCATTCGCTCTTCCAGCGGTTCGAGGAACAAGCGACGCTTCCGCCGACGGCTGGGGTGGGACTTGAAGGGGTGTTGTGTGGGCATCGGCAAGTACTCAAGACAAATAGTTGAAAGGATCTGCAGGATGGGAACTAGCAGCACAATGGCCTAGCCAGGTCAGGACTTTTGACTGGCCATCTGCCTCGTCACCCCATGATACGAACTCCGCGAACAACCCTTAACGGGAGCCTCAGAATCAGCCAATCGCCCCTGAAGCGACAGCGCCAAAAATCCTTTATGGCAACATGTTACCATCATTGCGAAATTCAATGGAATGTCAAAGGATTTGCATTCTTTGGTGGTTACCAGGCCGCTACAAAAGGTAACGTAATCTGCGGCGTTCAGCGGACTCGCATAACAGCCATTCGATTTTCCATTTACAGCCACAATGATAGACAGCTTGCGACTCTTGTCCTGCTAGTTCAAGGCTGGCTGGCATTCCTCGTCAGCGGTTCAGAGTGGTTTAATTTTGATCCGTCGATAGCAGGCCTGTGCCGGCGCCCCGCCGTGGATTTGCAGGCCGATGATCCCCTCTGCAGCAATTCCCGCTTCCTGTTCGGTGTAGTCAATGGCCTTCAGTCCGTTCACCCAGATCTGGATTCGCGGACCCTCGCATCGGATCACGAACTTGTTCCAGCCATTCGGATCAACCACCTCACGTAGCTTGTTCTGGTCAGGTTCCAGCAGAAATATGCGGCGGCGAGATTCGTCATAGAGTGCACCCCAGATCAGGTGATCGGCGGCGGCTCCCATGGCACCTATATCGCATTGGTAGCCCTTCACTTCATGGTGGTTCTCGATGCGTTGGCTGCGAAACTGAATACCTGCATTGTGCCCCTCACCCTGCAGCCTGGCTTGCAGTCGTAATTCAAAGTCGCGATAGGACTTTGTCGTACAGAGAAACTCGTTATGGTCGATTTTCTGTTTCAGCGAACCGGCAACGATCGCACCCTTTTCCACTCGGAAGATTTCCGTATTGCCTTCCCAGCCTGCCAGGGTTTTACCGTCGAACAACGAGCTGAAGCCGCCACGGTCTTGACCCTGCAGTCGATCCCCGGCGGCGAACAACACGAAAGGCAATGCCAGCAGGCATAACGCAGCTGGGCACCACAACCGACCGTATCTCAGTCGACCCCTGTTTTTCATCTGGGACTCCGTTAGAAGAGAAGTAGTTACGGTGGCCAGCCAGCGGTGGGGCCGCTAGCACAGCGCGCTAAGCCCCTCTAAAATACACGATTTCACCGGCAAAGTGGCAGCCAAGGCGCCACAGACGAGGATTCCATTCATGGCTGAGATTAATCGATTCAGCAGTCGCGTGACTCAACCGAAGAGCCAGGGGGCATCCCAGGCAATGCTCTATGCCACCGGTCTGAGCGAAGAAGACATGAACAAGGCTCAGGTAGGTATTGCCAGCGTCTGGTACGAGGGTAATCCCTGCAACATGCACCTCCTGGATCTGGCAGCCGAGGTCAAGCAGGGAGTCAGCTCGGCCGATTTGGTCGGCATGCGATTTAATACCGTGGGAGTCAGTGACGGTATCTCGATGGGTACCGACGGCATGAGTTACTCGCTGCAGTCACGTGACCTGATTGCCGATTCGATCGAGACAATCATGGGCGGACAGTGGTATGACGGGCTGATTACGCTGCCCGGTTGCGACAAGAACATGCCAGGCTGCCTGATGGCGATGGGACGCTTGAACCGGCCCTCGCTGATGGTCTACGGGGGAACGATTAAGCCTGGCCGCCTAGGTGACGACAAGCTGGATATCGTCTCTGCCTTTCAGAGCTACGGCCAGTTCCTGGCCGATTCGATCGACGATGAGCAGCGCCAGGCAATCATACGAAATGCCTGCCCGGGAGCTGGAGCCTGCGGTGGCATGTACACGGCCAATACGATGGCCAGTGCGATCGAAGCACTCGGAATGTCGCTCCCCTACAGTGCGTCGATTCCGGCAGTCGACCCCGACAAGCTGGACGAGTGCCGCCGCGCCGGAGTCGCTATCCGCAACCTGCTGGAAAACGACATCAAGCCTCGGGATATCATGACCCGCGAAGCCTTTGAAAATGCGATGGTCATGGTGGTCGCAGTGGGTGGCTCAACCAATGCTGTACTGCACCTGATCGCGATCGCTCGGAGTGTGGACATTTCACTCACACTCGATGACTTCCAACAGGTCAGCGACCGAATCCCCTTGCTGGCTGACCTGAAACCGAGTGGCAAGTTCGTGCAGGAAGATCTGCACGGCGTGGGTGGTACACCGGCGGTGATGAAGTACCTGCTTGAGGCAGGGATGCTGAGCGGAGAATGCCTGACCGTGACAGGAAAAACTATCGCCGAAAACCTCGAATCTCTGCCAGGATTATCTGACGGTCAGGAGATCATCCGGCCGTTGGAATCTCCGATCAAATCGACCGGCCATTTGCAGATCCTCAAGGGAAATCTGGCTCCCGACGGAGCTGTTGCCAAGATCACTGGTAAGGAAGGTCTGGTATTCAGCGGTACAGCCCGAGTCTTCGACTGCGAGGAGGAGATGCTGGCGGGACTGGAAAACGATCAGATCCACAAGGGTGACGTTGTGGTCATTCGATACGAAGGGCCAACGGGTGGTCCAGGCATGCCGGAAATGCTGACCCCCACATCGGCCATTGTGGGAGCAGGCCTGGGAAGCGATGTGGCTCTGCTAACCGACGGGCGTTTTTCCGGTGGATCTCATGGATTCATCGTCGGGCACATCACGCCAGAAGCACAACTCGGTGGACCGCTGGCACTGGTCCAGGACGGCGACAGCATTACGGTCGATGCCGAGCAGAATCGGATCGACATGGATGTCTCGGAGCAGGAGCTGGAAAATCGTCGAGCCAGCTGGACGGCGCCGCCGCTGAAGGCCACACGCGGGACGCTCTACAAGTACATCAAGAACGTCAAGTCAGCATCGGAAGGCTGCGTTACCGACGAGTAGTTGAAGTTACAACCCCGCTCAATCCCGCCGCAGATGGGTTGCGTGACGGACAGAATCACGGACACCTCCCACAAACTTCTGAACACGGAAGGACCACCATGAGCATCATTGCGACCCTGACTGACAGCTTCGAATTTAATCGAGGACGTGTAGAGAGCCTGCTCGATAGCATCGAGCAGATGGACCAGCCGGAGCAGGTGCTCGGCTGGCGTCCAGGTGAGGGCCGAGCCCATATTGCCTGGCAACTGATGCACATTGGTATTACCGAGGAGATCTTTGCCACTGAGCGGCTGGCCACGATCGAGTCATCCCCGCACAGGCAAAGCTGGGACCGCTTTCGTGGCGGCAGCACGCCGGATGACGAGATCCCCAGCAGCGATGAAATTCGTACCGTGCTGGTCGATGGCAGACGCCAGTTGCTGGCCACCCTGGACGGCTATAACGATGATCAGCTGGCAGACGTCATCTGGCATCATCCGCGTATGAAAGTGGACCTGACGCTGCTGCAGATCCTGCACATCATCGCCTTTCACGAATCGCACCACCAGGGTCAGTCACACATCACGCTGAACCTTTACAAGGCGGCGGATGGCTAATCGCCTGCAGTTAGACCGTGTATTCTCCCCCCGCCCATATCGCCGGGTCGGACATTACCACCAGCAACTCTGCTCTAGCCAATCACTTCCCGTCGTTTTTGCACGTAGTCCCAGACGACATAGCGGTCGAGGTCCTTGCCCGCAGTAAAGAAGACGCGGCCGCTGGTCGATTCGGCCATTCGATAGGCAAATTGAATGTCCTCTTCTGATTGTGACCAGCTGGGAACCAGGAAGATATTGATCGTGATCCCTTCCTGTTGGCAGAGCTGACTTTCCCGCATCGTGGCCGCCTCGGTCATCGGATCTGGCGGATACAGCATATAGAGCCAGTTATCATCGAAGTGCGCCGTGGGCAGACCGTCGGTAATCAGGATGATCTGGCGATTCGGCGTGTCGCTGGCCGAGAGGAACTGGCGCGACAATTTCAGTGCATGCTGGATATTGGTGAAGTGTGGCGGCAGCTGGTACTCGCTCACATCCGCCTGACTCATGTCGACCTTGAAACGGACAACGGGGTCAGTAATGGTCACCGGCTTGGGCAGCAACTCAACAATCTCGGCTCGCTGGCAAGGGCGGGCGAAGGTGTACATCTCAATAAACTGCAGTTGGTCCCCCGGGTACTCGCTGTGAATCAGTCCATCCAGCGCCAGAGCCATCCGCTTAACGTTGATATACTGGCCGTCGTAACGCATCGAGCCGCTCATATCCATGATCACGGCCGTGGCGCACTTGGGATTATTCCGCGTCGGATGGACCTCGATATCGCGTGTTTCAAGCCGCAGCGGCAGGCCGGCATTGTCGCGCACCAGCGCGTTGATGAATGACTGGGGAATGTCCATCTGGGCCATGCTGTCGCCAAACTCATAGGGCCGAGTCTGCGGCAACTCAACCGCACCCTCGCCAACGACGGGACCCTGGTGGCGACCGGAACGTGATGGCTCAAGGTCGCTGAAGATACGGCTCAGCAGTTTCCCCTGAAAGATCTTGTAAGCCTGCGGGGTCAGTTGGAAAACTCCCTGCTCATGCGCCAACCCCTGTTGCTCGGCCAACTCTGCCAGGTAATCGTCAATCAACTGCTGCATCTGACCCAGCTGCTGCATATCCCCTTCCTCAACGAACTCCGCCAGCGCCTCCATGTCGATTACGTACAGCTGGGCGTTTTCCCGAGCCTGCTCAATCTGCTCAATCAACTCGTCAATCTTCTCCAGCTCCTCCTTGATCTCAAGTCCCGCTGGCACGGTCATTGCCGTGCTGCCATGAAAGTCATAGCGGGCAGCGAGTTCATCAAGCTGGTACTTGTTGCCAAGTGACTCTATCAGGCCGATCAGCTGGCCCGCGAACTGGTCTCGCTGGTCCTCCAGCTGATACCAGAGTCGTTCCAGGTCATAGACCTGTTGCTCGTCAATCACCTGCTGGTAGTATTCCGCCAGTTGCTGAGGGGGAGTGGCTCGGTCCGCCCGCTGGTGAAAGTCCTGGTCGGCCAGCTGACGTACAGAATCGGTTTCATAGCTGGCCAGGATCTTGCGTTTTCTCTCCAGTAGAATCGCCAGGATGGCATCCAGGCTGGGGCCCAATCCAGAAATCTGGCTGGGATCGATTGTGATCGCCCGCGCCAGCTCTTCAGGAGTCAGCTGGCGATGACGGCCGTAAGCCAGTAGATGGTCGAAAGCGGACGAGACCAGGTCCGGAGGTGGTTGTGTCGGGCTGGGAAACCGCCGTGGGTCGTAACGCTGGTAGACGTGAATAATTCCACCCGGCACGGCAGCTTCCTTTCATCCAGACAGGAATCCGGTTTGGTTATCAGTCCGCAGCGTCCAGTCCCAGCTCCGCCAGCGCCTCGCTAAGCCACTCATCGAGTGACTCGTTGCCCTGCCCTGCCGACCGATCCGCCTGTCGATCGCGGCGGACAAGAGCAGCCGGGTCGTCGTTCAATTGGCGCATGGTGTCGTCGACAAGATTGGCATACTGGACCAGCTGCGGGTCAACCTCTGCCACTTCCAGCTTCGACATCTCAACTCGTGATGACAGCAGCGGAGCGAGCAACTCTGGCAGCGACACCAGTCCGGCGGACTCACCCTCCGGCTCCGATTCAGCCGAACCATTGGTATTCAGGATTCGCAGCGTTGCCGTGCCAAAGTTGGTGCGGCCGTCGGGAACAAAGCTGATGTCTTCCGGCTTGAGCCCCAGTGACAGCGCCTGGTTAAAAGATGCAATCGGGAATTCATCGTCACTGTCGTTGAGAGCAAACAACACATCACGGAATGCGTCTTCGTCTTGCGGCGTGTCAATCTCACCGGCCTTCATCTCGATGGTCGAAAACTCAAACTCACTGCGACCAATTCGCAATGTGTTCGCAGAACCACCGAGCTCATTGATCACGTCGAAGCTGGCATTGAAAAAGGGCTCCGTTTCAGAGCGGTCGTCCGGGCCTTGTCCGGTAAGGAATTCGCCCTGGTTTGCCTCTGTGTAAATCGTGGGAAAGACCGGATCCCGGAGATCGCCGTTCTCATCGGCTGCCGCTTCCACCATGCCGGTCGTGTACTCGATGTCAAAGTAAGCGGCAAATACGCCCCCACCCCCGCCGCCACCGCCTCGCACGTCCAGCACATAAGTCCTCAGCCAGAAGGCCTGACCCTCGCCAATCTCCGTGATCACCGCTCCGCTCTCATCGGTCGGTACCACTCGAATTCGCACGATCGGCGGCAAGACAACCTTTGCAAACTCAGACTGAACCAGGATCACGTCCAGCGACGTCACCGATCCGTCACGATTGACATCAAGGAATGGTGCCTGGTAAGGACGATCGCGGGTGGCTGACAACTCATGAGGACCTTGCTCGTTGAGCGTGTTGATGACCGTGAGGATGTCCCTGGCGGTGAAGTGCCTGTCATCATCGACATCAAAACCTCTCGGCACGCTCCGACTGAGCTGCTCCTGGTCGTCACCGTACGTCACCCCAGCTGCATACGACGCGCCATTGTGCCAGGGAAATTCGGTCTGAACTTCCAGCTCGACAACTCCCTCACCACTCGACAGCTCACCGTCACTTGCCAGGAACGTGAAACGGTCGGTGCGGTTGTAATTGGCATTGGGCGTGTAGCTGAAACTGCCATCCTGGTTGAACTCGAGTTCGCCGAATTCGGGGCCCTTGAGCAGCGAGAACGTCACGGCATCTTGATCGACATCATCCGCCAGCGTCGCCAATCCGCTGGCCACGTCGACACTTACCTGCTGGTTCTCATTCAGCTGGTAAAAACCGTCAGTCACGGTTGGTGCATCATTGACCGAATTCACCGTCAGCGTAAAGTTCGTGCTGGTCACCAGGTTGTCCGACTCCGTGGCAAGATCACCATCCAGCCCGCCGTCTTCGACCGAGACCGTGATCACGGTTGTGCCATGCTGATTGACCAGCGGCACAAAACTGATTGCGCCGCTCGACTGAGCCGAGCTGTAGCTGACCGTGGGGTTCGCCGCCAGGCTCTTGTTGCTGCTGGTCGCAGTCACCTCAAGTGGCTGGTTCTCGCCTCCACCCGCCAGGATTCCGGCCAGGTTGAGCGATTGCGACAAAGCGTCTTCATCCAGCTGCTGATCTGCAAGATCAGTAATCGTGGGAAGATCATTCACAGGATCCACGGTCACGGTGAAATTCTGACTGCTGCTGGCATTGTCGTCCGTGGTGGCCAAATCGCCATCCAGACCGCCATCCGTGACTGTTATCGTCACGACGGCCGAACCAGACTGGTCGGCCAGCGGTAGGAGGGAGATGGAACCGCTTGATTCGGCGGATGTGTAGCTTACAGTCGGGTTCGCGATCAGGGCCCTGTTACTGCTGGCTGCCGTCACCTGCAGCGGCTGACTTTCACCTCCACCGGTACTGATCCCGGCGAGGTCAATGTTCAATGTCGGCGCGTCCTCATTGATCGTCACGCTACCGAGGGCAGCCAACGTCGGTATGTCGTTGACCGCATTTACCGTGACGACAAACTCGTCGCTGATGGTGGCATTGTCGCTGGTCGTTGTCAGGTCGCCATCCAGTCCACCATCCGTGACAGTGATCGTGATCGTGGCCGAACCTGATTGATCAGCCATCGGAGTGAACGAGATCGAGCCGCTGGAATCAGCTGAGGCGTAACTGACGGTTGGGTTCGGAATCAGGCCGGTATTGCTGCTGACGACGGTTACCAACAGAGGCTGACTCTCGCCACCACCCGCGGTGATTCCCTCGAGGTCGACGGTCTGGGTCGATGCATCCTCGTTAATCGTCAAGTCACTCAACGCCGTTATCGTGGGGAGATCGTTGACCGGGCCGACCGTGACCATGAATGTCTGCTCTGTACTTCGATTGTCTGCAGCGGTTGCCAGGTTATCGTCCAGGCCGCCATCTTCAACCAATACTGTGACCGTCGCTGAACCCGATTGATCCGCCAGCGGAGCAAAGGAGATCGAACCGCTTGAGCTGGGCGATGTATAACTCACGTCCGGAATCGGAATCAGGTTGCTGTTGTCACTGGATGCAGCGATCCGCAACACCTGGCTTTCACCACCCCCGGCCGCTATCCCAGCCAGATTGACTGTCTGAACCGAAGCATCTTCATCGACCGTGACGCCAGCGATTGCATTCAACAGCGGGGCATCGTTGACCGCATTGACTGTGACCGTGAATGTCTGCTCGCTTGTGCCATTGTCGCCGGCGGTCGAAAGGTCCCCGTCCAGGCCACCGTCAGTAACGGTCACCGTCACAACCGCTGAACCCGACTGGTCGGCCAGCGGAGTAAACGAGATCGAGCCGCTGGAACTGGCCGAGCTATAACTGACGGCCGGGTTCGGAATCAGGCCGGTGTTGCTGCTGCTTGCGGTTATCTCCAATGGCTGGCTTTCACCACCCCCTGCAGCGATCCCCTGCAGATTGACTGTCTGGAGCGAGGCATCTTCATCGACCGTGACGCCGGCGATTGCATCCAACAGCGGGGCATCGTTGACCGCATTGACTGTGACCGTGAATGTCTGCTGCGTGGTGCCATTGTCGCCGGCGGTGGAAAGATCGCCGTCCAGGCCGCCATCGGTAACGGTTACCGTCACAACTGCCGAGCCCGACTGGTCGGCCAGCGGCGTAAATTGAATGGCACCAGTCGAATCGGGGCTGGTATATGTCACCGCCGGGTTGGCTATCAAGCTCAGATTATCACTCGCTGCCGTCACCGCCAGTGGCTGGCTTTCACCACCCCCTGCGGCTATTCCTTCCAGGTTGACTGTCTGGACCGAAGCATCTTCATCGACCGTGAGGCTGACGATTGCATCCAATAACGGGTCATCGTTGACCGGGTCGACCGTGACTGTGAATGTCTGCTCGCTTGTGCCATTGTCACCAGCGGTGGAAAGATCCCCGTCCAGGCCGCCGTCGGTAATAGTTACCGTGACGACCGCTGAACCCGACTGGTCGGCCAGCGGAGTGAACGAGATCGAGCCGCTGGAACTGGCCGAGCTATAACTGACGGCCGGGTTCGGAATCAAACCCGTGTTACTGCTGCTTGCGGTTATCTCCAATGGCTGGCTTTCACCACCCCCTGCGGCTATTCCTTCCAGGTTGACTGTCTGAACCGAGGCATCTTCATCGACCGTGACGCTGACGATTGCATCCAACAGCGGCTCATCGTTGACCGGGTCGACCGTGACCGTGAATGTCTGCTCGCTGGTGCCATTGTCGCCAGCGGTGGAAAGGTCCCCGTCCAGGCCACCGTCGGTAATGGTCACGGTCACAACTGCCGAACCCGACTGGTCCGACAACGGAGTAAACGAGATCGAGCCGCTGGAGCTGGCCGAGTTATAACTGACGGCCGGGTTCGGAATCAGGCCGGTGTTGCTGCTGCTTGCGGTTATCTCCAATGGCTGGCTTTCACCACCCCCTGCGGCGATTCCCTCCAGGTTGACTGTCTGGAGCGAGGCATCTTCATCGACTGTGACGCTGAAGATTGCATCCAATAACGGGTCATCGTTGACCGGGTCGACCGTGACTGTGAATATCTGCTCGCTTGTGCCATTATCGCCAGCGGTGGAAAGGTCCCCGTCCAGGCCACCGTCGGTAATAGTCACACTGATCGTAGCCGAACCGGATTGATCAGCCAGCGGAGTGAACGAGATCGAGCCGCTGGAATTGGCCGACGTGTAGCTGACCGCTGGATTCGGGATCAGGCCGGTGTTGTCACTGATCGCGGAGACCGCCAATGGCTGGCCTTCACCACCCCCGGCAGCGATTCCTTCCAGGTTGACTGTCTGGACCAAGGCATCTTCATCGACCGTGAAGCCAGCCATCGAATCCAGCAGCGGGTCATCGTTGACCGGGTCGACCGTGATCTTGAACGTGCTGCTGATAAAGTCGTTGTCACTGGCCGTATCGAGATCTGCGTCAGCACCACCATCCTCCACAGTCACGGTGATCAGGGCGCTCCCAGAGGCATCGGCAACTGGTGTAAACGCCAGTGAGCCGGTTGTCTCAGCTGAGGCGTAGGTCACCACCGGATCGGGTATCAGGCCAACATTGTTACTACCAGCAGTAACCCGTATCGGTTGAGATTCGTTACCGCCTGCTGCGATACCGGTCAGGTCCACGATCGTTGTGACGCTGTCCTCATCGACCTGCCGGTCCGTAACCAAGTCAATCACAGGAGGATCGCTGACGGCGCCAACACGGACGGTGAACTGCTTGGCAGTCGATTCATTATCAGCAGCCGTGAGCAGATCACCATCCAGCCCGCCATCGGTGACGGTGACCGTGATTACGGTATTCCCGGACTCTTCTGCAATTGGCTGGTAAGAGAGTGTGGCGTTTGAGCTGGGGGACGTATAGTCGACCGCAACAGACCCAACCAGGCCAGTGTTGCTGCTGACCGCTGTCACCTGCAGTGGCTGGCTTTCACCACCTCCGGCTGCGATACCGGAGACGGGTTGGCTTTGCTGGGGCGCATCTTCGTCGATACTTACAGTCGCCAGGGATGCGAAGACCGGGCTATCGTTGACCGGATTCACAGTAACTGAGAATGTCTTGACTGTACTGACATTGTCGTTGCTGCTTGAGAGGTCGCCATCCAAGCCCCCGTCGGTGACTGTGACGGTGATCGTGGCGGTACCCGATTGATCCGCCAGCGGCTGATACTTCAGTGAGCCAGCGGAATTGCCGGACACGTAGGTAACAGACGGGTTGAGAACGAGATTCGTATTATCGCTCGAGGCGGTAATCTGAATTGGCTGGTTTTCGCCACCGCCGGCCGAGACACCAGCGATCGATACTGTCTGCTGGATGGCATCCTCGGCGACTGAGAGGTTAGCCAGCGTGTCGACCGTGGGATCATCATTCACCGGATCCACAACGATGTCAAAAGTGTTGGTCCGGCTGGAGTTGTCAAATGCAGTCTCCAGGTCCCCGTCGAGGCCTCCGTCGGTAACAGTCACAAAGATCTTGACGGTCCCCGACTGGTCAGCAAGCGGCGTATAGGCCAGTGACCCGATGGAAGCTGCCGATGTGTAAGTCACGGTCGGATGAGGAATAATATTTGTGTCGCCGCTGATCGCCGTCACCTGCAGTGGCTGGTTCTCCCCGCCACCAGCACTCACTCCTGCAAACGGCACCGATTGCTCAGCAGCATCTTCGCTGATCGTGGAGTCATCGATCGCGCCCAAGGTGGGCAGATCATTTACTGCGCTGACGGTCACATCGAAGGTGCGAACCGTGCTGGCATTGTCGCTGTTCGTCGCCAGGTTGCCGTCCAATCCGCCATCGGTCACTGTGACCGTGATCGTGGCCGCGCCCGACTGGTCCGCCAGCGGCTGATATTTCAGTGAGCCACCCGAATTACCAGACACGTAGCTCACAGACGGGTTGGGAACGAGATTCGTGTTATCGCTCGAAGCGGTAATCTGAATTGGCTGGTTTTCGCCGCCGCCGGCCGAAACACCAGCGATCGATACTGTCTGCTGGATGGCATCCTCGGCGACTGAGAGGCTGGCCATGGTGTCGACCGTGGGAACATCATTCACCGCGTCGACCGTGACGGTGAACGATCTGACCGTGCTGGCATTGTCGTTGTTCGTCGCCAGGTTGCCATCCAATCCGCCATCGGTCACCGTGACTGTGATCAGGGTGCTGCCGGACGCATCCGCAAACGGCGTGAACTTGAACGACCCAGTTGTCTCCGGAGTTGTATAGCTGACGGACGGGTTGGGGATCAGGCTTGTGTTGGAGCTGGTCGTCGTCACCTGCAGTGGCTGGCTCTCCCCGCCACCAGCACTTACTCCTGTAAACGGCACCGATTGCTCAGTAGCATCTTCGCTGATCGTGAGATTATTGATCGCGGTGACCGTGGGCACGTCGTTGACCGGATCGACCGTCACATTAAACGTGCGAACCGTGCTGGCATTGTCGTTGGCTGTTGCCAGGTTGTTGTCCAGCCCGCCATCGGTCACTGTGACGGTGATCGTGGCCACGCCGGACTGGTCTGCCAGCGGCTTAAATTGAATCGAGCCGATCGAATCAGCCGAGCTGTAGCTGACTGAGGGATTTGGCACGACGCTGATGTTGTTGCTGGCTGCCGTCACCCTGAGCGGTTGACTCTCGCTCCCACCGGCGGTGATCCCCGACAGGTTGACTGTCCTGGTATCGTCGTCCTCATCCATGAACAGATTGGCCAGCGTGTCGATTGTCGGTTCATCGTTGAGCGGGCTAACGGTAACCGTGAATGTTCTCGTTGTGGTTTCATTGTCGTTGGTCGTTGCCAGCTTGCCATCCAGGCCAGCATCCTCAACCGTCACCGTGATCAGGGCACTTCCTGAAGCGTCCGCGACCGGTGTCAGCTTGATCGATCCAGTGGAATTGGCTGACGCATAGGTGACCGGCGGATTGGGAACGAGGCCGATGTTGTCGCTGCTGGCCTTGACGGCCAGCGCCTGGCTTTCCCCTCCCCCGGCAGATATCCCAGCTAGCTGGACATCCTCCGAGGAATCCTCATCGATGGACAGGTTAACGAGGGAATTGACCGTCGGCACATCATTCACCGCGTTGACTGTAACAGTAAACGTCTCGACCGTACTTTTGTTGTCGCCTCCCGAGTTCAGGTCTCCATCCAGGCCACCATCCTCAACAGTCACGGTGATCGTGGCTGTTCCTGACTGGTCCGCCACCGGCGCAAATGAAATCGAGCCCGTGGAATTGGCCGAGGTATAGCTGACAGAGGGATTCGGAATGAGACTGGTGTTGTCGCTCGCTGCTGTGACCTTCAGCGGCTGACTCTCACCCCCCCCGGCCGTGATCCCCGACAGGTTGATGATCCTGGTATCGTCGTCCTCATCCATTGACACGTTCGTCAGCGTGTCAATCGTGGGGTCATCATTAACCGCGCCGACAGTCACCGTGAACGTCGTCGACGTGGTGCCATTACCGTTGGCTGTGGAAAGGTTGCCGTCCAGGCCACCGTCGGTGACCAGGACAGTAATCGACGTGCTCCCGGACGCGTCTGCCACGGGTGTATAGACAAATGATCCGGTCGAGCTGGCGGACTCATAGCTGACTGAGTTGATAAGGATCAAGTCGCTGTCACCGCTCGTCACGCCGACCGAAAGCGGTTGGCTTTCGCCGCCACCGGCCGTGATTCCACTCAGCGAAACAGTCTGCGACTCGGCATCCTCCGAAACGGTCCTGGTGCTAATCGCCGTGATCGTTGGATCATCGTTGACCGGATTGACGGTCACGGAAAAGATGCGATTGCGGAAAGCGTTATCGTTACTGGTGGAAAGGTTGCCATCCAGCCCGCCATCTTCGACCCTCACCAGGATGAGTGCTGACCCTGAGGCATTCGAGACCGGCGTGTAGAAAAGTGTTCCAGTGGAGTTGGCCGACGTGTAACTGACCGTCGGGTTCGGTATCAGGCTGGTCTTGTTACTGAGTGCCGCCACACGGAGTGGCTGGCTCTCGCCTCCACCTGCGCTGATACCGACAAGCGAGACAGACTGTTGAGCTGCATCCTCGTTGACCGTCAGGGGCGAAATAGTGCTGAGGGTCGGCTGGTCATTAACCGCATTGACTCTGACGGTAAAGACCTCGACTGTCTCGCCGTTGTCCGCTGTTTCGGTGAGATCTCCATCCAGGCCGGCATCGGTCACCGTAACGGTAATCGTTACGGTGCCGAAAGCATCTGGATTCGGCGTGAGCCTCAGGCTGCCAGAGCTGGCCGCAGATTCATAGCTGACGGTCGGGTTGGGAATCAGGGTGGCATTACTGCTGACGGCCGTCACGGCGAGCGATTGGTTCTCACCGCCGCCAGCCGTAATCCCAATCAGGTCAAGTGTCTGCTGGGACGCATCCTCGTCGATCGTGATGTCGTCGATCGCCGAAATAGTGGGGACGTCGTTGACCGCATTCACAGTGACCACGAATGTCACAGAAGTAGAAGCATTGTCCCTTGCATCATCCAAGTCACCGTCCGGACCCGCGTCTTCGACAACAACTGTGATCGAGGCGGTACCCGACTGGTTTGGTTCTGGCGTGAAGGAAATCGAACCGCTGGAAGCTGCCGATGTATAGGTAACCGTTGGGTTCGGTATCAGGCTGGTGTTGTCGCTGCTGGCCGTCACCTGCAGGACCTGGCTCTCTCCACCGCCAGCCGTGATACCTGAGAGGTTGACTGTCCGGGTGTCCGCATCTTCACTCAGCGTAAGATTCCCCAGCGAGTTGATCGTGGGGGCATCGTTGACCGACGCCACCGTGACCTTGAATGTCGTGTCGACGAATGAATTATCGTCTGGCGTGCCTAGCTCACCGTCCAGTCCACCGTCTTCCACGCGGACGGTCACATTGGCTACACCGGATTTATCCAGTGCTGAATCAAAATTCAGATTGCCAGTCAGATTGGAATTCGAGAATGTCGTTGTTATCGAATCAAATAGCGATGGGTTATCGCTGCTGGTGGTTACTTGAACATCCTGGCCATCCCCCGCCCCAGCGGTGACATCATTGAGCAGGATTACTCCCGCCCCAAAGTCTTCAATGGTATTGACATCACTAATCGCCCGGATCGTGGGCGGATTCCAGTCTCCGTGCAGCTGTACGATACCGATGTCGCCACTGGAGTCGCCTGCCACCACGATCCGGCCATCCGGTCGAACCGCGACCGCATAAGCCTGATCCGTGGTGCCGGAACCAACGGAAATCACCACCGACGGAGAAGTCCCACTGCCAAAGGAGCTGTCTGGTACTCCATCAAACAAAAGCCGAGCGACCCCAAAGTCATTACTGTTCCCACCGCTTGCCGAAAATCCGGCCACGATGATTTTGCCGTCTGCCTGCAATGCGGCCCGGTAACCAACATCGTCCCCCGACACCAGCGACAGATTCGTTTCGCCGCCGTTGCCAAAGCTGGCATCGTCACTTCCATCAGGAAAGTACCGCCGTACAAAAAAGTCCGAAGCCACGGTCCCGGTTACCCCGACGACAAGAATTCGATTGTCGGGCAATTCCAGGATACTCGTCACATTACCCTCGCGAACCGTCGGTTTGGCATTCCCAACCACCTCTCCGACGCTATTGAACAGCTGTATTTCACCGGTCTTTTTAACTGCCAGGAAATTACTGTTGTCGATCGCAGAGACACCCGAGAAGTCGCCAGGCACAATCAGGCTGAGTTGACCTCCGTCCGCAGCCACTCGATAGACTCCCGTTTCGCTAGTCAGCAGGATCTGGCCATCCGGTTGAAGGTCAATATCGTGAATGCGGGAACTGCCGCTAAGCGAGATACCGCCACCGCTACCGAATGAGGAATCGATCTTGCCATCTTCTGCAGAGTAACGAACCAGGACCTGGTTTCCACCAATCAACAATCGTCCCTGGCGGTCGATCTCGAGGGATGATCCTGGGTGTGTCTTGTCCAATATGCCTGTCTTGATCAGACCGCCACTGCCGAAGGACCCGTCAATCGCCAGCTCAGGCTCAAATCGAATCGCGCCGACTTCATCGCCCATCACCCCCACGCCGATGATCGATCCGCCTGGCAACACTTCCATCTGGTCGATGTAATCAAGGCCGCCGGTTAGAGCGAGGATTTCCTTGCCATTGCCGCTAAATGAGGTCTCCAGTTCCCCTGGTATGGTTGTCCAACTAGGCGTCGCATTGAAGCTGAGGTTGGAGCTCACCACCCTGATCGAGACGGCGTCCGAATCGGTGAGTGCGCCACCGCCGATGTTCCCCAGGTCGTTGGACATAATGAGGATCCCGGCGCTCGAACCGGTGTAGCCTCGCGCCGGGTCAAAAACCAGCCAACTCAGCGCATCATTGATCCTCGATTGCGGTCCCCGGACTGTGATTTCGGCGTCATTCAGACCATCACCCTTGAGGAAGGTGATGTCGTTTCCTACCGCATCACGCGTGACCATCGTCATTGTGCCCCTGACGGCACGCAGGGTGACAAGCATTTCAATATCGGTGCCGTCCGGATCCGTCACTTGGATCCCATTACCAAGGTCCTCGGTAAAGGCAAATGGCTGTTCCAGCAGTGCGGTCTGCAGCGTGTTTGGCACAATGTTGACCGGCGGAGCATTGGCCAGCAGGATGCGGTCTTCCAGCATTTCCACGCGCGGCCGAAAGAAACGACGGACGCTTTTCGGTCGCCGTCGACGAAACCGACGGCGCAGCGATCGAACTGCGCGACTCATGAATAAGTCCAGACGAACAAATACTGCGAAATAATTGGCAAGGATGGATTGCAGGGAATTGTCGCAGCCAGCAGTGAAAAGGCCAGTCAGCGCGAGCTCTCCAGCAACTTGCCTATCTTAACTTGTCGAGCAGATCAGGTGGTAGTACTAAGCTGATTTGCTTGGCCTTCGCAGACCAGCCAGGGCTAGTTTTCTTCTTCTGAATTCGCTGCAGGAGTCTCATAGCTGACCTGGCCATGCCGCTGGGCCCGCGAGACCATATCGAGTGCGTGCAGTCCAGCCAGCACGAATTCAACGCATGCTGCTCGCATCGCCTCGTCTTCCGCTGCGTTGACTTCAAAAGCCCGCTCCCAGATCTGGGGCACGCGTTTGAGCCGTTCGGCATAAATCGACGAGGGCAATCCATCCCCGACTTCGATCTTCACACCCTTGCCAAAGACCTCACCAATCTCCTCCAGGCCGTGCCGATCCACGTACTCGGCAAAGACCGTGCTGACGGCTTCAGCGAGCACCGATTCCAGCACTTGCTGTTCACTCATCTGGTGGCTTCCCATCAGGTCCAGTTCCAGCTTGCCGAGTGAAGACGAGGTAATGTGTGCGAGGTCGCTAATGCGGGGAACGGCGGGTTTTTCACCCAATAGAATGGCCCGCCGACGGGCGCTCGCGACCATCGTCCGGTAGTTAGCAATACTCAGCCTGGCGCTCACGCCGGATTGTTGATCGACATAGCGACTCTTGCGAGCTTCGACCGAGACCTGCTCGACAATCTCCTTCATGAAATAGGGCACGACGACCGGGTAGTCGCCGTCCAATTCCAGCCCCGCCTCCTGCTCCATGATTTCGATACCGAGCTGCCGGTCGCGGGGATAGTGAGTCTGGATCAGCGACCCAATCCGATCCTTCAGCTGTGGGATCACCTTGCCACTGCGGTTGTATGTGGCCGGGTTCGCCGAAAACAGAATCAGCACATCGATTTCAAATCGCACCGGGTAGCCGCGGACCTGGACGTCTCGCTCTTCGAGGATGTTAAACATCCCGACCTGCACAAGTTCGTCCAGTTCCGGAATCTCATTCATGGCAAAGATGCCGCGGTGCATCCGTGGAATGAGACCAAAATGGAGTACATCCTCGGTGGACATGCTGGCTCCACTGGCCAGCTTGCCAGGATCAATCTCGCCGATAATATCGGCGAATTTCGTCCCCGGCGCGAGCCGTTCGGCATAACGATCTTCGGCGGCCCACCACGAGATTGGCACATCCTCATCCGCATGTTGCTGGAGAAAC
>Ga0209501_10002853_pt1 | contig 17816 bp, 12 predicted proteins | sample ArcticOcean_MG_C_4_FD_187434 | JGI IMG/M metagenome (GOLD analysis project Ga0209501, IMG submission 187434) | Marine microbial communities from western Arctic Ocean - ArcticOcean_MG_CB4_134 (SPAdes) (version 2) | ecosystem: Environmental > Aquatic > Marine > Oceanic | place: Arctic Ocean...
CAAGCTGTTCGTCGTTCGCCACGCCGCTGCGGTTTGGACCAAGGATCCCCGGCCAATCCCCGCCCTGGGTCGTTGTCACTGGGACAACGAACGACGACGCAAGAAATAGCCCAATGAGCGAAAGTCTGAGTTGTGAGAGAATCTGGAGTCCAGGAATCATGGGGTTTCCTCGGAAAAATTGGACGGCGGGCCGAAACCGCGGAGTTTAGCCATTATCATAACCAAAGTCGCCGGGCAAGAAACCAACGACTGGCCAGAAATCGGTGGCCGAGAATCGACTTAGCCGGGCGAAACTCGCTGTGCTCCCACTCGTCACACCGGGGTTGTTCACGATATGATGTCGGGTTTGTCTCGCCGAGCGGGAGTATCCCTGCTTGCGGATCGTCACGAAATGATGCCTCGCCGAGCCTTGGTTCGCGGTCGATACCGCTGAAAGTCCCTCGGCGATGCATTGTCATGATGAGTCATGATACGGAGTTACGTGCCTTGGAGGCAGAATCCCAACCCGACGACTTCGCCCACCGGCCGCATCGTACCGGCGTGAAGAAAAAGGGACGACTTGGCGAAACCATCATATTCGCCGGGTTGTTGCTGTTGGGTTGCGCTGCGCTGGGGGTCATGCTGAGCGCCGTGGTAGTGCCTGAGTGGCAAGCTAACCGCGAGTTCATTGAACATAGGGCAACCGTGCTTGCCGCCGAAGTTGTCAAGGTCGAGGGCGACGAGGGCGTGAGCTATCGCCCGCTGATCAATATCCAATATGAGATTGACGGCCACCAGTACCAGGTCGAGACCTACGACATTAACACGCTTCAGGGTGGCAGCTACACGTTTGATCGGGAGGAAGCGGACCGAATCATCGACGACTATACGATCGGCGAGGAGATTTCCTGCTGGTACGACACGAGAGACAATCGTCGGGCCGTGATCCAACGAGGTTACCGTTGGTGGATTTGGCCGTTTCTCGCGGTACCAATCGCAGTAATGGCAATCGGTGGCGGTGGCTTGTTTTTTGCGATTCGCAATTGGGGCAAGTCGCGAGAATACCGTGCGGCGACCGATCAACGCGGCACCGCTGAACTGTTTGACGAGCCAGAGGAGAAACGAGGAGTTTTTCCCAACATCCCCAGTGTCGAAGAGATCACTAATAGTCCAGGCACGACGCTGAGTTTTCGTTTACCAATATCCACGTCACGCGGTTGGAAATTAATGGGCACGCTGCTGTTGTGTCTATTTTGGAATGGCATCGTCGCCATTTTTGTCGTGGTGGCAGTCCGAGGCCATCTATCGGGTGCCGGAAACTGGCTATTGACGCTGTTGTTGCTGCCATTTGTCGCGGTGGGCGGCTGGTCAATCTACTATTTCCTACGGCAGCTCTTGGTGACCACCGGGGTGGGACCGACCCGTATGGAGATTTCGCTTCATCCGATTCATCCCGGTGAAAAATGCGAGATTCTGGTGTCACAAACTGGCCGACTTTCGATGCGCGCTTTGGAAATCCACTTGACGTGCGACGAGTCGGCAACGTATCAACAGGGGACGGATACCCGTACAGAAAGCCATCGGGTCTATGAGCAGCAGGTATTCTCCCGTGAGAAATTCGAGATTGAACCGGTCTCGCCGTATGAAGGTCGGTGTTCTCTGCGAATCCCCGCCGACGCGATGCACTCGTTCAAAGCCGACCATAATGAAGTGACGTGGCAGTTGCGAGTTCGTGGACGTGTCGCGCGGTGGCCTGAGTACGAGCGCAGTTTTCCAGTCATTGTGCATCCTCGATTGTCGGCCGAGACGACCCCGTGAACGAACCACTGATCAGTTTTCATCTCGACCGGGTGCCTCGGATTTATTTCCCCGGCGACGATTTATCCGGGGAGTACCAGATCGATGCGACAAAGCCGGAGGAAGTTGCGGCGATCGAGATGTCGATTCTTTGGTTGACCGAGGGCAAGGGCGACGAAGATCTCTACGTCCATGACTTTGAGCGGCGTGAAAACGCTGGACCGTTGCTCAATCAGCTACACGTACTGCACCGTTTCAGCAACACGCTACCGAACAGCCCGCTCACCTACGAGGGGTCGATCGTTAAGATCCACTGGTGTGTTCGGATCCGGCTGTTCATGGCTGATGGCCAGGAATTTGTCGAGGATTTTCCGTTTGAGTTGGCAAAATGCGAATCGGTTGACACCACGAATCCGTGAACGACTCGCCCTATGACCTCCCGCCAGGAAACCCCTTCTCAACTCGAAATGTGCGCCCGGGCTCGATTGCCTACTTGTTTCCGAGCGGTGATAACGCTGAGTCGGTGGTCGGTCGGCTTCGGGAAAATGACTGGAAAGGTGCGGTCGTTGGCCCACACGGAAGCGGCAAATCAACGTTGTTGGCGACCTTGCAGCCGGTCCTCGTATCACACGGGCGGGACCTCGTGCGGTTCACGCTGCGAGACGGTCAGCGATGCCTGCCTGCAGAGACGAGCGACAATAACTGGCATGCTCACACATTACTGGTTATCGATGGCTATGAGCAACTGAGCCGGGCATCTCGCCGGCAACTTTTCCGCATGATCGCACAAAAGGGCAGCGGACTGCTTATTACCACGCATGACGCGCCGGTTCTTCTGGAAGTCTTTCGCACCGGAACCGACATTCATGCGTTCAGGAAAATCGCTCGCTCTCTTGCGAGTTCCCACCACGATGGCGAACAGGAGGTGATTACCAACGACCAAATCGACGCCGCTTTCGCCCGCCATGAGCCCGATCTGCGAGAGGCGCTGTTTGAACTCTACGATCGATTCGAAGAGCAACGATCGCATTAGCCGCCGCGCGCAGGGGACAGCAGCAGCCCAATGAACTGCCTTGCCTGGTCCTGAATCCCCGGTCGTGTGCTCTCACGAGGCCCGGCGACATTGAGACGCCGGATATCGTGTCCGGCGATCCAGCGGCGGACGTCGTCGATGCCGGAGTCAGTATCTGACTGTAGATCGATCACCAACACCGGTTTTCTGCCGGACGCCAACTGGTGAGTGAGTTTCGTTCCACCGCTCAACGGACCAAAACACAGGATTAGCGTACCGTCCGAGTCTCGAACGTTGGCCGCCGTACGCGTTGAGTAGTCCGGCGATGATATCGGCACCAGTCCGTATCGTTCCGAGATGACTCCATCCTCGGCCTTGTGACCGGCGGGACACCAACCACCGTGAGCGACGCCGGCGTCAATCGCGGCGTCCAGTGCGCCGCGATCCACCCCGGTCTGTCCTCCGGAAACGATTCGCTCTAGCGGGCCCATGCTAGCGCCGCAACGTTCGGGCCGGCTCGCGGGCGACCGAATCGACAGCCCGCGACTTCGGGGTTTTCTGATTACCGGGAAGAATCAGTTCCCAGCCCGGTTTGAGATGATCATAGTCATCGCCGATGAGCTTGCGATTCAACTCGTAGATTTCCCACGAACGGGCGATTCGTCCGAGTCGGTCGCTCGCGATGCTGAACAACGTGTCACCCTCCTGGACCTTGTAGATAATTCGTCCCTGACGTCTGGCCGTGCTGACTGTGGTCGCTCGATAGTAGCTGTCCGCCTGCTTTCGCTTTTTCGGACAGAGGACGGGGTAATTCTTTCGAAGCATCGCTACGGTTGGCGTCGAAATCTTATCGCCCACCCGCAACTGATTCGGTTCAGGATACTTCTTGCGATTGTGTTCGATTAACGCTTTGAAAAAGTCGCCGGTCCCGTAGATCTTCTTCGAGATCGCGTAGAAACTGTCGTTCGGCCCGACGGAGTAGCTGCCTTTGTTTTCAACACGTGACGTGGTCGGAGCGATTCTGGCGCTGCTCGCCGGGCTAATCCGCACGGGATATCGCTGCGCCGAGTCCTGTCGCGCCGTTACCGTCGGCTCGCGCTGGCGTTTCGACGAGGACTTGAACTGCTGCCATGACGGTTGCTGGGCAACCTGATTCCGGGCAGAAGGTGATCGTTGCTCGGCTGTTGTGCCGCCAACGAGCGCCGCTGGGGGACCGAATCCACGCAAGGGATTGGAGCCGTCCGTCGGGGTTTGATACACGCGTTCGGGGCTGGGACGCAATTGGGCGTCTTCCGCCGGGCGCAACAGTCCCGCGGTGTTACCGCTGGTCTGCTGTGTGGGGACGTGCAAACGCCTGCTGCTGAAAGGATCAAATTGGCGCGAGTCGCCCTGTTGCTGAGCCTTGTTTCGGTGTGGCTGTGTCACACCTTTTCTCGGCAGAAAAGACCGCCCTGGCTGTCGCTGTCTCGCATCCTGCCGGCGATTCGCCGCCTCGGCACCGACCCAACTCGAACCTTCGTCTCGTCTCCATCCGTTGGCCGGCGAGTCGGTTTTACTCGTTGCCGCAGAAGCTTTAACGACTGTCGCCTCGGCACCGGGGCCTAAGGATTTGGATTCCAATCCGACAGACTTCTTTGCCGCAGGAACAGACGCCGCTGGCACCTCTTTCGTCCCGGAGATACGCCGCACAACCACGACACCGAATATCACCAACAACAGCGTGATGATTCCCAGTCCAATCTTGATTTCCTTACTCATCTTGACGGCCTCCTCATGAGGCTAGAGTGCTGTGATCTATTAGATTCGCTCCGCCACGCGAAGTTTCGCGCTGCGGCTGCGCCGGTTGGTTTCGATTTCTCTTGATCCTGGCCCGATGGGCCGCTTGGTCAGTATCCTTAGTCGGTCGTCCTCGCGAAACGCTTCTTTCACGCGCCGATCTTCTAGTGAGTGAAAGCTGATCACGGCGATACGTCCGCCCGGCTTGAGACTGTCCGGCATCCGACGCAACGCAATTTCCAAAGATTTTAGTTCGTCATTTACCGCGATCCGAAGGGCCTGAAATGTCCGTGTCGCTGGGTCGATTTTCTCTCCACCGCGGCGCTTTGGTATGCATCTTCGTAACAGCATTGCCAAATCCGCGGCCGTTTCAATCGGCTCCTGTCGACGCCGTTCTACGATTTTTCTCGCGATCCGCCGACTGTATCGTTCCTCTCCATATGCGTAGATCAGATCAGCCAGATGCTTTTCACCAAGCCGGCCAATCAGCCGATAAGCCGGCTCGCCCTGTTCTACATCGAACCGCAAATCCAGCGGCCCGTCTGAATCAAAACTAAATCCTCGCCCTCGATCAGCCAGTTGGTCGCTCGACAGCCCCAGATCCATGACGATGCCATCGACTTTTTCGACTCCCGTTTCGGGCAAGATCTCCGGCAGATTGCAATAGTTCTCCTGAACCAGTTGAACTGGCATGCCTGACAAGTTTTTCTCCGCCCGCTCAATCGCGGCCGCATCCAAATCCATCGCAATCACGCCGCCTTCTGTGCCAACACGTTCCGCCAGGGCGCGAGTGTGACCGCCACCACCGAGCGTGCCGTCAACAAACCATTTTCCCGGCTGTGGGTCCAGCCAAACGACAATCTCCTCGAGCAGGACCGACACGTGCACCGGTTGGGACTCGTCCATGGCTTGCCGAAAAGGCTCTCACGGGGCGCGCACGGCGTTGCCGCGTCAGGGACCCGTAATTCGCTACGATGATTGATTGAAGGGATAAGTGAGACCGACAGAGATGACTCTGGAAGCCTCGGTGTCATGTGTTTCTTGGTTGCCGGCCGAACGGCCAGCCGAAGGGTCGTGTCTCGCGCCATACTGGCCGACCTGTTCAAGCCAGCTAGTTAGGCATCCAACCCGGGCGACTTCCATGCGCCCGAGTTGGGTTGGATGCTTGTGGATTACTCGTCAGCGCGAGACGACGAATTGCTCCACAGTCCGCAACCGAAATGCATCCGTGCTTTCGGCCCACAAGACCCGTGTTGTCGCGGACGACCGGTGGCCGCTGGCCGACCGCGTGGATCTTGCGTAAGAGCGAACAGGACGAACCTGTCTGAATAGACTCCTTCACTCGTTTGTGCCGGCCGGCTTGCGTGGTTCCACCACACAAAATGCCGCCTCGGCGATTTCGTCGTAATGGGACTGACGTTCAGCCAAATAGGCTTCCCACCGCGTCGGATCCCATAGTTCCATATGATCTTCGATGCCCAATAGCACTGCGTCCTTTCCTAGATCCGCCCACTGCGCCAAATCGGGCGGAATTCTGACTCGGCCCTGCCGGTCCAGTTCGATCGCCGTGGCTCGGGCGTAAAACATGCGGCGAAATGCCCTCACGTCTTTGCCTGCCGGCGAGTTCTGGGCCAGTTGGTCGGCCAGTCGATTGAGCGATTCCTCCGTATAAATTGCTAGCGAGCCATCGGTGCTTGGGGCCACAAAAAGCACAACGGCCCCGTTGCGTCCCAACACATCACGTAGCGCCTTGGGGATGGCGATTCGCAGCTTTTCGTCGATCGCACGAACAAATGACCCCGTCAGCAACATGATTTACCACTTTTCCCCACTGAGTCCCAATTACGCCCAAGCATATCCATGCGGCCCCAAACGTCAACACGGATTTTTCTCGGGTTTTAGCCATGTTCATCCCATCGCGTGAACGTAGGTCCAAGCCACGTCACGACTTCCATAAATGTGGATTTTTTTCGGCGAGGAAGAAAATAATTTGCGAAGGGTCGCCCACCGCACTACCTAGTGCATGGTCCCAGCGGCACCACAATATCTTGATTCGTCCGAACGGTCGATTCGATCTGATAATCTCAGCCGTCGTTGCGGTCTCGACGGATTTCGGTTGCGGCTTATACTCGTTTGCCTGAGATGCGTAAAGACCGCTTGGCTGGCGATCAACCCCGGTCAAAAGGCCAAAATTCCCCTGAAAACACCGCGATTCCCGCACTATCTGCATGTCTGAGCTGGACCAATACGACTACGATCTGCCACGAGAACTCGTGGCGCAGCAGCCCCTAGTCCGCCGGACTGATGCGCGGCTTCTGGTGGCGGATCGCAACTCAAAGACGATCTCCCACAGCCATATTCGCCACATTACCGAGTGGCTTTCACCGGGCGATTGCCTCGTGCTGAACGACACCCGCGTCGTTCCGGCTCGGCTGCTGGGTCATCGCACCCAGACCGGGGGCAAGTGGGAAGGCCTGTTCCTCCGCGTCGACGAAGAGGGCCACTGGCGAATCCTCTGCAAAACTCGGGGCAAACTCACTCCCGGCGAAACCGTCAGCCTGCTGGGTGATGCGTCCGGCGACGATCTGCGGCTGCGGCTGATCGAAAAACTGCCCGATGGCCAGTGGATTGTCCATCCTGAGTCCGACGAAGCGACCTTCGATCTGCTCGCCCGTGTCGGTCGCGTCCCGCTGCCCCAGTACATCCGTGGCGGGGAAATGGTCGCCGACGACGTCCAGCGATACCAGACCGTCTTTGCCCGTCAGGACGGAGCTGTCGCCGCGCCGACCGCGGGCCTGCATTTCACTCGGGAATTGCTCCAAAAGGCCGAGTCATCCGGCATATCGACCTGCTTCGTCACGCTCCACGTAGGGCTCGATACCTTTCGGCCCGTCAAGGTCGACTCGCTCGCCGATCACACCATGCACAGCGAATGGGGCAGCATCAACGAGGCCACAGCCGAGCATCTGACCCGCTGTCGAGCCGAAGGCGGCCGGATTGTCGCGGTCGGCACCACCTCGGTTCGCGTCCTGGAAACGGCGTCGTCCGGCGGAGTCCTGCGTCCCTGGAGCGGTCCGACCGACCTGTTTATCCGCCCACCGTACAAGTTTCAGGCCGTTGACGCCCTAATGACCAACTTTCACCTGCCACGGACGACTCTGCTGGTGCTGGTTCGCACCTTCGGCGGCGACGCCCTGATCCGCCAGGCCTATGAGCAGGCCATCGCCGAGGAATATCGCTTCTACAGCTACGGTGACACCATGCTGATCCGCTAAAACCCGTTTCGCGGCTGCGCCCACGCAGCCCTCTCACCAAAAAGCCTACCACTTAGAGCCCGTCCTTACCCGTGTCCCTTACCCGTGTCCCTTACCCGTGTCCCTTACCCGTGATGCTTGCATGATTTCCACTCATCCCATAAAACGGTCTCCAGCAAACGGATCCGCTTCTTCTCCGCCTGAAAGGAATCGCCGTGTCGATCGTCGAAACCGAACGTGTGTTGGTTGTCCCCACCGAGATATTTCACCGCCTCGGCCACTTCCAGGGCTTCAGCACCGATGTGGATCGCTACCTAGAAGAGCTACTTAGCCCCGAACATGTCAGCTACCGACCGCGGAGCGAGATGGAGCAGGATCCCAGCTTTAAGCAGCTCATCCCCTACGTCATTTTCCGCCACACCGACGCCGACGGCGAGCAGAGCGTTTTTCAGTACACGCGGGGCGGTGGAGGTGGCGAGGGCCGGCTGCACAGCAAACGCAGCATCGGCATCGGCGGCCACATTTCGTCGGTCGACACCGAATCGGCCGATCTACATCCCTACGAAGAAGGCATGCGTCGCGAGCTCGAAGAAGAGGTCGCGATCGACACCGACTACCGGGCTCAGTGCGTCGGCCTGATCAACGACGACGAGACGGAAGTCGGCACGGTCCATCTCGGCGTGGTCCACATCTTCGACGTTGATTCGCCGCAGGTCGAACCCCGCGAGAGCGAAATCATCGACACCGGCTTTCGTCCGATCGAAACGCTCCTGGCCGATCTCGATGGCTTCGAGACCTGGTCCTCGATCTGCCTCGAAGCACTCTTCGCCGGCAAGTAGCCGACCTCGCGCATCGATTTTTCCCTTGACAGTTTCGCGGGTGCGTCCACGCACCACTCTTGCTCAGTGATTTTCCCTCTTTTGATTCCTTTCAAACAGTCAAACACCATTGTCGATTCAAAACACCTCCGCGCTCGACAAGTCACAACTCCGCTCGTCGCAACAGGTTGCGACGCTAAATGATCCCGCGCTTCGGGCCCCCGTTCGATAAGTCACTTGGCCAACAATCGGCAACATTTCGCCGCTACTTGCCATGTGACACCTCCGACCAAACCCGCGGCGGTGTAAGTATTTTTTTCTCGCGATCTCTATCGTCGTAACTCATTGCGGCTGAACCAACTTGCGTCATGTTTTCGCATTTTCAATAGGTTTTCTTCGTTTTCCGCTTACCACACAAAACCATCTCCTTTTCAAACACCCTCCGAATCAACCCGCCGACTAGTCAAACGCCCCTAGATCGACCCCCAATTGTGTTCGAGAACGCCCCTACTTTCCGAACAGCCGATTCTAAAACCATACTTGCCACGTGACACACCATGTCAAGCGAAAACTTTCGGGCTGTATAGTTTTCTTTCATTTCGCGCCACCTTCTGGGTAAAGTTGACCTTCATTCAAAAACAAACACAGGAAGTAGGCCGGACCAAGCGTAGCGCCGTTCCGGCATCGCCAGTCTCTCAACTCAAAAAAACAAACAACTCACCACGGAGCATCTTCTCTCGCATCTCCGTGTCCTCCGTGCCTTCGTGGTGCGTCTCTTTCCGTAATACTCCAGGCCACCTTCCTTCGTATCCGTGAAATTCGTGCAATCGGTGGTTTGGTTCATTTCCTTCTTATCCGCGTTGATCAGCGTCCATCCGCGGTTATTTTTCTTACCACGGATAACACAGATGGGCACGGATATGAATGGTGTAGTCAGGTTGTTCGCTGCATCAGTCTCGCTCATCCAACCGCGGATCTAAGCAGATAAAAAGTGCTTCAACTATATCTTTCTTGGCATCGCGTGGGCCGCTAGCCACCTATCTTTCTTATCCGAGTTGATCAGCGTGTATCCGCGGTTCTTTCTGCTTTTGAGAAAAGGATTTCCGCGCCAAGATTCTAGCGCTCGCCAAGACAAAGTCCAGGCCGTATTTGTAACCCCTGACCACGAAAGAAGTTGCGCCCAGAAAAATCATCCCAGACACTCTGGCAATGTGAATCGCTCAGCATAGTAGGCCTCACGCTCCGCGTGAGGAAAGAAACCTCACGCGGAGCGTGAGGCCTACTTTAGCGACAAGCGTACTAGCTGCGCCCGCCGCGCCGGCGAACGATTCTCGTCTCGTCCGGCAACTCCAACGACCCCGCCTCATGAACTCGATCAACCGCTTGCTGGCGAGCGAGACGTTGGCGATCGGTTGGCTGGTCGTCGTGCGAGAAAGAACGCCCAATACGTCGCAACAACCTCGAGCGCGTTTGTGCCGGTGTGATTGTCTGTGAGAACTCGACGGGACCAACGATCGGGTCAGTCTCGGGCTCCGGTCCGCTAATTGCCTGAACAATCACCGCGTCAACTGCCTGAGCCGCAGCGTCGGGCGCAACAATCGGCGGCGCGGTGAAGTCATCCAACTGGCTGCCACCCACGAAGAGCGTTGCCAAATCGGCGGCCCCGGTGGTCCCCGTCAGATCAAAGTTTCCCTGCTCCGGCAACGTGCCGGTTCCCCAGTTCGCCAACACCCGGGCCAAATCCGCCGCGTCGACCCGGAGGTCTCCCGTCGCATCGCCCACCTGACTTGCCGCATAAAAGACATCCGGCTCTGCGAGCCCTGTTCGTCCATTGGCCAGCACCGTCACCTGGACATAAGTATTCGTCAACGTCCCATCCGGCCAAGTAAGCGTCACCCGATCACTACCACCAACTCCGTCGCTCTCACGAACCGAGACCAACGGCACCCGGTCGGTGTCGACAAACTCCAAAACATCCCACCCGCTCGGATCTTCCCCGGTTCCCGTCCGCACAACAAAATCATTCGGTCCGATATTCACCGCGTCACCCACGCCGACAATATCGATCATCAGGCCGTTGATGCCCTGCGCCCCCGCAAACACCTTCCCCGGCGAGATCGTCTGGCCGGGCAGCAGCACCCATTTTTCCGTAGCGATCGCATTATCATCTGCCGCCCCCGCCGTCGGATCCTGCCCGTCGAGCGACGAGTTGTTGTAGAACACATGCCGGCCGGATACTGGGCCGGATGGGCGCACTTCGATGGTCGCGGTTGTTGGGACTGATTCGTTAACGCCGTCCGACGCAATGTAAGTAAATTGGTCGAGGCCGACAAAGTAGGGATTGGGAGTGTAGCTGAAAGAACCGTCTTGGTTCAGCACCAACGTGCCGTTGTTAACATCGTCTTTCGGCACGGCTGAGAGGGGATCTCCTTCGACGCTGCGGTCATTATACAGAACACCCGCCCCGTAAACCTCGAGCCGAACATTGTCGAACAGCGTCTGAGTCCCGTTGCGGAGCAACTCGATGCGGATCGGATCGCCCTCTCCCACGGGTTCCGGTCCGGTCGTAAAAGTTGAGATCCACGTTTCCCAGCCGTCGGTAGCAGTCGGACCATTTAGTGGCGGCGTGTTCGCCACAACGTTGGCGCCGAGCAGAGTTTCTCCGAACGTGCTGCCCGTCCCTAGACGCAACGTGGCTCCTCCGAAGGCGAGGTCGGTGCGGTCGCCGACATCGACCGTGAGTCGATACGTGGAATTGGCTTGCAGGCCCACTGCCGTTGTTGTGAAGTGATCCCTGTGGTTGGACCACATCCACTGCTCTCCATCGTTCGGATCCGGTGTCGGATCGATTTGGGATTGGTAGTTCAACGGGAAGTTGCTGTTGCGGTCGCCCATCCCCGGTGCGAATCCGTTGGCGTCCGTCCAGCCGGTGGCACTCTCGTTTGCGTTGGTTCCATCGTCGATGTCGGGCGACTCAAAACTATGATTTGGAACGAACAGTGACACCGCGTTGGCGACACCACCGTTCACGGTGAGCGTCTGCGTTTGGTCCACGACATACGAATCCGGTGCAGTGATTACTGTAGTCACAACAATCTTGACGGTGGCGAGATTCGAGTCAAGTTCACCGTCGTTTGCACGGTAGGTAAACGTGTCGTTACCAACGAACCCCGGATCGGGCGTGTAGGTGAACGAGCCGTCGTCGGCGAGCGAAAGCGTACCGTTCTGTACGTCCTGTTCCAACTCTGGCGTTAACTCATCACCGTCCGCGTCATGATCATTGAGAAGGACCCCAGAGTGGGTGACATCAAATTCGACAACGTAGGAGAAAAAGACCCTGTTCGTAAGTGTGTCGTTCCAGGCCCAGTCGCCAAGTCTAGCCGCAGCAACTGCGTCTTCGGAGGCTTGCGAATTACCTGGTTCGTTAACATTCCAGTTGCTGAAGTTGAACGTTTCACCGGTAGTCCACTGATACGTTCCGTTGATGTCGACGTCGTTTAGCCCGATAATTGCGTATTGGAGTTCGGCCGGAATCGTTGAATAGATGTTCGCCTTGAGAAACTCGTTTTCTGTCTCCGAAGTAATCGAGACCAAGTGGCCTGGCATACCGCTAAATGTCAGCGTTGCTGCATGTGACTGCGCTTGATGGAAGTTCTTGTCCTCCAAGACAAGGCCATAGTAATGCCCGTTTCCTTCCCACTTGATAAGATTCAACCCCGGCGGCGGAACGCCTGCTGCCGTCAACGTTTCATTCTCGCCGATCACATAGTTGTCATTCACCGCCACGGGCGGATCATTGACGTTTTCAACGGCGATTTCTACCAGCGTGCTGGCGGAGTCATTCACACCGTCGGTGGCGTAATAAGTGAACGAATCGACGCCGAAAAAGTTTTCATCCGGCTGATAGGTGAACGAGCCATTTGAATCGAGCACGAGTGTGCCGTCGCTTACGTCGTCAACCAGCACGGCGGTAAATTCGTCGCCCTGGAGGTCATCGTCGTTGGCCAGCACGCCGTTGGTCTCATTGACGGTCAGCAACTCATCTTCGGTCGCGTCGTAGCTGTCCTCGGTGGTTATGGGTGAGTTCTCCTGAACGCTGATCGTGACTGTGGCGACATTTGAATCGAATACCGGCGTACGAACGAAGTAGGTAAAGCTGTCCGGGCCGCTGACGCCCGGCGCTGGGGTGTAGGTGAACGAACCGTCGGCGTTGAGTCCGACGTTGCCGTTTGCGGGGCCGGTCACGATGATCGCCTCGGCGGCGGCGTTGCCGTCGAAATCATTGTCGAGAACGCCGCCGGCGGCATCGATGATGAGCGGCACATCTTCGTCGGTTTCGTACGTGTCGTCTTCCGCGACTGGCATTGTCGGTAGGCTCGCGTCGATCTCGACCAACAGTTCGACGCCGGGCATGATGTTGCCCGATTGGTCGGCGATCTGTGAGACGCCGCCACTGAGCGTGATTGTGTAGATCCCGCCGCTAAAACTATCGGCTGTGGGCGTGAGTGTAATTTCATCCGCGCCAGCATCAAAGGCAAATGAAAAATCGGTGAATGGGGCGGCGTCTTTCGTGACCGTGAGCGTGTCGGCCGTGACTGTGGCGTCGTCAAGCTGGAAATCATCAAGTCCGATCACGATCACCTCGCGCACGCCGACGCGAACTTCGTTGGCGTCAGCATCTTCGTCAGCCGGTCCGCCATCGAGCGGATCAACGAGCGTGGCGATCGGCGGGTCGAGATCCTCGAAGGTAAAATCAATCGACAACTTCGGACGGTTGGCCGGCGTGATCCCCTCGCGTGAATCGAATCGCAGGCTGTTGTCGTTCGCCGGGTTGGCCATCAACAGGCCGTGATTCGTGGCGGGATTGCTGATCCACTGCTGCACCATTTCTTCGCCATCGGCATTGAGCGAGATGGTCAGCTGGCCGGTGGTCGTGCCCAACAGTGTGCCGAGCACCGTCAAGTTGACATCTTCTGGATCGTCGAGGTTAAACGCACCTGGGTTTTCCCAAGTGGCAACCGCCGTCGTGTTGTTCCAGGTCACGCCCGACTCTTCCCACGGCGTGAGCACCTGAAACAGATCGTATCCCGGCGCGACGGTCGTGTTGGTAACGTTGACGGTGAGCGTGACGTCGTTGAGCGTGGCACCGGCCGGAATGCTCGACAAATCCCACTTCATCAGCGACCAAACAGGAAGGTTGGTCGAACTCTGCTCGTTGTCCGCGCGAAGGATTACTTCGACACCGAAATTCACATCGGCCTGCGCCCCAAAGATCGGCGCATCGCGAGTCCCATCGTAATCGACCGTGGGAAACACCCCATCTTGAAAACTAGCAACCGTCAGCAGCCGACGATCTTCCAACTGCTCGAAGCGCAGCCGAGCCGCGTCACCCGATCTGTGGCCAGTCGTCTGCGCAGCGCATTTGCGAAACCAACGGTGCACGAAACCTCCCAGACGAGCTGAGCCCGACACTCGAAGCACGTTCCTCCAGAAGAAGCCGACTATACCCCGATCAGGGATCTGCGTCAAATTGCATCGAGCGACCGAGGGCCATTGTTCGGCGAGAAGGGCCGCGAGTTCGTTCTTAACGATAGCGTGCTTGAAAGCCGAGCCGCGCAGGGCAATCTCCAGTCTGACGACGGTATTCTTATTCCTTTTTCCTGCGACACGATTTCCCTGGAATTTTTACACCCAAGTATCTGGTGTTTCTGAGAGAAAAAGGATTGACACACGTCCGCGACCGGCTAGAATCATACTACAGTTGAGGGACGCCCATTGTGGGGTGTCCTGCGCACAAAGGAGCAGCTAGTGATGGTCACCACAATTCACCGAAGCAAAAAGGCACTGAGGGTCTGTGTACGCATCGCGTGACACAGGGCCGCAGTGCCTTTTTTCATTGCGCCTTTTTTCGTTGTGCCTTTTTTCATTGGCCCAAGACAAGGAACGATTCACGCTCGCCACTAAACGCCACACCAAACCACGAGGAAACACTCTAACAGAAGTGTTTCCAGTTGACCTGTTGTCGGCATTCACACCATTTTGAAAGGAGATTTTAAATGTCCGCTTTCATTCTTTCGAGTAGAAGGTTGGCCAGGGGAGCTTGGCCGATGGTGACAAGGAGTTTTATTTGTCTGGCGATGGCGGGCGCGTGGCTGGTCGTCGGCAGCGGCCAACTCATGGCCCAATTAGTAGTACCAACGGTCGTGATGGAGATCGAAGACGGCACGACGGTCTTTCCGATCAATCCGAACGGCGCGCCGCTTGGAGGTGGGTTGTTCGGGTATCAGGGCCAGCACTTCGTCCCGGATGTCTTAACATATGAATGGGACTTTCAAGTCAATCCCGATCCACACTATACGACGTTCGATGGCGCTCGACATCATGCCCAAGGATTGGGCATTTACGATTCATTTTTCATCACCGGCGCCGACGTTGGAACACAGGATTACTTATTCCGTCGATCGTTTCCGATCGTCCTCACCAAAAGCTCTCCGGAGTGGAGTGTTTTTGCCGACATGCGTATCGAACTGCTCAATCCGGGCCCGTTGACTGTCTTGGATGCGGTTCCCGGCCAGCCGTTATTTGAGGGCCGGTACGGTGGGCAGCCGCAAGTCCAACTGCTTCTGCCAAGTGTGATGGACCAATCCGCCCCGCTCTCGTACCTTTCGCAGCCAGAGTTTACCACGTTCATTTCCCCGTCGGGCACATTCGATATCGAGGTGCAATTCAGCCTCACGCAAGGCTCTGAGGTTGGCATTCACATGGGGTTCTTTGCAGAACCCGTCCCGGAGCCGGGCACACTGACCCTGGCCGCCTTCGGCCTACTGTCGCTGGGTATGACGTATCGCCGACGACGCAGGTAGTTGGTCCAAGCGGTGTAACACCAGAAACCCCGTCCGGCTGCTTTGGCTCGGCGGGGTTTTTGTTTGCGAGGTGCTTCGTGCTCTTTACGGCAGCAAGCAAGAATCTCTGGGCTATCTGGAATCTGAGTTCACAGCATACTACAACATGGTATGGTCCTACATGCAAGCGAATCGCGTCTCTAGAGATTTCCAATGGCGCAGGCGTTCGTATCTCACAACTGATTTAAGTCAAACGCGAAAGAAATGGGTGTTTCTATGCAGCAACGGCACATGATCCTACTGCTCGCTTTCTGCTGGTTCGTATTGACCGGGGCGAAGAGTTCTTATTCGCAAGAAGACAAACGTGTAATGCGGGCGGGTGCTGCTGCGGTCGATATCACTCCCACCAAGTTTCCCGTGATCGTCAACGGCATGTTTGAACAACGAACCGCCCGAGGTGCCCTTGATCGTCTCATGTCCCGGGCGCTGGTGCTGGACGACGGCAAGACGCGGCTGGCGATTGTCGTGGTTGACAATCTGATGATCAAGCGAGAGTTGCTCGATCAGGCGAAACAGATGGCGTCCAAAGCGACGAAAATACCGCCAGAGCGAATGCTGATTTCAGCCACACACACGCACTCGGCACCGTCGGTAATGGGATGTCTGGGAAGCGACGCCGATCCGGCCTATGTTCAATTCTTGCCCGCTCAGATTGCAAAAAGCATTGCGATGGCCGCCAAGAACGTCGTGCCAGCAAGAATCGGCTGGACGGTGGTCCAGGACAAGGAGCACAGCCATTGTCGTCGCTGGATCTTTCGTCCTGATCGGGTCCGACACGACCCGTTCGGACGCCAAAACGTACGAGCGCACATGCATCCCGGTCACCGAAGTAAGAATCACGTCGGACCGTCGGGTCCGGCCGATCCAGACCTCTCTCTGCTGGCCGTCGAGACCGCGGACGGAAAACCGCTTGCCGTCGTCGGCAACTACGCCATGCATTATTACGGATCAGGACTGGTATCGGCCGACTTTTGTGGGCGGTTTGGCGACAAGCTGGCCAAGCTGATTCGTGCAGAGTCTTCCACGCACAAATTTGTTGGCATGATGTCGCAAGGGACCAGCGGTGATGGGATGTGGATGGACTACGGTCGTCCCGCGGTACGGCAAGGTCTAGACAAGTACACCGAAGCGGTTGCAAGCCTGGCGGCGACCGCGTATCGGTCGATCAAGTTTCACGACTGGGTGCCGTTGGCTATGGACGAAGCCAAGCTCAAGCTTCGGCGTCGTGTTCCTGACCCAAAGCGACTGGCTTGGGCGAAAAAGACGTATCCGCAGGCACTCGATACACCCTCAAGCGGTCGTCTCGGACAACGGCGGATCTACGCCCGCGAAGCACGGTTGCTACACGCCGAGCCGGAGGTCGAGTTGAAATTGCAAGCCGTGCGCATCGGCGAGCTGGGGATCACGGCGATCCCCAACGAAGTCTACGCGATCACCGGCCTAAAACTCAAAGCGCAGAGCCCACTGGCGATGACGTTCAACATCGAGTTGGCCAATGGCGCTCAAGGCTACATTCCTCCTCCGGAACAACACAAGCTGGGTGGCTACACAACCTGGCCCGCGCGGACGGCCGGACTGGAAGTCGAGGCGGAGCCGAAGATCGTCGCCACGCTGGTTCGATTGCTGGAGAACGTTGCGGACGCAAAGCGAAAGTCGGTCGTTGAGACGCCGACCGATTACGCGACAACGATTCTCGCAGCGAAGCCGCTTGCCTATTGGCGATTGGGCGAGATGGTTGCGGACAAAGCAACCGACGCGACGAATCGACACCATGCCAAGTTCGCCGGTGGCGTTGCCATGTATCTGCCCGGCCCTGGTGCCGCAGGACTTTCGGCCGGTTTGCGGGGCAATCGCGCGGTTCACCTTGCAGGCGGCCATATGCAGGCTTCGCTTAACGATCTTAAGCAGGAGTACACCGTGTCGCTTTGGTTCTGGAATGGATTGCCGCATGACGTTCGCCCAGTGACCGGGACGTTATTCGCCAGAGGCAACGCCGATGCCCAAGAATCGCTGTTCGTTGGCGGCAAGGTCGATCTGACGTCGAAAGGAAAGTTAGTTTTCCGCTCCGGCGGCAAGACGTTTACCGGGTCAACACCGCTACGAACGAAGTTCTGGCATCATGCAACGATCGTACGCAACAAGAATCGAGCGTCCGTATACCTTGATGGCAACCCCGTTGCGGAAATCAATGCGAAAATCGAGGCGCCGGCAGCGGCAGTCGCTGTGTTCGTCGGCGGCAACAATAAGCTCAATCAATCCCTCGAAGGAAAAATCGACG
>Ga0209501_10002854_pt1 | contig 17813 bp, 11 predicted proteins | sample ArcticOcean_MG_C_4_FD_187434 | JGI IMG/M metagenome (GOLD analysis project Ga0209501, IMG submission 187434) | Marine microbial communities from western Arctic Ocean - ArcticOcean_MG_CB4_134 (SPAdes) (version 2) | ecosystem: Environmental > Aquatic > Marine > Oceanic | place: Arctic Ocean...
GTGGTCACCAGATGAGCTTGAGACCGGAAATTGGCGGTCAATTTCAACTGCAGATCCAGTCCTTCGACAAATGCTTCGTAGGCCGCTAAGTCGGCTCCACGAAACGAATAGATGCTCTGCTTGGGATCACCCACAACGAAGAGGAAAGGCCGTTTTGCCACTCTCTGGATCGCCTCCAAGATCGCACATTGGGTGGGGCTGGTGTCCTGAAATTCGTCCACCAAGATCTGCCCGTGCGCTTCGGCAATGGCCGTCGCGATGTGGGTGTGGTCGGCGAGCACGTGCTTCGTGAGACGCAACAAGTCGTCGTAGGACAACAGGCCGGCACCCCATAGCGCACGGCGGGTGTCGGCTACCATGGGGGAATAGATCGCCACGATGTGTTCAATCAGGGAGGGATCGGCCCGTACCACTTCTTCCACAAAAGTCGCCACCGCCAGAGCACCCACTCGAAACTCGTCGACTGCGGGTCCCATCTTCGTGGCAATGGTTGGCGCTGGGTAGTCGGCCAGCTTGTCTTTCCGCAGGGATCGAAAGGCGTCGCCGGCCGTCGTCTCCAACCAGGCCCGAGGGTCCGCCATGAACGCATCGCCATGCTCGTCAAGCAGCGCGGCGACGTTCCGCAAGGCGTCGCGCAGCCGAAGGAGTTTGGTCTGGGAGCGCGTGCCAACGCTCTCTTCAATGTCTTCAAGGATGCCTGCGAGGGTGTGGCATTGTTTGGCCACGGGGCTCCACGCTGGTGATGCGCCCAAGTTTCCGTCAAAATCGCAGTCCAGCCAACCTTCCATCAAGGCGCGCAGATCGTCCATGCCTACGGACGACAAGATCCGGACTACGTCTGCCGATCGTGGGCCGCGGAGCGCGTCTTTGGTCGTCTCAACCAAGCGCTCGGTAAGCAACGAGCGACGTTGACTCCGATCCGCATCGATCTGAAAGTCCGGGCGAATCCGCGCCGCCAAGGGGTAGCGGCGCAGGACGTTGGCCGCAAACGCATGGATCGTCGAGACTTCCAGGCGGTGGGCTTGTTGAACCAGCTCCTCGGCACGTTCGCGGACAAGCTCTGTGGTCAACGCCCATTTGTCTGCAATGGCAAGGCCCAGTTCGTCTACATACGCGCTTTCCCTTTCGTCGAGTCCCGCATCTTTGTAGCCGGCGATACGTCGCAACGAGCGAGTGATGCGGTCGGCCATTTCGCCAGCCGCTTTCTCTGTAAAGGTGATGGCCACGATGCTCGTTGCCACCGATGCATGGGTGTTCCATTCGGGTCGTGTCCAGGCTTCGCCCAAGATCCAACCCAGGTGTCTATCGACCAACACTCGCGTCTTTCCGGTGCCGGCGCCTGCCGTGACGGCGATGTTCTTGTCGAAACATTGCCAGGCAGTGGTCCGCGCGTCTTGGTCCGGTGGCCGAATCACGATGCGGCTCCTTCGTCCAAGGCACTGACCCCCTGGTCTTTCATGATCTGATAGCGCTCCACCGCACGGTCGGTTGGGTTACCCGCGGTGGATTCCGCGTCGAGCAGAAGCTCCAGCCGTTTGGTGGACGGTCGGTGCTGACGCGCACAGGTTGCGGAGACGTCGCACCATTGGCAATGCCGGTCACGACGCAAGACATAGGCACCCTGCTCCAGTAAATCCATCGCGGTCACCAAGACCGACCGGGCGAGAGCCTGGTTGTTTTGCCAGCCTTCGTGACTCAATTCGAGCGTACTCAAATCCGCATCCAGGTATTCATAGCCCGCTGAATGCAGGGGGGGATCCACCGCCAACCAATGATAGAATGCGCTCTGCAGCAGTTGCCCCTTGTCCATCAACGCCAAGAGATCGTCTTCGGAGACTGCAAAACGGCTGCTACGCTTTGGTCGGGCTCCGGCCTTGAGATCCACGGCCCGGAACAGGGTCGTAGTGCCGTCTTTCCATTGATCGAGCCGGTCCACGCGGGCCGCGAGATCAACCGTGCGACCATCCTCGAGAGTCACACTTCCGCGGAGTCGTTTTTCTACGTCACCGGGTTGTCGAGGGTTGTCGCCTTCAATGAACTGGCAGAGTCGAAGGACCAAGGCATCGACCAGTCTATCCAACGCGGGAGTGATGAGGATTCGGAACAGCTCGGGATCCCCTGCGTAGGATTGGAGTTCGCGTGCCAACGCGTTGTGAGCAGTGGTCTGCGTATGGGCTTTGAGGGTTGCGGCGGAGATGGGTGCGTTCCGGCTGTTTTGATCGCGCATCCAACGGACGGTTTCTTCGTGAATGATGTGGATGATGGCGCCCAATTGGCGCATGTCGCGTATTGGGATTTCGTCGGGCTCGCTGGATCCCTGGACCTTCAACACACGTTCCACAAACCCACGCCAGGGGCATTGAAGGAAACGTTCCAGCACTGTGGGGTGCAGGGGCTGCCATACGGATGAAATGGCGTCTGTGCGAGTGGGTACGAGGCCGTCGTAGTCCGTGAGGGTTGCGGCGATCGAGTGGCGTGTATCCCCGGCGCTTAATCCGGCGTTCACCAGGGCCGAACGATGGGGATCTGTGGACAGCGATTGCAGTAGGGCGTGTTCCGTTTTTTGAGGCTGGACAGCGAGCCAATAGCTCAAATCGGCGAGGGGAATGCGTGCGATCGCTTCGTTGTCCACCAGCGGACGCAACACATCCGTCTTTCTACGCGGCACCACCTGTACGTCGCCACAACGCTGGTAAATGGCATCCACAAAAGGGCTCGCCGTGAGCGGTTTTCCTTCCTCATCGGCCCGAAGATACGAGACCGTGAGAGAAGTGTTGGCCGCCTGGGTCGCATGTCGAAAGAGCAGGGCCTCTTCCGCATGTCCACGTTCTTTAATGGGCAAGGTGTAGAGTCCCAGATTACTTCGAAGCTGGCGGCGAATGGTGTCCGGAAAGAGGGGGTCGTCGCGAACAATTCGGGGCCATTGATGGCGATTGATTCCCACCAAGAAGACATGGGAGAAGGTCATGCCACGGGCGGCCATGACGTCCAACAACCACACGCCGTGGTTTGGAGTGGTTGTTTCGACTCCAGTCTCCAGCCATCGTCGGACAGACGACACGAAATCCACCCCTTCAATAGGGACCGGCGTGGGCTCAAACGTGGTTCGGATCGCATCGAGGAGTACGTCCATGTCGTCGTGTGCGATCGTACGGACCAGCGACTCTAAGCAGGCGAGATGGTCTTGAATGGAAGCGAGGACTGGCCAGTCTTTCACCGCGTCCAGGAGTGTTCGGACCAGGTCGGTAAAGTCCAGCACAGCCTCCGTGGGGAGCGTGTGGGGTGTGCCCGCAGGGAGTCCTTCTGCCCACAAGGGGAGCAAGCGTTCCCAATCCTCCAGCGTGGTGACGCCGTGGTGGCGAATGTTGGCGTGAAGCCAGCCGAGGTAGGGCGCGCAGGGACGTGTCTCATGAAGACCGGAATGCAAAGCTTCGAAGAGAATGCTCGGTCGCATGCGGGATTCGATCACATCCAGGTACGTGAAGAGGCGCCGAACATGGCCATTGTTCCTGCTCTCCGATGCTCGGCTGAGCGAGAGGGGAATCGCAAAGCGGTGGAACACTTGCTCGGCCATCGACTGAAGTCCGGATAGGTCCCGTGCAATGATCGCCACGTCGGTCCATGGCGGATCTTCGCCTTGGTCTTCCGCCCACGCGGAGATCCGTCGGGCCACCTCTTCCAATTCCGCCTCAACGCCCGACGCGTTGAAAAGCGACAGGGTGGGCTGTTCGTCGGTTTCAGTCGTCGTTGTGACGGTGTCTACTGCCGGCTGAATTACGGAGTCGAAAACGTCCCGTAGGTACTCATCGGGCGTTTTCGGTACTGCGGGCAGGGGGCCTTCGTGTTCAAAATCCGGAAAATAGATTGTCCCCGGTACACGCCGACAGCAGGTTGCGACAAAGTCGGCCATGATGCCCGTGAGATCGTAAATGCCATACCAAAAGAGCCGTTCGTCTGGCAGGGTCTTTCCGGCCGAGATCTCCTCGGTGGCACGTTGGACGATGTCACTGTGCCGGAGCAGGTTACGAGTGGTCGTCTCTTGTCGCCAAGCGACGTACGCTTGGAGCAATGATTGGCCCATGGGCCACCAAGGGGTGGCGTTCAGCACCTCTTCGGCCGCTTGCATGTGGTGGGGTTCAAAGCCGGCGTCTGCTAGATCTCGGAAAATAGCGAGCAGCAATCCTTCCGCTTCGTCGATGTGACTCAAGCTCGCAGGCATGGGCTGGCGACTCAACACAAGCCGATGCACCTCGCCGTCCACCGGTTGGGGGCAAGGAGACGAACAGATCCGCTGTGCAAGTCCTTGAAGGGTGACTACGTCTACGCCCAAGAGCACCATCCTTGGGTGGGTGTTCAGCGCACGCGTCAGACGGTGAATGACCCACCTGCGCAAGGATTTGCTGGGCACGACGATGGCCATCCGAGACAAGGGATGTGCGGTCTTTTCACGCAAGACGTCCTCGAGTAATTGGTCAAACAATGAGGCGAAACGTCGTGCGCGAATGGCGTGTGTTTGGGACACCTGAAGAACGCTATCAGTGAGGGCTCAACACTGCAATGGGCGGAGTGTGCGGCTTGACCCCCTCCGAGGCCGGCGGTAGGCTCCACGCGTTCAAAATGAATTTTCTTTGCCCGACAAAAAACCTGTGGAAATACGCGATTCCGGCGGTTCTCCTGCTGGCATTGTGTGCCAGCACCGTGCGGTGCAGCGCAAAGATCACCGACGACGATAAAACCGCTTCTCCTGCCACTCAATCGGGATCGGAATCGAGCGCGTCGCTCGCATCCTTGCGCACGGAAACAACGGATTTTCTCCACGCTGGGAAAGCGGAAGAGGCCATCGAACGATGCCGTACTTTGTCCGAAGAGTTGGCCAATGTGGACGGCATACCGTCCTTGTGTCACGGGGTCATCACCAAAGCGGTGTCTCAATGGGAAGCCCAGTTGAAGACACTCCGAGACACCGGCAATGGGGATCACATCAATAGCGCCACGTCGTGTGCGGCGTTGCAGCGCGAAGCCAGCAGGGTCTCGCAGGAGCGGGCCGACAGCATTGCAGACTTGTGTAACGAGCTCGCGATCAGTGGGCGGATCGTGGGTGTGCATGATGCGCTCAAACAAGCGCTCGAATCGTCCCGGCCCGCCATTCCCCCCTCGTGTGACACGGTTGCAAAAGCATTGATGAAACTGGGTACTGTATACGCCAAGACGCAGGAAAAACGGCTGTCGACTGCGTGTTTTTCAACGTTCCCGCGCAGCGCGGTCGACAAACTGTCCGCGGCCCTGAAGTCGGATCGGAATGTGGGGGCGACTGTGGACGTGATTCAGCGTTGTTTTGACCTCAAGCAACTGGCCGCTCGTCTCTCGGCTGAAGACGAAAAACGTGCCACGGACCTGTGTGCAGCCATCCAGGCGAGCGGCAAGGTGGCCAATGCCATCCGCGAAGCGACGCAGCACCTGAAAAATGGGGTCCATCGTGTGCCCCGTTCTTGTTCATTGGCGCTCATGGCGCTCACCGGCTTGTCCACGGACGATGCAAGAAGCCAACGCTCTCGGGTGGTGAAAGCGTGTTACGAAGACCTGGGATTGGCGATCCTCAAGGCCAAGGTACCGGCGATGGCGTTCGGGTGTGATCCCAACGTGTTGCAAGTCGTGCGTGGTGTTCAGAACCACCGTGCGCGCTCGCCCGAGCTGGATGAGTGGGTCGCCAAGGCGTTGCCACGTTGCGGGCAGCGATAGCTTGTTATGGGGTTTGGAGGATGGTGCTGAGGTCGAATCGACGCAGCCCTCGGTCTTCTACGCCCGCGAGCAGTGTATTGGTGGCGTCGTCGATGACGAGTTCCCAAACGTTTTTCCCATCGATGCCAGCGAGTACGGTGCTCCAGGTCGCACCGTCGTCCGTGGACACCATCACCATCCCAGGGGTACCTGCGATCACCAGGCCATTGGCTCCCAGCACCACCGCATTCGTCCGTTCCGTCGTGAGCGCGGTCCACGTCACCCCACCGGTCATGGTGACCGCCAGTCCCTCACGTGTGGCCGCAAAGACCCGATCCGCGTTTGTTGCGTCGATCGCGAGATCCGCAATGGCTTTAGACGGCAATCCACTGTTGCGCTGAACCCACAGGTCGCCGCGATTATCGGATCGATACAGTCCGAGTGGTGTGAACAGTTGGTCCATCCCGTGCGCAGCATCGGTGGCCAAGTAAACCACCTCGGGCGTGCTGGGTGAAATGACGATGGTGTTGATTGCCGATGAGCTCGTTGACTCCCATGGGAACCCTTCGCTGATCTCATCCCATGACTCTCCCCCGTCCATAGAGCGAAAGATGTGGGCTCCGTTCATATCCCACTCAGATTCTTCCTCGGCGTTTTCGCCCGTGTTCGCACGGCCGGCAGCCCCGCCTTCACTGGGCGCCGTGCCACCGTAGATCGTTTGATCTGCACCCACAGCCAGTCCATGGAAATGGCCACCCGTCAGAAGATCGGACCACATGGTCCCACCGTCTTCGCTACGATGAAGTCCAGTGGCCGAAGTCATGTAGATGGTGTCCGAATCCCACGGCGCCACTTCAATGCGCATGGTGTAATGAGAGGCCTGGGCCGGCAGATGGGCGAAGGTGGCCCCCAGATCCTCGGTTTTGAACATGCCTCGGGAACACATGGTGCCGATGTACAGGGTGCTCGGATTGGCTGGATCCACGGCCAACGCGTAGGCGTCTCGGTCCTGATAGGTGTTGCCCAACGAAGCCCACAAGTCGCCGCCGTTTCGACTCACAAAGGTACCCGGCATGGCGTGCATGAGTCCTTGTTCATGGGCGTGATCCCCAGGTTTTCGGTTAAACCACCAGTCGGCGGTCGCGCTGACGAAGTGGTTTGGATCGTTCGGCGATGCGGCCAACGCACCCGTATCGGGATTGGTCAACCCTTCGCTTTGTTGCGTCCACGTCACGCCACCGTCGCGGCTCACAAAAATACCCGAATACGTGCCCACCAAGACGGTGTTTGGATCGGCTTTTGACCACTCGATGATGGTGATGTCCGTATCGGTTAAACCCTCCGTTCGTTCCACCCACGAATCTCCAAAGTCGTCGGATGCGTAGAGACCATGGGTGGTTCCGGCCAGCAAGACGCCCGTTTGCTCCGGGTGGCAGGCCACGCTCATGGTGATCCCCGGCGTGATCTTGGTGGGCCCCCAGTGCTCGCCCTGGTCGTCCGAGCGCCAGACGCCATAGGTGGTTCCCACGTACAACATACCGGAGCCGCCTTGGTCCACAGCGAGACTTGTAGCGTTGGGATACTTTACGTCGAAAGACTCCCAGTTGCTGCCTCGATCGGTGGACACCAAGAATCGACGGTCCGACGATGCGGCGTAGACGGTGGTTGGATCAGCGGGGTCAAAGGCAAACCCCCAGATGTTGGCGGCGTCCCCTTCATTAAATTGACCTACCGAGAGCGGTGCTGCGGCCACTACGTCCCACGACAAGCCCCGATTGGTCGAGCGCATGATTTGGCCCAGGTTGTCACCGATGAGGATGTGATCGGTAAACTCGGGATCCAGGCCGATGCTGAGCAGGTGCAGTCCCTGATAGAAGCGCGTCCAGGTGTCGCCCCCGTCCGTGGAGCGCCACGCACCCAGCGCATTGTATCCGGTGATTAAGTAGACCGTATCCGGCTCGGTGGACGAAAACTGCATCGCGGTGGCACCGCCCCCGTGCATGATTCCCGTTTGCTCCAAGGTCCACTCTTCCTGTCCGTGGACCATCACGCGGATATCATCGACATGCACAATACTCGTGGCCCCCGGTTCCACATAGATGCCGTAGCGAGTCTCCACCATGAGCTCGCCCATGGAGGGATCTTTTTCCATGCAGTGTTGGTATCCATCGGACATGATCATGCAGGTCTTCCCGTCTGGACAATCTTTGACCCCGTCCCAAATACCAGATGTCATGCAGGCCTGGACGCGCTTGCCCACGCAGCGTTGTTCATTGACGACACACGATGGGTTGTCTTCGGGACCACAAGAGTCGGTGATCTCGCAGGGGGTTGTAGCGTGGCTGACCTCAATGGTCAGATTGTTGTCCAACCAGACCCGTATGGTTCGCCCTACGAGTTCTCCCTCAACGTGCTCGTCCACCGAATCGATACCGATGAGATGAGGCGTATCGAGTCCGATCTCTACGTTCGTGTCCGCCAATGTGATCCCGTTGTTGTTCCAATTGGATCGGCTTCGTAAGACCATTCTGCTGGCGCGTACATCCAAAGCATACCCATGGAGTTTCTGGTTTAGGGCCCCGATGGGCAGCGTCGCATGCCCGCCACCAGCGTGGCTATGGCCGGTGTCTCCGTGGCTGTGACCCCCGCCAATGTCTTCGGTGAGCAAACCCAGATTGGCTCGATATCCCAATGTGACGGAGCCCACGATCAGCGTAACGCGCATCTCCACCCGAGGTTGGCTGAGCGGGACGAGTTTCAACGCCGATGAGGGCCCCCGACCTTCGAGGACTTTCCCCCCGTCTTTGGACAGGACTCTCCAATCTTTCCCAAGAAAAGCCCAACCGTCGGCTGTGCCGTCTTCGAAGTCGGTGTTTGCCACAATGATGTTGTATGGTTCGTCGGTTTGAGAGGGTGGTGGTTTGGTATTGTCGGTCACTTCGCCGCACCCGGTGGTTAAACCAGCGCATGCGAATCCCAGAACGACCGCCATGGCCATCGCGTTCAGTCGAAACGAAAGCATCGCAGAATGATGGCGGACTCGATGGTCCCAAGTCAAGAGACGCGGGGGCCTTAAAGTGGACGAGATCCAGCGTCTAATTCGATTGGCCGCGTCGCAACGCCCAGCGGTATAATGTACGAAACTCCGGGGCCTTCAGTGCGGTCGAGAGCAGGGCAACGCAAGCCACGAAGATCCCAAAGCTGCTCAGAACCCGGACCCAGTCGGCCCTGTCTGCGAGCGCGTGGAGTACACCCCACGAGGCGGCTCCGCTGGTCGCTGCGATCACCGCGGAACGACCGATTGACCCGGCGAGTTTTCCCAATTGCAGCGGCAGTTTTCGGTGCAACATCAGCAACGTCACCAGTGCGGTGACCCCGACGCCGAGTGTGGTGGCCAGGGCCAGGCCGTTGTGCTTCATGGGTCCGCTCCCCAACTGCCAATAGACGGGCACAGCCAGCAAGGTGACCACGGACGCGATGATCATGGGGCTCCAGGTGTCTTGCATGGCATAAAAACCGCGGGCCACCAGGGCTTGCATCGCCCAAGCGCTAATACCGATGGCCAAAAATACCAGCGCGCTGGCGCAGTGTGTCGTGTCGATGGCATCAAACAAGCCGCGTTCATAGAACAGGGCGACGATGGGTTGGCTGGTGACGGCCATCCAGACGCTCGCAGCCAGGGTGGCGAACATCACCAGGCGGAGGGCGTCGGAGAGGACGGCGCCGGCTTCGCGCGTCTTTTCTTCCGTGTGGAGGCGCGCCATGAAGGGCAAGGTGGCTTGCCCTGCGGCTTGCCCGAGAACGGCCACTGGAACGAGCATCAGTCGCCGAGCGTTTTGGATCCAGGAGATGGCACCGGTGTCCATCCCCGAGGCGAAGTATCGGGTGATCCATTCATCGACGGTGACCAAGGAAAAGCCCAGCATGACGGGGATCGACAAGTGAAGAAATCGTTTCAAATTGGGGTCGTTCAGCGAGAAATGGGGGCGAAAGCGAAGGCCTCGTCGTCGAGCCGCCCAAAACATGAGTCCAAAGGGGCCGAGAGCCGCGCCAATCAACGCGCCCCAAGAGAATCCCTCGATGCCTTTGTCCAAGAGTACGCCCCCAGCAATGATGCACAGGTTGTATACGATGGGGGCCAGCGCCGCCTCAAGAAAGCGCTCTCGGCTCATGACCGTGGCACCGAGCAGTCCGCCCACATAAAAGAAGATCTGCGCGGGCAGCACGATGCGCGTGAGTCGGACGGTATCGGCGACCTGATCGGGGGTGAACCCCGGCAGGAACCGGGGCACCAACCAGGGCACGAGGAAATAGGCCACCACCGTCAGCACAACCAAAATACCGCCGATGGTTGTCGCTACGACGCTGAAACAGTCCCAACCTTCTTGTTCTCGGTCGCTGTGAAGGTAGCTGGAAAACATGGGGAGGAAGGTGATGGACAGCGCCCCTCCGGCCAGCATGTATCCCATGAGATCGGGGATGGTGAAGGCCGCGAAATACACGTCGGTGTCTGCAGATGCACCGTGTTTGGCGGCGATTACGGCATCTCGGATGTAGCCGAGGATCCGGGAAAACAGCACACTCCCGGTCATGATCGCCGTGGCAAACCCCAGGCGTTTTCGTACCGAATCCGTCATTGTATCGACGCTAGCTCACCTTCGGGTTGGGCGCCAATTCCCAGGCAGTTTTCGGCGAGTGACCTTGGGGAAACGACTTTATTGGCCTTTGAATTCCGCTTTGCGCTTTTCGTTGTACGCGTTGATGCCTTCGGCGGCATCCTCCGACAGGAAGAGTTGCTGCTGTAGTTCTCGTTCCAGTGCCAGGCCCGCCTCCAAGGTCATCTCGGCACCCGCTTGGACGCTGCGTTTGATGCGCCCCACCGCAAAGGATGCCTTGTTGGGGGGCACAAATTGTCGCGTGTAGTCCAACACCTGCTCCCACCAGTTCTCGGTCGAGAAGACGTGATTGACCAAGCCCAAGGCGTGCCCTTCGTCCATGGACATGTTGGTCCCTAAGGCCATGAGCTCGATGGCTTTGGCCTTGCCCACCATACGTGCCAGTCGTTGGGTGCCGCCGGTGCCAGGCAACACGCCAAGATGTACCTCAGGCAGTCCGATCTTGCCGCCGTTCTCCCGGCCGATCCGAATGTCCGCGGCCATGGCGACCTCCAGTCCCCCACCCACGGTGTGGCCGTTCAGGGCGGCGATCACCAATTTGGGTGTCTGCTCCAGTCGAAGCAGGGTCTCGTTGGCGTGGAGGCAGAAGTTGTATTTGAAGTTCGGCGTGACATCACCCAACATGGCGATGTCGGCGCCTGCACAGAAGAACTTGTCGCCGGCCCCTCGGATTAGAATCACGTGAACACTGTCATCGAAGCGCGCGCCGAGAACGGCCTCGTCGAGTGCCTTCATCATCTCGAGTGAATAGGTGTTCGCCGGTGCGTTGTTCAGCGTCAGTATTGCAATACCACCGTCGTTTTGAACTTCTACCAATGCCATGGTGTGCCTCCCGGGTGCCCTGTGGTGTTGCGAATTCATAGCACACTCGCGTCGCGGCCGACAGGGGCCTTTGTGCATGTCGCCTTGTCCCCAAGCCAGTGGCTGGCTATGCTGCCCACCATGAGTACGGAAATTCTTCAAGTGGACAACCCGGCGACTGGAGAGATCGTCGCCGAAGTTCCCTATGTGACGTCGCACGACTTGGACGACATTGTCTCCAGGGCCCACGACGCTCAGCGGATTCTCGCCGCCTGGTCGTTCGAGGAACGTGTGGCGTTGTGTGAACGGTGGATCGTGGCGTTGGAGAATCGCTCGGACGCGGTCGCTCGGGACATCACGTTGCAAATGGGCAAACCCTTGGCGCAGAGCGTGGGCGAAGTGCAGGGCACAATCTCTCGAGCAAGGGCCATGATGGCACTCGCCCACTCCCGTTTGGCGCCAGAGATATTGCCATCCAAAGATGGTTTCGAGCGGTTGATTCTTCACGAGCCTGTGGGGGTGGTACTCGATATCGCCGCCTGGAATTATCCCCTGCTCATCGCCGTCAATGTGGTGGTGCCCGGCGTGTTGGCCGGCGATGCCATTTTGCTCAAGCATTCCGAGCGTAGTCCGCTCTGTGGGGATGCGTTCGCCGAAACATTCGCCGAGGCGGGTGCGCCGACGGATTTGGTCCAGGCCGTGCACTGCAGCCACGACACCACGGCGGCCCTTGTGGCGCACTCGGGTGTGGATTACGTGTCGTTTACCGGATCGGTGCGTGGCGGTCGCGCCGTGCACAGCGCTGCGGCGGGCCAGTTCAAACAGGTGGGCTTGGAGTTGGGGGGCAAAGATCCGGCCTACATTTGTGCGGATGCAGACTTTGCCAGCGCCGTCACCAACATGGTGGAGGGCGCTACCTTTAACGCCGGACAAAGTTGTTGTGCCATCGAGCGGGTGTATGTGGATGCGAGCATCTACGACCGGTTCGTGGACGCTGCGTTGGCCGAGATGAAGAAACTAAGGCAGGGCGATCCCATGGCTGACGGCGTCGATGTGGGGCCCATGGCGCAACCGGCGGCCCTGGGGCTCTTGGATGCACACGTCTCGGATGCAGCGGAGCGTGGGGCACGTATTCTGGTGGGAGGGCAGTCGCATACGGTGGATGGTGCGGGTCGATATTTTGAGCCCACCTTGGTGGCGGACGCCGATCACAGCATGCACATTATGACCGAGGAGACGTTTGGTCCTATCTTGGCTCTGTCTCCCGTCACATCCGACGCCGAGGCCATCGAAAAGATGAACGACAGCGTCTATGGGCTCACAGCGTCCATCTGGACGGGTGATCTGGAGCGCGCACGTCGCATGGCGCCCCAACTGAGAACGGGTACCGTATTCTTGAATCGATGCGATTTTCTCGATCCGCTCTTGCCGTGGTCGGGTACGAAAGACTCGGGCTGTGGCGTCAGTCTGTCGCATCACGGGTTCACGCCGCTGACCCGACTCAAGTCCATTCACTTCCGGTTGCCCACCTAGCCGCTCAGAAAAAGAGCGCCAGTCCCACATTCCATCGGAAGGCGACCCCTTCGGGGACGGCACCCGACTGGGCCAACACCGAGTTGACCCCCAGATAGTGCACCGCGCCTGCCACAAACTCGATGCCGAGCGATTGGGCCATGCGGACAAAGAGACCGGCACCCGCGCCCACACCGAAGTAGGTGTATTGCTCGTCGAAGCTTCCGCTGTAGCTCAGGTGCACGACTGTGGTGTCCACGACCACAAAGGGAGCGATGGGTTCGGCGTCCATCAAATAATAGCGAAGCGACAATTCCCCCTCCACTTCGTTGGTGGAGTAGGCCGACTGTTTTTGGTAGGTGTAGCGCGTGGCGATGCCCGGCCGGAGCCCATCGATGACGAAATAGCCAAAGTTTCCGGCCACTGTGAAAGTTCCCGAGCCACCACCGGCACCCAGGCTTACGTTCATGCGGCCTTTTGAGAACAGGCCGTCTTGGGCTTGTGAACTGGAAGGGATCACGATGGTGAGCAAGAGAGCAACGAGTCCGAATATCCCGTGGTAGGCACAACGTGTCATGGTCGGTATTGTAGAGGTCCAGTCCGACAATCACAAAAGGAGAAGCCATGTCCGTGGTTACACAGTCCATTTCTCTCCAGACGCAGGGGCGAGGCGATACGGTAGACGTCACCAACGACTTGGCTGGCTGCGTACAGAGCAGTGGGCTGACGTCCGGTACGGCGACAGTCTTTTGTCCCGGTTCCACCGGTGGCGTGACGACCATTGAGTTTGAACCCGGGGTGGTGCACGACCTCAAGCAGGTGTTCAATGAGATCGCCCCCCCGGATCGGGACTATCGACATCACCTCACGTGGGGCGACGACAACGGGAACAGTCATGTGCGCGCTGGGCTGCTGGGTCCCAGTCTAACGATTCCTTTCGTCGACCAAACCCTCACACTCGGTACGTGGCAGCAAGTGGTGTTTATCGACTTTGACACCCGACCGCGCTCTCGGTCGCTCGTGGTTCAACTGATGGGCGAATGATGTCGAGCTAGTTGTTTTGTTCGAGGGACTCACAGGTGATGGGATCCACGCACACGTAGCAGGGCTTCCCGTTGCCCGGATCTTGGATGGCCAATTCAAGATTTTCGGCGCAGTCAGGCTTCGGTAGCTTGCATTCAGCGAGTTCTGTATGGGAGCACTTGCATGTTTCCGGGAACGCACATCCCCAGCAGCCGTTCTTGTTGGCCAGGACCAAGGGCGGAACGCAAAAGGGTTCTGGATCGTCGCATGTGATGTCGGCAGAACATGCGGACGTTTCACACGTGGCAGACTCGTCAACGGTGCCGGGTTTGCATCCGAATTCACACACCTCTTCCAGCACGGGATCGTTTTCGTTGCAGTCGAAGAGCGTGTTTGGATCTTCACCCAGTTCGTCGCCACAGACCAAGCTGGCACCTTCGTCACATAGGGTAGCCGGCGGGGTTGCATCCACGCTGCATTTTCCTTCCAAACAAGTCGCTTGGCCCGGCGGTACGCATTCGGCCAACTCTGGGCAGTTGAGCGTCATGTCTCCGCAATAGGTGTCCCAAGCGGCCTTTCGATTCTCGTGTTCGGCCACCGAGGTGGGAAACCACGGGCATTCAATGCAATCGCACTCGTCGGCATTTGTGACAACCGTGCCGTACTCGGAGATCGTACATTCTTCGTTGGCCGTGCAGGGTTGGTCCGAGATGCTCCCCTGGGGCTCGCACGTCATGGGATCGACACAGTAGAACGAGCCTTCTTGGGCCGCGAGCTCGAGCAATTCAGGACAATTGGGGGCCTCCATGGCGCTCACGACGGGGTTGCCATCGGAGCAGGTACAGGTGTCTTCGTACGCGCACCCCCAACAGCCATTCTTGTTGATGGGGATCAAGGCGGGTGGGCACTGGGGCGGATCGGTATCACAATCCACATTCGTGTCGCATTTGACCGGTTGGGCGGGGTTGAGCGTACAAACGTTATCGACGCAAACGGGGGTTCCGAGAGAGCTGCAGCCCGGATCCGGGCACGGATTCTCCTCGTACCACTCGGTGCAATACAGGTCCCAGGCCGCCGCACGCTCTGCCTGTACCGTCTTGGTGACTGCCCAATTGGGGCAAACGGGGCACGCATCGGAGATCTGGAAACACTCTTCCGTGTCGGTGACCACCGCATCATATTGGGTCAACGCGCAGTCATCGTCTTTGATGCATACGTCGGCGTTGATCACCTCGGGGTCGGTGTCTGGATCCTTCCCATCGCTTGGTTTCACATCGATTTCCGTGTCGGGTACCACGCTGTCGGGAACGTCCTCCGAGGGGACATCCTGGACGACGTCCGTCAGATCGGATGATGGCTTGGTTGAGTCGCCGCACGACAAGCTCAGCACACATACTCCCAGCAGAAAAAACAGAACCTGAATCCTCATCGTATTCACTTGCCTCTCCAGAATTATTGTCTCATGAGACGCCACGGGTCCGATCTTCCAGGTTGTTGTTTCGTTTTTCAACAAACTAGTGCGTTTTGGGAAAGGACTGGACTTGTACACCACCTCGAATCACACTGCTTTTCTATCGGGGAGAATGCAGTGAACGAGACACCAGTGAACGTTTTCGGCTCGAGTAATAGGTGGCACGTGGCCACGCTCGTGTTGATGATGCTGGCCACAGTGGTCGTGTGCTTCACCTTTGGTGACTATGGTGTCACATGGGATGAACGGGATCAGCGGGAATACGGTGACGAGGTCATCGGCTGGCACACGTCGATGTACGGCAACGCGGAAGTCCTCGACAACTACAATCGAGTGTACGGTGGGTTCTTTGATGTCGTCGCGCAGCTTTTTTCGTACACCGGCCTCTTCGACGTGTATGCAGCGCGGCATCTGATTGGTGCCCTGTTTGGGCTTTTGGGGATCGTCTTCACCTATCGGCTCGGTGCCCGTCTGTTCGGGCCCATGGCGGGATGGTTTGGAGCGTGCTTCTTGCTCCTGACGCCCGTGTATTACGGTCACATGTTTAACAACCCCAAAGACATCCCATTTGCGGCCCTGTGCACGGTGTCCTTGTACGTTCTCGTGTGCGCCTTGGAGGAGCTGCCCGCCCTGTCTCGGCGGACCTTGGCAAAGCTGGGCATCGTCATCGGGTTGACCATGGGCATTCGCATCGGCGGCGGCGTGCTCTTGGCGTATGCCGCTGTCTTCGGCCTCATGGCGTGGATGCAACACCGACGAAGCGACGCGGAGCCGTGGCCGATGTGGCCCTTAGCACGCACCTTTGGATGGACGGTTTTGTTGGCCTGGGCGGTGATGGTCTTGTTCTGGCCGTGGGCTTTGGTGAATCCCCTCGTTCATCCCTTTGAGGCGTTGACCCACTTCACCTCACATCAATTGGGCGCGACCACGCTCTTCAACGGTCAGGAGATCAACGCCACCAATGCGCCTTGGACGTACTTACCCCTGTGGTTTGGGGTTCGATTGCCAGAATTTTACGCAGCGGGCTTGTTGGCCGGAGCTGTGGCCTGGTTCCGTCATCGTCCGGGTCTCCGCCTGACGGTGATTCTCGTCGGTACGGCCTGGTTGTTGCCGCTCGTCCTGGCCACGGTGTTGGGCGCACCCATGTATGACGGGGTTCGACATTTCCTCTTTACCCTGCCGCCCCTGGCCGTGCTGGCCGGTGGTGGTTTGACGCTTTGGTTGCGGGGCTGCGGTGTGCGTTGGTTGAAATGGACAATGGCCGCCGCCGTGGCCCTATTGATGGGTTGGACAAGTGCCGACATGGTCTCGCTGCATCCCTACCAAGCGGTGTATTTCAATCGTATGCTTGGCGATGGATTGGCCGGGGCATCCGAGCGTTTTGAAACGGACTATTGGGGGGCCAGCTATCGCGAAGCCACCGAGTGGCTGGTTACGCACGGGTTGCCCGGAGCCGAGGGCCCCGTTCGGGTGGCCAATACGTCCGATTCCTTCCTGACCGAGCAGGTTCTGGAGGCCGATGAGCAACGACGACAACGATTCCGTTCCGTTGAATTGGATGACGCTCCGGACGTCGTTCTGAGCACCACGCGGTACGGAAACCACCGCACCGTCGACGGAACCCTGCTACACACGGTAGAACGTCAGGGCGTGGGGTTGTGTTACGTATTCGACGTGCGCACGGGGCGGAACCGTTAACGAGCTCCCGACTCTCGCCCGTCGAGCCACCGGATGGCGGCGTCTTCCGTCTTAAAGAAGTCAATTCGGTTCATACGCGCGAGCTTCATCACGGCTTTTGCGATGGCCCGTTCCCAGGCTCGGGCGCCAACCAGCGCCACGTGACCGATCAAATGCTTCTTGGTCAGGAGCCAGTGTCCCATGATGATTTGGGAGCGAAGCGGCGTCTTTTTGAGATCGGAGACGTCCAGAAGGGCGCTCTTGGGGAGCTCATCGGGAAATTCTGTGATGGCCTCATCGATCACTGCCAAGAATGCGTGTGTCCCGGGCACAGTCCCCCGACCGTGGAAGCGAACCACGATCCGGCAGGGGTCATGGGCTTGGGCCGTAAACCAGGTTTTGTGGTCGCGGTAACTTCGCTGAAAAAGTGGTTCTGACATGGGTGAGTTTGCCTCGTGCGCACGCGTACGTGGAAAGCGCAACACACCTCTGCCTTTTCGCATTTTTTTCCAAAAAAAGCATTGCCTTTCTTGGCGGGAGATGTTTCCGTACCGACCGGTACGTACAGGAGTTGAGATCCATGCCTAAACCCAAAATAGCTAGTGTGCACGGACGCCAAACTGAGCAGGGGCAGGTCAGCCGAAAAGCGCTGATCGATGCTGCCGTGGCCTTGATCTGCGAACGGGGAATCCACGGAACCAGCGTAGGCGCCATCTGCGAGCGAGCCGGTGTGGTCAAGACCGGTTTGTATTGGCACTTTGGGAGCAAGGACGGGCTCTTGGCGGCCGTTATGGACGACATCGCGTCCCTGTGGGTCGACGAGATCTTGAACGAGGTCTACCAGGTGGGGAATCCCCGTGCCCGTTTGGACGCACTGGTCGAAGGGTTGCGGGGCGTCGTGGAGAAGCGCGCTCAATTGTTGCAGGTGATCCAGG
>Ga0209501_10002866_pt1 | contig 17765 bp, 16 predicted proteins | sample ArcticOcean_MG_C_4_FD_187434 | JGI IMG/M metagenome (GOLD analysis project Ga0209501, IMG submission 187434) | Marine microbial communities from western Arctic Ocean - ArcticOcean_MG_CB4_134 (SPAdes) (version 2) | ecosystem: Environmental > Aquatic > Marine > Oceanic | place: Arctic Ocean...
GTGAGATGCAGAGCGTGCGTCTAAAACGTAATGCTTTTCACGGCGACTGGAATTATGAGATTCACCCACATAAAAACAGGCGAAGCGGGTAAGTTAATTCTGAACGACGCCTTAGCACTGCCGACGCCGCCCCAGATCGGAGCGTGAGAACGTTGAGCAGTGAGGAAATGATCTTACGAAATCGAGCGTCGATGAAACAGCGAAGGTGTTCCGGCATGGATGCCGGACCTTGCGGCACGTGCTTTGTTGGCAGACGCGACTAAGCTAACGCCACGCAAACTCCGGTCGAGCATATTGCTCAAGATAACCGCACGAATTGCACCGAAACGTACCAACAGGGAGTATTGTTTCGTCGGGAACTATCGTGAACCAAAAGAACGGCGGCTTCTTCGGCGAACCCGGAGCCCATTGACTCGCGATTTGACCGCGCCTATGAAAGTCCAGAATGAAGCCCTGTTCCATTTTACCGTCGCACTTTGTGCAATTCGGTGGATGCTCAGTCATTGAATGGGCCTTGACGGGGCAGGATGATCTGCCAACGGGTTGTGTGGCCGACGCCGCCCGCAACGGAGCGAAATACGTTGGCCAACCAAGAGATTATACAACAAGAGCCCGTTTGGAATGAGGAAGGAAGGCGTTTGCGGCATGGATGCCGCAACTCAGCGGCCACACATTGTTGTGCGGCGCTGCGGTGTCAATCAGTCTCAACACACAGGCGGCCAGACCAGAGACGGAAAGTGAGTTGTTCGTTGGGTTGTTGATACTTGCGATCCGCCACCGGATCGTCAGTTACCCATGCGTCGTGAATGCGACCGTCAATTGTTTGGACAGCAATAGTCGTGCGATCGGAGAGTATGTCATCGACGAACGAGCGAACCGCGTCCGATTCCGGACATCCAGCGATAGACGCGAGAATGTCAGCGTGAGTATGCCACGAGAATCCGCGAAATCCGATAGCGATGTCGCCATCGGGTAGGGCCTCAACGGCCAGTGTCAGAAGCCCGTCAGGACTCTGGTGCTCTTCGGGTTCAACCATTCTTGAGCCGCACAACGGGAAGCATGGCCGACGCCGCCCCTGATCGAAGCGAAGGACATTGGCCAACGAGAGAATTATACAACCAGTGCCCGTCGTGATTGAAGAAGGAAGGCGTTTGCGGCATGGATGCCGCAACTCAGCGGCCAAACAGTGTTAGGCGTCCGCGCGCACAGCGTGCATGACAGCATCGAGCGGTATTTCAAACAGCGTGGCAAGCGCGATTGCGTTGGGGACAACCCAGAACGGTGAGACTGAATGGAACGGATCAACAGGGTCGGTTTCGTTGTAGAGTGATTCGAGGCACGATTCGGCGAAGTATTATTGTCCCAGCAATAGCTCATCCTTCGTAGCAAGCAATCGATCACGCACGGTGCCGCGATAACGATGCGCGTCAGGCCAGCGGGAGGAATCCGACGCGATTGCGTAGAGTTGCTTTTGGACTTCAGCGTCGGGCATGCGACCGTCGAATAACGCGACAAGTCGAGTAATGGAGTCGCCCATCTGTCGAGCGTATGGCGATGGCATGCGTGTGACTGGGACGCCTAACGGTTAGCACTGCCGACGCCGCCCATGAACAGAGCGGAAACACGTCGAGCAGCAGAACAACATTCTACGAGAGCGGGCGTTGGTTGAAAGGCGAAGGTGTTCCGGCATGGATGCCGGACTCTGCGGCTACGTGCTGTGTTGGGTGAATTGTCGTGCCGTGCTCGGCAATCGCAGATCGTTTTTTCTCGTATTCGCGGAGGGCTTTCTGGACGTGTCGAATCCAGGCAACTGAGACGCCGAAGACAAACGACATCATCGTGAACAACACCAACGAGAGGTAATGTTCATAATGCCGGAACTGTGGTGGTTGCGCCCCGTCAAATATCACCCATAAAAAAGCGGCGATAACATAACTCATGCCGACGAGGAAACTGAGTGTGGCCCACATGAAGCCACAGAGCAGCGAGTAACGAACGCGTTGCATTTGAGATTTCATGAAACGACGGATCACCTGGTGGTTCGAGACTCGAACACCCAACGGGGTTCTGGGTGACACACTGTCGCAAAGAAGGATTGCGAGTGTGGAAATGTGCAGCGATCGTACCGAGGTTGGTTCACGTCGGCAATTGGGATACTCAGCGAACCTGCCTTCCGTGAGCCATCCGACCGGAAATTGTGTTGGGAACGAGCTCACAGAAGAGCCGATTCGCTGGACAGAGGCTTGTTGGTGGCGTGCCGCGCACACCGTGTGCGGTCTTTGTCGGGAAGTCGACCGGATGGAAAATGGAAGCGGCGGTCCGCAGCTATTCAAGCAACCGCAGAAATCTGTCGCCGAGCTGCTTTTGCAGGTGCTGGTAGAAGTCGGGGCTGGTGATCCGTTCGCGTTGTTGCCGAGTCAGCCACTGGAAATGCTGCTCCCAGGTTTCCAGCGGTGGAAGTTCCAACGCGACCCAACCGGGGCGGGATTGACTGAGAACGATACCGTCGAGGGTGACGGGCGGATCGTTCATGATGGTGACGGTCGCGTCGGCGGCGAGTGGTTCATCGGCAGTGGCCGGTCGAGGAGTGACGGCGAGTGCCATGCAACCCACCGACTGAGGTGGTTTCTCAGTCGTGACTGCCTGTGAATTCGCGCCAGTCAGTACGTCGAGCGGACTGGTGACGCGATTCTCTCGCAGCACGGCCACGCGTGTGTAGATGGTTGTCGTCTCCAGCTTCGCATGCCCGAGGTACTTCTGAATGAACCGAATGTCCGTGCCGTTTTCGAGCAGATGAGTGGCGAAGGCGTGTCGCAGACAATGGGGCGTGATGTCTTTGGCGACGCCTGCGAGTCGGGCAGCGTTCTTGACGGCACGTTGCACCGTGCGGGGTGAGATATGGCGTCCCTTGCGATCCGCCGGAAACAGGAACTCGTCCGCGGCATAAGCATTGGCCATGTGACGCAACAGCGGTTCGAAGCTGACAGGCAGCATGACCTGTCGATCGACGCGGCCCTTGCCCTGCCAGATCGTGACGACGCGCCGGTCAAAATCGATGTCGCGGTAACGCAGCCGGACAACTTCACTGACGCGGACTCCCAGGGCGTAGAGCAAACCGACCAGCAGTTTGTCTCGCAGGGACGTGACAGCTTCGAGCATCAGGCGGATTTCATGGACGCTCGGCACGACAGGCATCCGTTTGGGACGGCGAGGTGTTTCGAGCCCCAGCGTGACCTGTCGACCGCACATCTTGTCGAACGCAGTACGCAGCGCCGCGAGGTGGACTCCGACCCAGGAGGAACTGGCTCCCCCGTCAACCAGGATTTCGAGGAAGTCGCGGATGTCCTCGCGCGTGACTCGGTGAGGTGGCGCGCCGAACCAGCGCAGGAATCCGATCAGGGTGTTGCGGTAAGTCTTGATTGTCTTTGGCTGATAGAAGCGAATTTTCATTTCCCGTACGATTGCACGCGTGAAGTCGGCCGAGCTGGGAAATCCCTGCACAACGGGATGGATCGTAGAGAGATGATCGCCAACGGCATCGCGGGGAGCGTATCGACCCCGCGGCGGAATGTACGGCTGGCCGTTGTTGTACGTGTTGGGTCGTCGGCGTGCGGTCATGGACGAGTCTCCTGAGCAGCTGCGTCCGTCCCTGGCTCCCTATTCGATTCGACGGAGTATTCTCGATTAATCGACTTGATGCGAGCAAGGCGTTCAGGCGTCACACGGCGCTCCGGATTCGTGAGACGCAGATCCGTCGATCCACGTTCCTGTCACGCTCGACTGCGATAGCGCCCGACGCAGTCGCCGCAAACTTGCCTGAGCCGGACGCAGGCAGCACACTCGCGTAATGACAGATGAGACGCCTTCAGACAGTTCCGGGAAGAAAACGAATTCCCCCATTCGGACGGCACTGGCCGCCGCACGCGAGCGGCGGCGTCCGTCCGGTTTGGAATTCGCTGTGGCCGACCGTATTGAATTCCTCAACGCCCGGCACTGGGATGTCGCGACCCGTTCGGCCGGGTTGTTCATGTCGCGGGATTACCTGTCGACGCTCGCGCATTCCGGCCCACAGTCGCTGCGATGCCGCTACGGTGTGATCTATCGCGAGGATACCCCGGTTGCTGCAATCTCCGTGCAGTGCCTGACGATCGACGGTACGCAGCTTGTGCAGTCGGTTGATCAACTGTCTGACGATGATCGGGCTCAACTGGCGATACGGAAACTCGGGCGCCGGGCACTGGGCCGGGTCAAACGCCGCGTGATGGTGTGCGGGAATCTACTCTCCTGGGGACCACATGGCGTCGCCTTTGCCGACGGCGAAGACCCCAGTGAACTGTGGCCGGCGGTAGCCGAGGCTCTGTATCGCATCCGTCGGGCAGACCGGCTGCATGGCCAGACTGACTACGTCCTCATCAAAGACCTGAGCGATCAGCAATGTGAAGCGTCCGACTCACTGACGCGATTCAACTACCGACGCGTCGAGACGGAGCCGGACATGGTCCTCGACGTCCCCGCCGAGTGGGCATCTTTTGACGACTATCTCGCGAGTCTGAATAAGAAGTACCGCAAGTCGGCTCGCAACGTGATCAAAGCCATCGACGAGGGCTCCGGCGCAGTCGTTGTGCTGGACTCGCTCAGCGAGGACTCGGACCGGATGAACGAGCTGTATGCTGCCGTGGCTCACCGGGCCGATGTCCGTCTCGCCGAGATGCCGGCTGAGTTCCTGCCGGCCCTGGCTGAGTCGCTTGGTCCCGACGTATTCGCCGCGATCGGAATTCGCGTTGACGGTCAGCTTGCCGGTTTCGTCACCGTGTTGAAAGACGGTGAGACCGCCATCGGCTACTACCTGGGCGTCGATTACGAAGTCAACGACCGAATGCCGCTGTATCACCGGCTGCTGTATTCAGTCATCGAGCAGGCAATCGCATGGCAATGCCGGTGTGTATCTTTCGGGCGCACGGCATTGGAGCCCAAGGCCCGGCTTGGCTGTCATCCCGTGTCGACGTCCGTGTGGATTCGGCACCGCGTTCCGGTCGTCAATCTGATCGTGCGGCAATTGCTGAAAGGCGTTCCCCACGAGGAACCGCCTGAGCGAAATCCGTTTAAGGCACAACCGCAGGAAGTGACCCCCAATGTCGAGTGATGATCCCGAGTGGCTGATCCTGGAAGACGGTCCATTGATCGCCGTTAACAAGCCCGCCGGACTGCTGACGGAAGGCATACCAGGCGGGCATGCGACAATGGTCGGCGAGGTCAAAGACTGGCTTAAACAGAAATACGACAAGCCAGGCAACGTCTACCTGGGGATTCCACACCGCCTTGATCGTGCCAGCACGGGGGTCCTCGTCTTCACCCGAAATTCGAAAACTGCCGCGCGAGTGGCTGAGCAATTTGAGAAACGGGAAGTCACAAAGATTTACTGGGCGCTGCTGGAATCAGCACCCGAACCAGCATCCGGGACGTTGACCGATTGGCTGCGAAAAATTCCCGAAGAAGCCCGGACAGAGATTGCCGAGCCTGGCAGTCCCGGCTCCAAGGAGGCCCAATTGAATTACCGCGTGCTTTCCCAAAGCAGCGGCGCCAGCCTCGTCGAAATCGAGTTACTCACGGGCCGGATGCATCAGATCCGAGTGCAGTTCGCATCTCGCGGTTGCCCGGTCGTTGGCGATGACAAATACGGAGCGGCGCCCTGGACGACCAATTCGTCGCAATCAGCGACACCGAATTCCGAACGGTCGGACATCCGCATTGCGCTGCACGCCCGATCGCTGACCCTGAAGCATCCGATCCGCTACGACACGCTGACGATCGAGGCCCCGCTTCCAGACCACTGGCCGACCGGAGAGGTCCACGAAATACACGAATGACACGAAAATACTCATTCAAGGTCGGGAACAAGGATGTCCCAGTTGTCGTGCCCCGAGGCCACGAGTGCGACACCGGCCGGGCAGCGTCTGAATGTCGAGCAAAGTCAGGTAGCGTGGATGGCCGATACGTGAAACTGTGGCTGCTGCCCGGACATTCCTACCCTTTCGTGTCTTTCGTGGACCCCCAATCCAGTCCAGCGGCAGCCGAGTGACGAGTGTTTCAAAGTGTTGGCCGTCTGGTTAGACTGCTTGCCCTTCGCCGCCTCGGCGGAATCAAATCCTGTCTGACAGCGGTTCCGACCGCTCAACGTCCTGAAAGGAAAGTCATGGCTAAAACACAGCGTAAACTGAAGAAGGCGAACCACGGAAAACGTCCCGCCAGCGCCAAGGCCCGTCGCCTGAAGCGTAAGCACATCAGGACGTAATCGCGGTTGGCAAAAGCGATTCAGCCCCGGAGGGCGGCAGGAGATTCCTGTTACCCTCCGGGGCTTTTTTGTTTGGATCGTGGTTTTTCGTTGGGATCTGAAGCTCCACTTTCATCACTCGATGAGGTCCCGCACGACTGACATTCTGGGGGTGTCTGGTTCACAACCCTGTTTCCCGCAGAACGACGTGACGTAAAATCGACCGTCTAACCACCGACCCGGATTAACCCTCCCGAGAGAACTCGAATGCCCTCTCCATTCTCTCTGACCGGCCGCAGACTATCGCGCCGCACGTTCCTGCGAGCATCCGGCGTGACGGTTGCCTTGCCGCTGCTGGACGCGATGAGGCCTGCTCGGGCTGCCGATTCGGTGGCCTCGCCACGCCGAATGGTTGCGATCGAAACCAACATGGGCATCCTGCCCCAGTATTTCTTTCCAGAGAAGTCTGGAGCGGACTACACAGCCAGCCCGTATCTCGAACGACTAGCCTCGCATCGCAAGCAGATGACGGTGTTCTCCGGCGTCAGCCTGCCGGGTGTGACTGGAGCGCACGCCGCCGAGCGATGCTTCCTCACGGGGACTCCCCATCCGGAACGCGGCGGGTTTCGCAACTGGGTGTCGCTCGACCAGTTTGCCGCCGAGCAGATTGGAAACCAAACGCGGTTTCCATCACTCGTCCTGGCGATGAGTAACGAGAATCCGACACTCAGTTACACCCGCAGCGGTGCACCGATTCCGGCCGAGAAGAGTCCTCGAAAGCTCTTCGAGAAACTGTTCGTCCAGGGTCGCTCGGATGAGATCGAGGCTCGCGTCGAATCGCTTCGCCAGGGACGCAGCACACTCGACTTTGTCGGCGACCAGTCCCGGCGTTTGAACCGATCTCTGTCGGCTGTCGACAAACGTCGGATGGATCAGTACCTGACGGCTGTGCGGGAACTCGAACGTCGTCTCCACAGTGCCCAGGAATGGGAATACCGACCCAAGCCGAAGGTCGAAGCGAAGGTCCCCGATGAGAACAAGGATCCGCGACAGTTCGTCGAGCGATCCCGGATGATGTTCGACGTGATCAAGCTGGCCTTGCAAACAGACTCGTCGCGGATCGTGTCCCTGTTTATCGACACGACCGTGATTCACAACATCACGCATCACGGCAACCGCCCGGAAGTCCTCACGGAACTGCGCGGGCACGAGGAGCGCCAGTTCGACGCGCTGAACGGCTTCCTGACATCGTTGAGTGAAACGCGAGAAGAAGACGCCTCACTGCTGGACCGCACGATGGTGCTTTACGGCACATGCATGGGCAGTGCGAACTCACATTCGAACGTCAACCTGCCAGCGCTGCTAGCTGGTGGTGGATTCAAACACGGTCAGCACCTCGCCTTCGACACCCACAACAACTATCCGCTGTCGAATCTCTACGTCTCAATGCTGCAACGTCTGGGACTCGAAGTTGACGAGTTCTCAACGGGCAAAGGCACGATGCGCGGTCTGGAGTTCACAAAATCATGATCACAGAATCATTCTGTACCACATGATTCTGTGACGAAGAGCATTGTCATGCCCATTTTTTCTGCCGCTCCGGTAACGGTTTTTGATCAGGAAAGTTTTCACCAGATCGACAGAAGAGTGACTGGTTTTGCTTTCGACATTCACAACGAGTTCGGCCGTTACCTCGACGAGAATCTCTATCGGAACGAACTCGCAAGGCGATGCGATGCGGTCGGCTTTGAGGTCATCCGTGAGTTCCAGGTGACGGCAAGCCTGAATGGGTTCGAGAAATCGTATTTCGCCGACCTGCTTGTCGACCGCGGAGTAATCATCGAGACAAAGGCCGTGACGTCACTGGACTCCAGACACAAAGGCCAGACACTGAATTACCTTTTCATGTGTGGTTTACATCACGGAAGTCTGTTGAACTTTCGGCCGGAGCGTGTTGAGCGCGAGTTTGTGTCGACGCGTCTGACTCATGAAACGCGACAGCAGTTCGAATTCATGACCCGGCACTGGAAACAATTGACAACGGAGTGCGGCCGGTTTCGTGAGCTCCTGCTGCAGTGCCTCTCCGAATGGGGTGCGTTTCTCGATCCTTATCTGTATCGCGACGCCCTTACGTATTTCCTTGGCGGCAAAGATCAGGTTGTTCGCGAAGTGCCCATCCTGTCGCACGGAACTGTCATCGGCACTCAGGAAATGCATTTGCTGACTGACGACGTTGCATTCTCTGTCACGGCATCCACGCACCGTCCTGAAAAAGTTCTGGAACACCAGCAGCGGTTCCTGAACCACACGCGCCTCAGAGCACTGCACTGGCTCAACCTGAATCACAATCAGGTCGAGCTGCGGACTATTGAAAGATCACAACGATGAGGAATTCGCATACTCACAGAATCATGTGGCACAAAATTATGATTCTGTGCTCCATCATTTTGTATTCATCGCTTCTGGGTGCCGAGGAGCCGGATGTTTTCATTCAGAGACATTGTTTCGAATGTCACTCCGAGGATTCTGCCGCGGCTGGTCTGAATCTCAAGACGCTTAAGCGGGAGTTTGAGAATCCGGATGTCGCTCGGCGGTGGGTGAGGGTTCATGATCGAATCGCGTCCGGTGAGATGCCTCCCCGCGATGCCGAGCAACCAACCGACGCTGAGCGGACTGCGATTGTGAAATCGCTCAGCGAGTCTCTTGTGGCCGCGGAGCGAGTTGCGTCGAAAGAGGTCCCAAAACTCCGGCGGCTGACTCGGGCCGAGTATGAGAACACGATTCGCGATGTGTTTGACATGCCGGGTATCGCACTGGCCGGAAACCTGCCGGCGGACGGCTCTGCGCATGGCTTCGACAAGCACCCCGAAGCGCTCGACATCTCGCACGTCAACGTGGCGAAGTATCTCGAAGCGGCCGATCACATACTCGACTACGCAATTGCCACCCGCCCGCAGCCTCCCACCATTCACAAGCGGCGCATTTCAATTGTCAATCGCGGAGGTTTCGTGGCTCATATCGTCATGAATGGCGATGGCGTCCTGCTGAAGGACAAGCAGCCGGACCCTGACTTTCCTCCAGCAGCCGAACAGAATCACCTCGATCAGGGGACTCACGAGCGTTGGGGTTCGTTCCGCAACGGAGCCAGCGTCGGACTGTTTCGGCATGAAGACGAATCTGTCAGCCCCTATTTTATCGAGCACGTCACCATTTACCCGGCGCGATATCGAGTGCGCACGTCGTTGTGGAGTTTTCAGTGGGATCAGGGAAAGATGCTGCCCGGCCGCGGAACTGAGGCAGCTCGTCTTTCCGTCGTGCAGCTCACGGGCGACGGACACGGGGGACAGCATCCAAGCTACGCACTCGGCTACTTCGATGCCCCCGACACGAAAGCGATCGAACATGAAATCGTCGTCTGGTTGAATCACAACGAACTGATCGGATTCAACACAGCGTCACTGGCTCCTGCGGCGAACTACTACAAGAAGCGGCGAGCCATGGAGTTCACGGGACCCGGGATCGCGGTCGACTGGCTCGACATCGAAGGACCGCTGTACGAGACGTGGCCGCCGAGAAGCCACAAACGTCTCTTTGAAAATCTGCCGCTGGCCGAATTCAAAGCCGCCGACCATCCGGGAAAACGGCCACCTCGACGAATCCGCCCGCGACAAATCGGCGCCGGCCGGAACCGTCCCGATCGCGAGCCCGGCCTGTGGACCGTCGACAGTCAGAATCCACTCGAAGATGCAGACCGTTTGCTGGCGACATTTCTGCCATCACTCTTCCGTCGACCAGTCACTGACAGCGTGCGGGAACAGTATGTCGATATTGTCCGCACGCGACTTGAAGCGGGTGACTGCTTCGAACTCGCCATGCGGGCAGCGTACCGCAACGCGCTCGTTTCTCCGGACTTTCTTTATCACGTCGAACCCAACGAAAAACTGGACGATTTCGCCCTAGCATGTCGCCTGTCCTACTTCCTGTGGAATTCGCTGCCCGACGAGCAATTGATGCGGCACGCCGCGGCGGGTGATCTGCGTAAGACCAGCGTCCTGCATTCTGAAATCGAGCGTCTGCTGCAACACCCACATTCGACCCGCTTTGTCGAAGACTTCCTCGGCCAGTGGCTGAGGCTGCGTCAGATCGCGGCGAACGATCCGGACAAAAAACTGTATCCCGAATTCAACCCGTACCTGCAGGACTCCATGATCGCCGAGACTCGCGCCTATTTCCGCGAACTACTCGACAGGGACCTGGATGCTTCGCACCTGATGAAGTCCGACTTCGTGATGGTCAATGAAAAACTGGCCACTCACTACGGCATCCCGAATGTCTCGGGCGCCGAGACTCGACGAGTGGCACTTCCGGCCGACTGTCCGCGCGGCGGATTCCTGACGCAGGCATCGATTCTGAAAATCACTGCGAACGGAACGACGACCTCACCAGTTCCGCGTGGTGCATTTGTCATCGATCGTCTACTTGGAGAACCACCCGAACCACCGCCAGCCAATGTCGCCGCCATTGAACCGGACGTTCGGGGAACGACGACGATTCGCGAGCAACTGGCGAAACACCGCGAGCATGCTGTCTGCGCGTCATGCCATCGGCGAATCGATCCGCCTGGATTCGCTCTGGAATCCTTCGATGTGATCGGCGGCTTCCGCAATCGTTACCGATCGATCGGCGAAGGAGACCCGGCCGAACGCGGATCGATTGATCCGTCCATTGGTATCAGCTTCAAGCTGGGACAGTCCGTGGACACAAGTGGTGAACTGAACGACGGCCGCGCCTTCAAGGGGGTCAGGGAATATCAATCACTCCTCGCGTCCGATTCCACCCGTCTGCTTCGCAATCTGGCTCAGCAATTTGCTGTCTATGCGACCGGTCGAGCTGTCCGGTTCAGTGATCGCTCCATGATCGACGCAATCGTCCACCGGACGCAGTCGCGAGGGGCAGGCATTCGCACTTTGATTCACGAACTTGTTGGCAGCCCCCTGTTCACCGGGGACCCAAAGACGATTCCCGAATCCGAAGTCGTCCGTCAGCGTCTGGCAAACGTCAATCCACGGCGCAGCACGATGATGACGCCAAACCTGCCTGGCGTCGCATCCCCCGTCATACGGGCAGCAACGATCACCGAAGAGCCGGAACCGCGTGACTACCAGTTTGGTGACGAGGACGTCGTCGAGCTGCGAGTGTCCGGCCTCTTCATGCCTGACCGAGCCGACGACTTCCGTGATCTGATGAAACAGTTCCCGGAAGCCCGGTTGCTGAACGTCGACTTCGCGACCGCCGAGGCGCAGTTTGGCTACGCCGCAGACAGCGAATTGTTTCACAATGCAAAGCCCGAACAGATTGTGGAAAGGCTCAACAACCGAGTCCGACAGATGTCCGGTTACACGCTTGCGCTGAAACCAGTCAGTTCGATTTCCCGCGAGAAGCTGGAACAGGTCAAGATTCCCATCACGGGCCTCGACTGCAAAGCCTGCTCGCTGGCGGTCTATGAGATCCTCGCACGAATCGACGGAGTCGACCAGGCGACCGCCAGCTTTCACGACGGCCTTGCCACCGCCTGGATCGACCCGGACAAAACCGACCGGCCAGCAATCGAAGCGGCTCTCAAGCAGCGAGGCGTCACACTGACGAAATGATGACTCCGACGCCTGATTGGGCAGCGTCATTTGTGGAGTGCGACGATGCATCGTCGCTTTCAAATTCTCTTCTCGCGGCGTAGCCGCTCTTTTCTCTCCGGCTCGTGAGTACGGGATCGCCGAAAGCGCCTGCGCCGCAGTGAAAACGGGAAAGGGGAAAGCGGTGATGCATCACCGCAATCCAAAGTAGCGCTGTCCGACTTAACGACCTCCCTGATTTGTTCGGTGACGAATGCCTTCGTTTCTCCACCAGCGCACCTCGTAACTGCCGTGCTCGGCACTGGCCACGATGTCGGGTCGGCCGTCGCCGTTCATGTCGGCGATGATGGCCTGATTCGCACTCGCCCAGTTGTCCTTCAGCGGATGATGAATCCACTTTCCGCGCGGGTCGCCGGTGTTTTCGAACCAGGCGATTCGGCCGGGAGTTCGCCATGATGTCGCGACGACGTCCACATCGCCGTCGCCGTCGAGATCACCGGCAACAGCTTCAAAAGCATCGTCGAACCTCGTCTGAATGACGTGTTTCTTCCACACGGCGTCGGCCGGTTTCCCAGTGTTTTCATACCAGACAACCTGATTATCCTCGCGACGGAGCGATGCCATGCTCTGGCCGGAACCGGGGCGATAATAAAAACCCAGCGCCATCACGACATCCAGATCACCGTCGCCATCCATGTCGGCGGGATGTCCATGCACCGGGCGGATCGACTGGTTGTCGATGTGGTGCTTCTTCCAGACCACACCGCCGTCCTGCGAGTGATTTTCGTACCAGATGACTTCGTTCGCAATGCGTGCAGTGCCCAGCAGGTCGGCATCACCGTCACCATCAAAATCCGCTGTTTCCATCGTCCGCGTCTCGGCGATGTCGGATTCGATCATATGTTTCTTCCATTCGCCGTCTGCTGGAGTTCCATCGTTTTCGAACCAGGCGAACTGGTTGCCCAGAGTCCAGCTCGATGCCGCCACGTCCAGGTCTCCGTCGCGATCAAAGTCCGCCAGAGCGACGTCATACGCTCCTGGCAGATCGAGCGTGATGACGTGCCGTTTCCATAAACCCGCCATTGGCTTGCCGTTGTTTTCAAACCACAGCAGATCGCCACGCAGGTTCTTGACAATGACAATGTCCAAGTCGCCATCATCGTCGACGTCGCCAACAATGTGCCGTTCCAGACGCTCTGGATCGTCCTTCTGCACGAGGTGTTTCTTGAACGTACCTGTTCCGTCATTCTGAAAAAGATACAGCATGTTGTGCGGCTGATAGTCCGCACTGCTGAGGTCCAGATCGCCATCCTGATCAAAGTCGGCCGCCGCGATGCCATACGCGTACGCATAGTTCTCCGCGATCAGATGCTCTGAGAATTGAATTGATGAAGTGTCGGGCGAAGTGCGTTCTTTCGCCGTGAAGACGTAATCCAGAGCCGCTTTCAGATCGAGTCGCTGATAGCTGCGTTTTGTCGCCGGATCATGCACGGCCGGACCAGTCTTCTTCATGATCTCCAGCAGGGCACGGGGGAGATTCGGTCCGTCGAGTTTCCAGTCGTAGCCGGTCTTCGCGATGGCTTCCTGCAGAACAATCGCGGCTCCGCAGGCGATTGCGTTTGAGGACGACGTTGCACCCGCAGGCACAACCAGATCCACTTGAGCGTGTCGGTCCAGATACACTTCATCTTTGCCCGGCCGGACGGCTCCGATGGCGAAGCAATCCGTCTGGCACGCCGGCCAGGAGATGCCCGTCGTGAAGTTGTGATTGCCCGTCGGGGCACTGACCCAGATTCCCAGCTCACGCAGTTTTGTCAGCTTCTGATCGATGTCCGTCGGAACCGGGACGTCGTGAGCTTTGTCGTCCACAGGAGCAACGTTGACCGTTGTGATGCGATACTTCTTGTGGTTCTCAATGATCCACTGCAGAGCCTTCGCCACTGTCGTCCCGTCGCTGACGTTGCAGTGGCAGCATTCCAGAGATCGAATCACTGCAAGCTGATCGTTGTAAGCGACTCCCCATTTACCGCCGAAGTTCACCGACGACGGAATACCAATCGTCGATCCGTGATAACCACGACCTTCGTGCTTCGGGTCGTCATCGCCATCGACACTGTCATAAGTCACCAGCACCTTGGGCTGGTCGCCGTCGGACTTCGACCACTCCGGCCGGGACAGCGTGCAGCCGTCATCGACCAACGCCAGAGTCTGCCCTTTGCCAAACGTGAGACGATCGCCATAGACCTTCCACGCCTCGACAACACCCGCGTGCTGAAATGCGGCCGCCTGCGCAGGCTCACCGGCCCGTACTTCGGTCACACCCACAAGCAGAAGCAGCGAACACCACACGAGTGATCCGGAAAGACGACTTTCATTCATTGAACATGACACGGCATTTCCTCGGTTGCAGTTCGATACGATTGATTCCGTAGTTGGACGTCGCCACTTTTGGACTGCGGTGATGCATCACCGCTTTTCCCTTTTCACCGCGGCGCAGACGCTTTCGGCAATGTGTCGGCGATTCCTTACTTACAACCCGGAGAGAAAAGCGGCTACGCCGCGAATAGAGAATTTGAAAGCGACGATGCATCGTCGCACTCCAGAACTGGCGCTGTCCGATTAGTCAACGAGTTTCCCGGAGTTTGCAGAAGTTCGGCGGACAAGTCATCTCAACCGACGAATTTCGAGGACCACGAGTTGTGATTCGACGATGTTGAGCCTGACGAGTTGATCCACCCGCCCGCCCCAGTATGCTGACACGCGCCCTGGCGGTGCTCTTCGCACGGGCCGATGTTTCGTCGGCCGGGTCGTATTGCGACCTGTTGAGACTCGTGGGTCTGCGGTATCCGAAAAACGCGTTTTTCGACCCGCAGCGCAGGGCTGGCCGGGCGCCTGTGGGCGCCCGGCTTTTCTATTTGAGATCGCCAACATGCTTGACGACCTGCTTCCCTGGCTATGCATCGCGCCCGTCGCCCTCATCGTCGGCGCTGTGTTCATTGCGACTGTGTACACAGCATGCCGTCGGGCGACAAACAGGAATCCAGGACATTGGTTGCGCGTGCGGAGAGGGAAAGGGCTCGGCATTCCGGAGCTGGCTCGTCGGCTGGGCATGACCGTCGAAGAACTGGATGTGGTCGACGTCACTTACCACACTCGCTGGATAGAAAAACGCGGCGGGGGCTCGCGGCGGCTGGACGTTCCCGGCCCGGAACTCAAGCGTGTGCAAAAGCGGATTCTCAGAATGCTGATCGCGAAGCTAAACACTCATTCCGCAGTCACCGGATTCGAACCAGGTTGCTCCATCGTGGACAACGCGACTCCGCACGTCAGCCAGGCTGTTGTGATTAACATCGATGTGCGCGACTTCTTCACGGAAACCCATGCTGGTCGTCTCCAGGCATACTTCCAGCGAGTTGGCTGGAACCGGGAAGCCGCAGTGCTGCTGACCAGACTGACAACGCACGACGGCGGACTTCCCCAGGGAGCACCCACCAGTCCGAGGCTGAGTAACCTGGTCAATTACGGCCTCGACGCTCGAATCGACAGTTTCGCACGTACGCGCCGCGCAACGTACACACGCTACGCCGACGACATCACGATCAGCTTTCCGCGAGATTATCCGAAGAAGGTGCGCGGCATGGTCCAGGCTGTCCGTCGGCAACTCAAAGCTCACGGCTATCAGATGCATGGCGACAAACTGCGAATCCGACGGCAGCATCAGCAGCAGAAAGTGACGGGGCTGGTGGTGAACGAGCGAGTCAATCTTCCTCGTCAGATCCGGCGAAAACTCCGCGCCGTCGAGCACCACCACAAAACAAACCGTCCCGCGACACTCACTCCAGAGCAGCTCGCGGGATGGCGAGCTTTGCAGCAGATGATCGAAAAACAGGCCTGAGCGAGACCTTGTTGCTGACTCGGCGTAACTGGTTCGGCGCCTCTGCGATCGGTACTACGCCCTGAATTCTTGCGAGTCGGCATGTCGCCTCGCGACACCCTGAATGATGAAACTGGCTGGGGCTTCCAGCCACTTATTTCAGAGCAATCCAGCTACACCGATACGGGTAGCTTGGAAGACTCACAGCCTCTCGGCATTGGAACGCCGCTCAGGACGCACCGCGTCCGACAGTCCGTGCCCACGCAGAGCGGGGAGCGTCAGGATTGATGATGACCGGGTCTGACGAATTGAGTTCTTCAAGCCACTGGGCCAGAACCGAGCCATCCTCTACCTCGAAGAAGACGGCTCCCACGAGAGATTCCGCCCGTACGGTCCGCCGTCTGATGACTGGTTCGAACTCGTCCACCGAGGGCTGCCTGATCTATCGGTACTGGAGCCCGAAATCCCCAAACCGACGACCCCGCCGGATTCCGACGCACCCGTCGAAGTCGCCGACGACCTCAGCAGTTGGACGGTTATGTGAAATGGCTCCCGCTGACCCGGGGTTTGGCAGAAGGCAAGTGCGGACGCCCTCGCTCCGTACAGCGCGGGTCCCCCCGTTCGGCGCGGGTCTCCTGACCCCGCCGGAGACCCGACCGAAGGTCTCCCCGGGCGACCGAAGAGTTGACGAGCTCCACATAGATCCGGGAGACCTGCGTTCAACCAGCGACGGGGTCAGGAGACCCGCGCCGAACGAGTCAATCAACCAGGGCCGATCCACGAAATCGGTCCAATCTGAATGGGTGGTGGCGGTTGCTGTGCAACCGGCATGGCGAAGCCACAAGACGTTGGGGAATCAGAGTGGTTCAGTCAGAAAACGCCGTCACCTCGTGCCGCTGCGCGGCCCTGTTTGCAAGCAAACACGGCCACCCCCGAGGATGGAAATCAACCAGGGCCACCCCGCGCTCGCGCGAGGAAGTTACTTCAAACTTGGTGTCGTCAGACGACTCTCGATTAGCCCCGGTCCCCACAACTGTTCACATCCACTTCCGAATTACGCGGCGTCGCTTGGGTTCCGTTTTGCGATGCCGCTCGCGATGCAGCGGCGGGCTCGCGTCCTGAGGGCCGATGGTGGGCATCTTCGACCGTGCCCATCTTCTGCGACGGCTCGCTTTTCCTCAGCACGACCACCGCACGCGTCGTTTGTTGCTGGGCGGGCAGATTCGTACACTGAATTGTGCCCTCTTCTGATGCGCCTATGTCGGGTCAATAGTGTCCGAAATCGACAAGAAATCACTGAACGAGCAGGACATCCGCACGAAGTTCATCACTCCATCCATTGAGCAGTCTGGTTGGGACGTGATGACTCAGATGCGTGAGGAAGTCTTCTTCACGAAGGGTCGAACATTGTCCGTGGTCGGAAGGTCAGCCGCGGCAAGCCGAAGTTCGCTGACTACGTGCTGTACTACCGCCCGAACATCCCCATCGCTGTTGTCGAAGCCAAGGACAACAAGCGAACGTCTGGCTGCTGTTCCTCAAAATCTTCGACGACCGTGAAGACGAGTACGAGCTTCTTGAAGACAACTACAGGTCACCGATTCCGCCGGGACTGCGCTGGCGAGACTGCGTTGCCGATCCCGAGGGCATGACCGGTGATGAACTGCTGAACTTCTGCAACAACCGACTGTTCCCCGGTTTGAAGGAACTTCGGGTCGGCACGAATGGACACTCACGAGGCCACGTCCTCCGCAATGTCTTCGAGGACGCTTATAAGCTAAGAACTGAGGGAATTAATGACATCTAGTAGCATCAGGCAATTGCTCGATCAATTCGTACACGATTTCGCCGACGACAATTACGCTGTAACACGTTTGAAGCAGTTGTCCGCATCCTATGCAACTGTCGAACCTGGCTTCGTCCAAGTCACTGTTTCTACCGACAGACCCGCCAATGCAGTTAGACAGTGCCAAACAACTGCTCAAGAAATCGG
>Ga0209501_10002868_pt1 | contig 17757 bp, 24 predicted proteins | sample ArcticOcean_MG_C_4_FD_187434 | JGI IMG/M metagenome (GOLD analysis project Ga0209501, IMG submission 187434) | Marine microbial communities from western Arctic Ocean - ArcticOcean_MG_CB4_134 (SPAdes) (version 2) | ecosystem: Environmental > Aquatic > Marine > Oceanic | place: Arctic Ocean...
TAACTATACTGGTCAACTGGGATCATTAATTAGGCAAAATTTAGAAAAAGATCCTAATTATTATATTCTAAAATTCACAGGAAGACCAATGACTTGTACTGAATTATATGATACACTAAAAAAAATTGTTAATAATAATGCAGAAAAAAGGGAGGTCTTAACATATGGCGCTTAAGGTGGGAGATTATAAAACTGATGTACACAATGATTGGTGTCCTGGTTGTGGAGATTTTGGAATTGTAAATGCAATTCAAATGGCATTAGCAGAAATGGAAATTCCACGACATCAGTCTGCAATATTTTCTGGTATTGGATGTTCTGGAAAAACATCTCATTTCATTAATGTATTTGGTGTTCATACTCTACATGGACGTGTTCTACCTTTTGCACAAGGTGCAAAAATATCAAATCCAAATTTGGAAATAATTGCTGTTGGCGGTGACGGCGATGGTCTTGGAATAGGCGCAGGTCATTTTGTTGCTGCTGGTAGACGTAATGTGAATATGACGTACATAATTTTTGATAATGCAGTATATGGATTAACTAAAGGTCAAGCATCACCTACTCTGAAATTAGGTGAAAAAACTAAATCATTACCTACTCCAAATACAAATTATAATGTAAATCCAATTGGACTGGCAATTGCTAGTGGATTCACATTTGCAGCTAGAGGTTATTCGTATGATGTTCGACAATTAAAAGATCTAATTATTGCTGCAGTTAAACACAAAGGTTTGGCATTTCTAGATGTTTTACAGCCCTGTCCAACATACAATGATATCAACACAAAAGATTGGTTTAGTGGAGAAGATAGAATTAATGAAACAACCAAAAAACCTATGCCGCGTATTTACAAATTAGAAGATACTGATTATGATCCGGTTGTACATTATAGTGATGAAACTGAATTAAATCAGAAAAAAACACAGGCTATCGTAAAGTCACTTGAATGGGATTCTAAAATACCAACTGGTATATTTTATAAAAATGAATTAATCACGCCTTATACTAGAAGACTAACTGATAAAATTCCAAATTATGTAGAAAATCCGTCGGCATTACAAAATATTTCAAAAAATAACGTTCCTATAACAAAAATTAATCAAATTCTTGATTTGTACAAAGTTTAGTTACACGACAAATGATTATTAGACAGTTTTTCCTATTTTACAACTATTGAATATAACGGATGTAAATAGGATATTTAGGAAATCTATAATCCATGAATTTTTCATTCCTGAATTAACAAAACTTGATTTTAAGAAATCAAATGTCAAACATCCTGAAATTAATACTGATGGTTTAATGCAATCTAATCTTCTTCATATCTTCTTTGATGTTGAAACTGGCAATGATTATCCCGATGGCGATGAATGGTTTATTGTTGAATTTCTTTTTCCATATCAAATGAATTTACCGGATAATCTAAAAGGAACTGATTATTTTACAACTATTTTTGTAGAAGAAGGAAAAATTTTTTGGCATCATCGTGAATTAGTTCGTTACAAATATGGAAAATCTAAAAAATTAGCTGAATCTCTTGATTTTATAGAATCAAAATACAAGGAATTGCATAAATTAGTTGAACCTCTTGAAAAAGAAATTAAGTAGTTAATATCCAACCCTTTTCTGAATTTACAAATATCTCGTCATTTGTATAAACTGTGTTTATTTTCCATCTTGCTGCCTCTTGATTAAAATTGTAAATCACTTTTTTAACTCCTTCAGGGATTTTATCAGGTTCTAAATGATATGGTAGTAACTCAACAACAAAATCTATTTTTTCAACTTCCATTTTAAACCATTGACTTTGATCAGATTGAATCATGAAAATTATGTCTGGTTCTCCTGCAAAATTTAACTCAATTTTTATAGCTTTTCCATTTCCTCGTCTTCGTTTCATTTCTTTGAAAACTCCTTTCAGTCTATCCCATTCCTTAAAATCAAACCATTTGAAAAATTCTTCATTAAATGAATATGGAAAAGATATTTCTAGATGACTCACAAATTTATCCTCGTATGTATTTTCAATCTCTTCATCTTCTGTTTTGAATCTTTTATCCAAAATACTTGTAATCACATTAATTTCCCATGGAGAAATTCCATAATGTTTCAAAACTAATGACTGTATTTGATCTGACACGTAATCTATTCTTATGATTGATAATTAAAGCTTCAAAGAGTATGCAAATATTTCCACAGATACATTGCTCCAACTGTTCCAATCATGAACAACATTGGTTTCCATGCAAAAACTGGGATGTCTGGAGTACTTAATTTTATTCTATATTCATCTAACACTTTGTTAACATATTTACTAATTCTCTTATTCAAAACATCATATTTTATTCCATTTCTTTTTAAAATTGTCTCGATTTCATAGATAACTGCAGTGCGCTGACTAAACAAATGTTGTAAATAGTCTCTTGAAATTTCAACTTCTCCTTGAATTGAGATGCTATTTTTTGTATTACTGAATAATCTTACATGCATTTCCCAAGGTTTTTTTAATTTTAATGATAAGCCATCTCCAATTTGAAGTGGTTGTTTATGTTCAAATTTAACTGTAGTAAATCCTTCACTAAATAGAATTTTTCTCATTTTTTCTGCACTTTCTTTCACGATTAAATGTAATTCTTCTACTCCTGTTTTTTTATCAACATGAATTTTGTTATCTCCTCCATCTCCAAATGAAACAGTTTTTGGATATCTAGTTACATATTCCATTTAATTTATCTTGAGAAATCTCATATTTAATACTAGATGATTAATTTGAAAAACTACGAATGTAGACACATTGTTCATAAGGTATTATCATTTTTTCTGGAAGAATTCTTCTATCTGTAAGTTTACAGTTTGAATCTCTAATAATCGCTATTGGATGTAAATCATTTCCTTCGCCCATCTCATGATTTGCTATTGATGCTAAATTATCTGCAGTTGCTTGAAATGTAACTTTGAGTGGATTTCCATCAAGATCTTTTTCACCACGTAAATCTTTTGTAGGTTCTATTCCTGCACATGCTATTGCAACTCCTGTTGTACCAATCCTTGCAGGCATTAATCTACTGTCTACTATGATTATTCCAACATGTAAATTTAATTCAAGAAAAATTTTTCTCTTTAAATCTTCAGCAAATTTGTATGGTTCATTTGGATATAGAATAATTTTTGTTCCTTTAGAATTAGATTTATCAATTCCTGCATTAGGTGCTAATATGCCATCCGTAGTGGACATGACAAATCCTGCAACTCCACCTACAATTTCATCTGATTCTCTAAAAACAATCTCCATAAAATTTTCATTAGAATTAAATTTTTTTGCCATTTCTTTTGCTTTGTCACAAATTTTTGAATTACTTATCTCTAAAACTCGTCCTTGAGAATTTGAGATAAACTTACTTGAAATAACTATGACATCTTCATTTTTAATTAAAACTCTACTATTTTTCAGAATTTTTTCTAGTTCCTTAAAAAAGTGAAATTTATCATCTTTTTTCTCACCTGTAAGTGGAATTACAGTTAAATTCACACATATTCTTCACATTATTCTTTAATTATTGTTCTGAAAAGCTTTTAATCTCAATTAATTGTATTGTCGTTCATGAACATAACTGAAAAGATATTGGCTCGTGCTTCTGGTCAAACAACTGTTTCTCCAGATGATATTGTTTTTGCTAAAATCGATAAAGTGATGGTTCATGATGTATCTGGACCTGGAGTTATGAAGGTTTTTGAAAAATTGCAGAAACAAGGAATTGACACATCAAAATTGCATGATTCATCAAAAGTTTGGATTGCTGAAGATCATTTTGTTCCCTCTGCTGAAAAAATCTCTGCAGAGAATATTGTAAAATTATCAAATTTTTCAAAAAAATATGATATAAAAAAACATTTCAAATATGGAATGGGTCAATATGGAATATGTCATACACTTTCTCATGAAGAAGCATTGGTAAATCCTGGAGAAGTTTATGTTGGCGGTGATTCTCACACTAACACCACTGGTGCATTAGGTGCTTTTGCTTGTGGATTAGGACATACTGATGTTGCATATGTATTACTAAATGGAGAAATTTGGTTTAAGGTACCTGAAACATACTATTTCAAACTTAATGGAAAATTACCTCCTCATGTAATGGCTAAAGATTTCATCTTAAAAATTATTGGTGATATCGGAAATGATGGTGGAGCATACAATACTATGCAATTTGGCGGAGCAGGAATTGATGAAATGTCTGTAGAAAGTAGGTTGACCTTGACCAATATGACAACAGAAGCTGGTGCAAAAAATGGTATCATTGAATCTGATGAGAAAACAGTTCAATATCTAAAAGAAAGAGGTGCAACAAATGCATCAGTATTTCGTGGAGATGCTGATGCAGATTATTCTAAAATCTTTGAGTATGAAGCATCTGAATTAGAACCTATTGTTGCAAAACCATTTTCTCCTGACAATATTGCTGTTGCAAGAGAATTATCATCCACTGAATTAGATAAATCATACATTGGTTCTTGCACTGGTGCAAAATATGAAGATCTCTTAGCAGCAGCTAAAATTCTTAAAGGAAGAAAAGTAAAAATAAGAACTGAAGTATTACCGGCTGCAATTTCAATATACAAAAGAGCTATTAAGGATGGATTAATTGAAATATTTTTAGATGCTGGAGCTACCGTTGGCCCTCCCACATGTGGTGCATGTTGTGGTGCACATATGGGAGTTTTGGCAAAAGATGAAATCTGTGTTAGTACTACAAACAGGAATTTTCCGGGAAGAATGGGTCATGTGGAATCTCAGACATATCTTGCTTCTCCACAAGTTGCTGCAGCATCAGCTGTAACTGGTAAGATAACTGATCCGAGGGACTTGAATTGATTGGTAATGTAATAAAGTATGAGCAGGATAACATCGATACTGATGTCATAATACCTGGAACATATCTGAAAATTCATGATTACAACGAATTGGCAACCCATGCAATGGAAGGACTTGATCCTGATTTTCCATCAAAAGTCAAAGATGGTGATTTCATTGTCGCAGGAAAAAATTTTGGTTGTGGTTCTTCAAGAGAGCATGCACCAATTGCATTGTCAACATGTGGAATAAAAGCAGTAATTGCTACCTCTTTTGCAAGAATATTTTATAGAAACTCTGTTGATGGTGCATTTTTACTCCCAATTGAGATAGATGATGAAACATATCAAAAAATATCAAATTCTGATCAATTAGAAATTAACATTGAAAAAAATGAGATAAAAAATATTACAAAAAATGAAACATACTTTATGAAGCCTTTCTCGGAAATAATTGCAAAAATTATATCTGCTGGAGGTATTTTCAAATACAAAAAGTGAATATAATAAATGACAAAAACATTATTTGAGAAAATTTGGAATTCTCACATTGTAGTTGAAAGAGAAAATGAACCTTCATTGATCTATATTGATCGCCATCTAGTTCATGAAGTAACATCTCCACAAGCCTTTGATGGATTACGAGTCAATCATAGAAAAGTTAGACGTCCAGATTTAACTGTTGCAACAATTGATCATAATGTTCCTACTACTGATAGAAGTTTACCCATGATTGATGAAACTTCGTCAACACAAATTAAAACTCTAGAGAAAAATTGTAAAGATTTCGGAATAAAATTATTTGGAATTAATGATCCTAATCAAGGAATCGTACATGTTATAGGTCCTCAGTTGGGAATCACTTTACCTGGAAGCACAATTGTTTGTGGTGATAGTCACACATCAACTCAAGGTGCATTTGGTGCTTTTGCTTTTGGTATTGGAACCAGTGAAGTTGAACACACTCTTGCAACTCAAACACTTTGGCTTGAAAAACCAAAAACATTTGAAATCTTGGCTACTGGAAAACGTAAAAACTCTTTTGCAGTAACATCAAAGGACATAATCCTAAGTATCATAAAAAAAATTGGAACCGATGGTGGTACTGGTCATGTATTGGAATATCGTGGTGATGCAATAAGTGATTTATCTATGGAACAAAGGATGACCATATGCAATATGTCTATTGAAGCTGGTTCAAGAGCTGGTTTAATCGCACCTGATGAAAAAACATTTGATTATCTCAACAACAGACAATATACTCCCAAAAACTATAATGATTTGATTGATGATTGGAAAAATAATTTAATGTCTGATACAAATTCAAAATTTGATAAAAGTTTTACAATTGATGTAGAAAAAATTGAACCTCAAGTAAGTTGGGGAACAAATCCTGCAATGGTATCTAATATAACAGGAAAAATTCCTACTCCTGAGGAATTTGGTCAGAATAATGAAATACAAATTCAAAGTGCAAAAAAGGCTTTAGCATACATGAATCTAGAATCTGAAACTCCAATTATGGAAATTCCAATCGATAGAGTTTTTATTGGTTCATGTACAAATGCACGCTTAGAAGATTTGATAGATGCTGCAACGATTGTGAAAGGTAAGGTAGTTAATCCTAATGTGAGTGCAATGGTTGTTCCTGGTTCGCAAATGGTTAAACTTGAAGCTGAAAAATTGGGATTAGATAAAATTTTCAAGGATGCAAACTTTGAGTGGAGAGAATCAGGTTGTAGTATGTGTCTTGGAATGAATCCTGATATTTTAAAACCTGGTGAACGTTGTGCTAGTACATCTAATCGAAATTTTGAAGGTAGGCAGGGCTCTGGTGGTCAAACACATCTTGTTAGTCCTGTTATGGCTGCATCTGCTGCAATTGCTGGACATTTTGTTGATGTGAGGGAATGGTCCTAAAATTTGAAACCTTTTTCTAAAATTATTAGTATTATTACTCCATTTGATAAAGCAAATGTAGATACAGATCAAATTATTCCAAAACAATTCCTCAAATTAATTGTAAAATCAGGATTTGGAAAATTTCTTTTTTATGATTGGAGATTTGATCATGAGGGACAACCAAAAAATGATTTCATATTAAATGATCCAACTTACAAAGACTCTAAAATTTTGGTTACAAATGAAAATTTTGGTTGTGGTTCTTCAAGAGAGCATGCAGTTTGGGCATTGAAGGATTTTGGATTTAATGTTATCATATCTCCTTCATTTGCAGACATATTCTATAGCAATTGCTTCAAAAATGGAGTTTTACCAATTATCTTGGACATAAAAAATATTAAAAAATTACTAAAAATCAAAGATGAAGTAGAACTAGATTTGAACTCTCAAAAAATCATTTTTGGTGATGAATTCATTAATTTTGAAATTGACTCACACCGAAAAATTAGATTGCTAGAGGGATTAGATGACATAGATCTTACTTTAAACGAGAATGAAAAAATTCAAAATTTTGAAAAAAATTCTCCTATTGTATCCATCTTTGAATAAATACAAAAAACTTTACTGAAAAACTATCTGTATGATTTCTGTTTTTTTCTTCTTGCACCGGGGCCGCCAAATTTCTTTGGTTCTTTTCTTCTTGCATCTCCGCTAATCAAATATTTATCATAATCTCCAATTTTCTCTTTTAATTGTTGACGTGTTGTTTTGTTGAATGGATGATCTTTTGGTTCTTTTTTAGATTTTGTCCAACCAATTAAAGCTCTTGTCATTGCAGTAGCAGATGCATATGCTTGTCCCATAAAACCTCCGCCTCTAACTCTAATTGAAATGTCCACTTTATCTCTAATTTCTTCGCCAATAATTTCTAATGGTGCTAAAATCACTTCTCTTGAAGATTCTGGTTCAATCATCTCAAGTGGTATGTTGTTTATTCTTACTTTACCTTTACCTTTTGCAATGAGTACGTGTGCACTAGATGTTTTTCTTGATGCATAATAAATTTCTTTTTTGGGAGTCAAAAGTTAGTTCCTCCGATGTATCTACTTATTTCTGCCATTGTTGTATACCTTGATGTATCATGTCTTATTTTTGCTTTTTCAAATTGAATTTTTTCCAGACCTTTCACTTCTTTTGGAACTCCGATGTAAGTTCTTAATCTGGCAAAATCAGTTTTTCCAGATGGTTTGTCTTCATATGGAAGCATTCCTCTAATCATTCTTGCAATTACTCTATCTGGTCTTCTAGGATGTTTAGGTCCATGCTTGTAATTGATAATACTGTTAATTTTTAAAAAGTCTCTATACTCTCCAACAATGCTTGATTTTTTTCCACTCATCATAATCCTGTCACAATTAATTACTGAAACTCTATTTCCTTTTCTTAATAATTTTGCAACATTTGATGCAAGTCTACCTGCAATCAAGTTTGTACCATCGACCACTATTGGTTTACTCAAGTCAATGATTTGTTGTTGTTCACTAGCCAATTATTTTAACTCCTTTACCTGTTGGAAATTTTTCAATCATTTCTGAAAACTGTAAAACTTCTCCACCTGATTCTATAATTTTTTTTGCAGCAGAATTTGAAATAGATAATGATGAAACTGAAACTTTATGTGAAATATTACCTGTCCCTAAAATTTTACCGGTAATCACTACTGCATTTCCATCTTCTGTTGTTTGATTAATTTTGGTAAGATTTACAATTTTTTGATTTGATTTTGATTTTTGAACATAATCTGCAACTTTTGCCCAAATAGGTGCATCATTTTCTTTAGATGCTTTTTTCAAGGTTTTTAGCATATCCACTTTAGATTGTGTTACCATAAGTCAAATCTCAAATTTACCCAAATATAATATAATATGATGTCTTACTTTATCTCAGAGATGATTGTCTTAAATTCAGACAATTTACTTGATAATTGTTCTACACTTGATAATATGATGTGTTTTGGATCAAGCGCTCCTGTTGTTTCCACTGTCAAAACTCTCTCATCATCTTTCTCAGTCTCAGTTAATGTTGCAACATTTGCTGAATTCCATCTGGCATGTTCAGTTCCTTTACCCAATCTCGCATATGCTTCAAATTTTATTGATTGACTTGGTGCAAGAGTAACTATTGGAATGTCATTTGAAATAGGAACCACATTACCGTCTTGTGATTTTAGGTCTCCTGATAAAATAGTCCTTGTTTCATCTAAAACCCCTGAATCCAATGTAAGCATGATTTTATCATTCTCGTTTCCATCTTTCGATGCACTCAAATCTGTCTTTAATGGAATTAAACCCACTCTGTGAGCTATACCTTCGTCTGCTAAAACTGATGAATTCTCTAAAACATCAATACTTTCTACTGCATAAATTGGAACCCCATTCAGACAAATTCTTCTCAATGCATTTGCATACTGTAATGGGATGCCTTTGATTTTAACAGATATTTTCTGTTCATTTTCATTAGTAATTTCTAGAGACAAATCTTAATCAAAAAACAGGTTGTACTAATAAAAATGTAGTACTTCTTCATCAGAAATAAATACGAATAGACTTTGATCCATACATTATGGATAAAGTAACTGTTGTCAAATATAGTTATGCAGGTGAAAAATTCGAAATATTGGTAAAGCCTGATCCTGCGTTTGATTACAAATTAGGTAAAACCACTGAGATATCAAAAATTTTGGTTTCTGATGAAATATATACTGATTCTGGAAAAGGAACGCGCGCATCTAATGAATTACTTGTCAAAGTCTTCAAAACAGAAGATACTGTAAAAATCGCTGAAATAATGATGCAAAAAGGCGAATTAAATCTAAATACAGAACAAAGAAAAAAAATGACATCTGATAAACGTAAACAAATTGTAACTTTCATTGCTAAGACGTATGTTGATCCTAGAACACATCTTCCACATCCTCCGCTAAGAATTGAACAAGCGATGACTGATGGCCGTGTTTCAGTTGATCCTTTCAAAAACCCTGATGAACAAATTAAAGATATTATTGAAAAATTAAGACCTATTATTCCATTGAAAACTGAAAACATAATTCTTGAAATATCGGTTCCAGCACAATTTGTAGCACAATCTTACACTGTTTTAAAATCAACTGGAAGTTTAAAAAAAGAAGATTGGCAACCAAATGGCTCATTAAAAGCAATACTTGAAATACCAGCTGCCGCAAGACCTAACGTGATAGACAGACTAGGAGCAATTACAAAAGGTACTGCTAGTGTTGAGGTCCAAAAATGAGCAGTGAAAAAAAACGTCATGTAATTCCTGGTGAAGTAATCACATCCGGTCCTTATAGAGCTGAACAAAATACTATCCAACTCGGTGAAAATATTGTATCTACTATTGTTGGTTTATCTGATGTACACGATGGAAGCGTTAGAGTAATTCCGCTTACTGGTGGTTACATGCCACAAGATGATGATCTAGTAATTGGAAAAATTGTATCTCATTCTTCCTTATCTTGGACTGCTGACATTAATTCTTGTTATGTTGGAATGCTTCCTGCTAGTGATGTTTTTGGTAGAGATTATTCTTCAAGTTCTGATGACATGACTGCCAAATTAGCTAAAGGTGATTTAATTGCTGCAAGAATTGTCAATTCTGATAAAACTCGTGATCCACTTATTACAGTTAGTGGACGTGAATTAGGTAAGATTGATTCAGGTGAATTAGTAAAAATTTCTCCAAATAAAGTACCTAGACTAATTGGTAAACGTGGTTCAATGATACAAATGATTGAATCCTCAACTAATAGTCAAATCACTATAGGTCAAAATGGATTACTCGTTGTTTCTTCTGAAGATTCAAATGGATTATTAAAGGCGATACGTGCTATTGAATTGATCGAAGAACAAGCACATGTTGCAAATTTAACTGATCAAGTAAAAGATATGTTGGAATCAAAAAGTGAATAAAAATGGGTGGAAGAGACACAGATATTGTATTGTTAGATGAAAACGGAATTCGCTGTGACGGAAGAAAAGTTAACGAAACCAGAAAAGTTACCATAAAGGCAGGAGTTTTAAAAAATGCTAATGGATCAGCATACATTGAATTTGGAGATAACAAAATTCTTGTAGGTGTATACGGTCCTAGAGATGTACATCCAAAACATATGTCTGATACTGACACAGGAATTTTGCGTTGTAGATATCACATGGCTCCATTTTCTGTAGGAGAAAGAAAAAATCCTGCACCATCAAGAAGAGAAATTGAAATTAGTAAAGTCATCAAAGAAGCATTAGAACCTGCAGTTATGTTAAAAGAATTCCCTAGAACTGCAGTTGATGTTTACATGGAAGTATTACAAGCAGATGGTGGTACAAGATGTGCTGCATTAACAGGTGCATCTGTTGCATTAGCTGATGCTGGAATTCCTATGCGTGATTTGGTGGCAGGATGTGCTGCAGGTAAAGCTGCTGATGCTGTAATATTGGATGTAAATAATGAAGAAGATCAAGCAGGCCAAGCAGATCTTCCAATTGGTTATATGCCAAATTTGAAAAAGATTACGTTATTACAATTAGATGGAGTTTTGACTCCTGAAGAGTATAAGCAGTGTATTGAAATTGGAATTGATGGTTGTAATCAAGTCTATGAAATACAGAAAAAAGCACTACAAGACAAATTCTTTTCAAACGGTGAGAAACAATGAGTGACGGTTTAATTATTGATCAATTGAAGAAAACTCAAATTCTTGAATTACTTCAAGAAGGAAAGCGTGTCGACGGTCGTCAATTTGATGAACCGCGTAAATTATCTATAGACATTGGAGTAATTCCAAAGGCTGAAGGTTCAGCACGTGCAAGATTAGGTGATACTGAAGTTGTAGCCGGAGTAAAAATTCAACCAGAACGTCCATTTCCAGATACTGGCGATAAAGGAATGCTAATTTGTACTGCAGAAATATTACCAATAGCTCATCCTTCTGCTGAAACTGGTCCTCCACAACCACATGTTATTGAATTGGCAAGAGTTACTGATAGGGGAATACGAGAAAGTGGAATGTTAGATATGAAACAACTTGTTTTAGAAAAAGACAAATCTGTCATCGGTATATTTTGTGATAATGCTGTAACTGATCATGATGGTAATTTGTTTGATGCATGTTCTTATGCATCAACCGCTGCAATAAATTCATGTAAGATTCCTAAATATGAAATGCAAGATGAAAAACCTGTAAAAATTGAAGGTGAATTTATTGAACCTCCTATTACAACTTTGCCTGTATCTGTAACAATGGCGAAAATAGGTGATCATATCTTAGTTGATCCTACTCTTGAAGAATGGGGTATAATGGATGCACGAATTACAATCACATCTAATTCTGATGGAAATGTAGTTGCACTTCAAAAAGGTGGTTCAGATGGATTCACCCAAGAAGAATTAATCAAATGTGCTGAATTATCAATTAAAGTTGGTAGTAAAATACGAGAGATTATAAAACAATCAAAATAAAGTGATAATTAGAATGCCAAAAAAAAATACTGTATTAAAAGGACTTGGTCCTAGATACGGAATTAAAATTCGAAAATCGTTCACTAAAGTTCATCATTTAATGAAGCAAAAAAGAAAATGTCCTGAATGTGGTGGCGCTATAATCCGTGAAGCAGTTGGAATTTGGACTTGCAAAAAATGCGGAATTAAAATAGCTGGAACTGCATATGATCTTCAACTTTAGTGCTAAAATTAAATTCTCTTCAGGTAAAAAAAACACTTCAATCTACCAATCAATTAACACTGATAATGAGTTCTATCCTGAAAACCCCACAAAAACAAAAATATCGCTTGATAAGGAAATTATAATTGAACTTGAGTCAAATCATTTACCCCATTTACGTGCAAATCTAAATTCCACATTACGCCTGTTACAGGCATCTTACGATACCATAAACTCTGTAAAGATATAATAAAACAATAATAAATTCTAAATTATGTCAGCAGGACAACAAATGCCACCTTGGTTACAAGAGCAAATAGGAAAAATGCAACAATCTCAACAAAATCTACAATCAATCTTAATGCAAAAACAACAAGTTGAGATGGAAAATACAGAATCTGATAGAGCATTAGAAGAATTAAAAAAAGCATCTGATGGAGACCAAGTTTTCAAATATGCTGGTTCAATTCTAATTAAATCTGACAAGAAATCACTCATAGATGAATTAGAAGAAAAAAAAGAGCTATCTAAAACAAAATCTATTGTACTAGCAAAACAAGAAGAACGACTCAAAACAAGTCTCCAAGAACAAGAACAGAAAATTCAAGAGATGTTGAAGAATCCTAGCCCATCTAATACTGGTAAGCCATCATCCTAAAACCTTAACAAATTTTAACATAGATCGTATTACATAATTATGAAAATTGAGGAATTACGAATTATAGTTGATGAAAGAGAAAAAAAGAGTGGAATCCCAAAACTTTTGTCTTCTATTGGTGTAAAAACTGAAATCAAAACACTTCCGATAGGAGATTATATTGTTGCTCCTGAAACTATAGTTGAAAGGAAAACTATTCGTGATTTACTTTCTTCCATATTTGATGGTCGCTTATTTGATCAATGTAGTAGGTTAACTGAACATTATCAGCATCCAATTTTACTGATAGAAGGAGATGTAGATGAAATTGAAGAATTAACTGATAATCCCTTAATATTTTATGGAGCACTTTCTACTGTTGCATTGGACTTTAAGATTCCAGTAATCCCTACTCCAAACGCTACACATACTGCTAAACTTTTAGTGTCTCTTTCATCAAGAAAAGAACTAACAAAAGGACCATTTCTTAAAAAAATTAAAAAATCAAATAATATGGAAAAACAGCAACTTTCTGTTTTATGTAGTCTTCCTGGAGTAGCCGAAAAATCTGCAATCCGTTTGCTAGAGAAATTTGGAACTCCTCTTGATGCATTATGTGCACCTATAACTGAACTTGCAAAAACTCCTGGGTTAGGAGAAGCAAAAGCAAAAAAAATTAAAAAAATGCTACAAAATAAGAATAAAATTCATAAAAAATCTGGACAAAAAACATTACACGAATCCTAGATTGATTTTTTAATTAATTTTCTATTTAATTTACTTCCGCATATGGGGCATTCTTTTTCTTTTAAAAATTCTTTTCCACACATAGAACAATAACTAATCCATTTGCCAACCGTATTAATTCCTTCAGTCATTAACGAAGATGTTTGAATTCTCAATTGTCTTGCAACATTTGTAACTGCAAAATCATCTGTAATCAATTCAATATTATTTTCTAATGCTAATGCAATTATTGTTATATCTTGTTTAGACATGGTTGTATTATCTCCCGTTTTAATTGATGCCTCTTTCACAATATCGATAATTTCTTCACTCGGATCTCTTATTTGCAGTCTATTTGTTTGTTGTAACATTTCAAGTGCACCTTGTTTTGCTTTAATATGCTGTATCTCTTCATACACTGCACTAGTTGTCATGAATAGATCATTGGATACAAATGGCATTCCTGCATAAAATGCAGTTGCATCTAAAACTCTAGAAACCAAGTTTATTCATTTGTCTTAGACCTTTTTTCTTTAATCGAACAAAAACTGCTTGATTCTTAAATTTCTTAATGATAATCTTTTGATCAACTTCTGATGATTTGATCATCTGCGCATCCATTACTATATTGCAATCATGTGAACAGTTTATCTCAATTTTCTCATCAGGAACAACAATTGATGGTAATCTGTGTACTGGTGCAACTGGAGTTATAATCAGTACGTCTAAACTTTCATGAAGTAGTGGACCTCCAATTGAAAATGAATGGCCTGTTGAACCACTTGGTGTAGAAATTATTACTCCATCCATCTTTTGTTTGACTGTATCATTTTGAAATTTAATCTCAAATTCTGCAGTTTTTGTTAAATTTTTACGATTTACATAAATTTCATTTAATGCAGGTGAAAATTCCTCTCCACCACATGATGCTACTACTCTTGTTCGTTTATCCAACCAGATTTGATCTTTTATCATTGCAGTAACTGCATCGTCAAAATCATCTAATGTTATTTCTGAAAGAATTCCCCTGTTTCCTCCAACATTTATTGTTAAAATTGGTGTTTCATTTCGTAAATTTCTAAATGCTCTTAATGTTGTTCCATCGCCTCCCAATGTTACCGCCAAATCTAATTTTATTTTGGATAACTCTTCAAGTGATTCAACTTTTTCAGCTCCTGTTACGCTAACGGGTGCAATTGTATAGACTTTGATCTTTTTTGCAATTAGTTTTTTTGAAATCATCCCTGCAGCATCTTCGGAAATCTTTGATCCAAATTTACTTACGATTGCGACTTTGTTTAGTTTCAAGCAGTCTCTTCAAACTTTACCGTATTTAAAAATGGTAGTGCCTCATTCATGAATAATTCTCATATTATTGACATACTTTTTCATAATTACCTCGATAAGGTTTTTAACTAATTGAAACAGTATTAGAGTAAATGTCGCTATTACTCAAAGATCGTGTTTACACAATGGAATCACCAACTGCAAAAAGAGGTGTATATCCATTACACGGATTTAAACTTGGATTGTATCGTTTACCTTTTAAATTAGATGATCCTCTTGAAATCAAATCTATTCATGATGGTTTGAAAAAAGCATTTGAAATGGAAATTTATGCAGATAGAATCTTTGCTACATATAATTGGACTGAAGAAAATATGTCTGATCAATATAATAAAAATTATGAAAAAGTTGATTTGAATGTTACAGTAGAAATTGTAACTGGTGAAGTTGTTGATATTATTTACCAAATTTGGCCAATTGACAAATTTGGTGATCCACATTGGTTAAAAGATTACAGAAAAAAGGCTGATCATTTTGCAAAGATGGTTACTGATACTATTTTACGTAATACTATACTTGAAGAAAAATTTCGTACTGCATTAATCAAACTTGAAAAAATCTCTGAAAAAGAATCAATCAAAAGATTAGAAGAATTAACACCTCTAGCAATGATTGTTCTTAACGCAAAACCAAAACCAAAAGTTGCATCTGAAGAAGATGAAATTGAAGATGTTGCGGATGAAAATATGGAAATACCGGATGGTGCAAAACCTGGACCAATTGATATTGAGTATAAATCTAAAATGAAACCATCTGCAAAGTTTGAAGCTGACACCGGATATGAAATCAAAACTTGGGGTCGTGTTGGAACTGAAAATGGAATTATGGGGGTATGGGGTGAATTTGTATCTGTTGATTTTGATATTTGTGTTGCTGATGGTGCTTGTATTGATGCATGTCCTGTAGCAGTTTATGAATTTGTAGAATTTGCTGGTAATCCTGGATCTGATAAGAAACCATTAATGTCAAAAGAGCCTGATTGTATTTTCTGTCTCGCATGTGAGGGTGTTTGCCCTCCAAAAGCCATCAAAATCTTTGAACAAAAATAATTTCTCTGATTTCAGATATATAGCACTGATACAAGTTTCAAAGTGGTAGACATTGGAAGGTAATCCATTCACTCAATTTGTATTTCAAATTTTCATTTTTTGTGCAATTTTAATTATTGGTTATACCTGTAACTTCTATTATCTGGCTCTTCTATCAAGTCGCCGGAAAGACATTAATCCAATTATTGAGGTTGGTGAACCAACAATTACAATTCAATTGCCAATCTATAATGAAAAGTATGTTGCAACCAGACTAATTGATGCAGTATGCCAACAAGATTATCCAAAAGATAAGATGCGAATCATGGTATTAGATGATTCAGATGATGATACTGTTGGAACAATGTCAAATACTGTAAAAAAATATCAGAATCTAGGATTTGATATTGAACATGTTCGTAGAGGAACAAGAAATGGATACAAAGCGGGTGCTTTAAAACATGCAATGAAATCTACTACTAGTGAGTTTGTTGCAATCTTTGATGCAGATTTCATTCCTCCAACGTGGTATCTGAAAAAAGCAATGCCTCACTTTACAAAATCAAATATTGGTCTTGTTCAATGTAGATGGGGTCATATCAATGAGAACTATTCTGCTCTTACACAAGCTCAGGCATTAAATTTAGATTTTCATTTCCTGATAGAACAAAAGGCAAAAAGTAATTCTAACCTTTTTATGAATTTTAATGGAACTGCAGGTATATGGAGAAAAGAATGTATTGACGATGCAGGCGGTTGGCACACTGCAACATTGGTAGAGGATCTAGATCTCAGTTATAGAGCACAGATGAAAGGTTGGAAATGTCTATTTTTACCTGACATCGTAGTTGACGCAGAACTCCCAGTTCAAATGAATGGTGCAAAAAGACAGCAGTTCCGTTGGGCCAAGGGCTCTATACAATGTGCCGTAAAATTACTTGGTGATATTCTACTTAAAAGAAAAATATCATTTGATGCAAAGCTACAGGCTTTCATTCAGCTTACACGACATATAGTTTTTCCACTCATGTTGATACAATTCATTACACTTCCAATATTGCTTGCATCTGAAGTTAATCTTTACATTGTTAGCTTTTTACCTGCATTAACTTTAGCAACATATCTTGCTATGGGTCCTGGTGCATACCTCCTTGTCATTCATAAAATGTACAAAAATGATTGGAAGGCACATGCAAAAGCACTGCCGTACCTCCTTGTTTACTCAATTGGAATGTCTGTGAATAATACTGTGGCTGTATTTGACGGAATATTTGGTAAAAAGAATGAATTTCTTAGAACCCCAAAGTATGGAATTATAACTAATGATGATGACTGGCGAGATAAAGCATACAACCTACCTTTCTCAAAGACCACTCTCTTGGAAATGTTCTTTGCTGTATATGGAATTCTTGGAATATTCATCGCAATATTTTCTAATAATCCTATATTCGTGCCTATTATTGCACTTCAGGCTATAGGTTTCTTTTACATTTCATGGCTAAGTTTCTCTCATACAAGATATAAAAGACCAC
>Ga0209501_10002874_pt1 | contig 17737 bp, 18 predicted proteins | sample ArcticOcean_MG_C_4_FD_187434 | JGI IMG/M metagenome (GOLD analysis project Ga0209501, IMG submission 187434) | Marine microbial communities from western Arctic Ocean - ArcticOcean_MG_CB4_134 (SPAdes) (version 2) | ecosystem: Environmental > Aquatic > Marine > Oceanic | place: Arctic Ocean...
CCTGGTACCCACTACCCTATATTCCTGAATTGCCATAACAATTACTCCTAATCCCCCATGGGACTCCTAGCCGACTTGAAGTTCTATTGCCCATAGTGAATCTATGTAGACATTTCGGCCAAAAAAACAGGGATCAATCGCTTAGTTTTCTCTTGGTAGTCTTTATATGGCGGAAATGCTTGTACTGCGATGTCCCAGAGCCGTTGCCTTTCCTCTGAATCTGGGATTTCTCGAACGCGCATTTTATGTACGTTTACACCGTCACGAATTTCCACGTTAGGATTTGTCCTTAAGTTGTAGACCCAAAAGGGGTGTCTTGGAGCTCCACCTCTTGATGCTACAAGGATGTATTTTTCACCATCTATGGCTCTCATTAGTGGAGTTTTTCGGATGGCACCTGTCTTGTATCCCTGATTAGTAACAATCACAACTGGTAGTCCCCCGGCTGTTGTACCTAGAGTACCACCACTTGATTCGTATAGTTCTACCTGTTCAGCCACCCATTTGGTTGGACTAGGTATATATTGGTTCATTTGCATCTCCTTACCAAGCTGTGGGGAGTATTATTAGAGGTATGGACTTCAGCTTCATTTCATCATCCCTCAAGAACCCTCCCACCATTATAACCCGTCATGGGATTGTCACCTGGCAGCGGCGGTTCATCTATGAGAATGTTATTAAGGCTGTTGTATTGAAGCGACCAGTGCATAGGGCTGTTAAGACTGGTCGCATTATTACTGAATACATGCAAGACCCTGAGAAGTAATATCATCTAAACGAGATGGACCTATACCTGAAACTTTATCAAGATCTGCAATGGAATATAACTGGCGGATAGCAATGATACCTTCGGCCCTTGAAGATCCTATATGCACGATCCGCTGTAATTCTTCTGTAGAGGCTGTATTTAGATCCACGCATTTGGCTTTAGAGGTACCTGTAGTAGCTTCTGTCGCATACTGTGCAGGCGTGTATATTGGAACTGCTTCAACGACTACGGGTTTGGTAACCAAACTGCTACCCTCAGTTACTATTACAGCAGCTGAGCAGGTGGCGAGCATGTCTATAAGAGCTCCCCATTCTGCATTAGTGGCAGTCAATTCCCAGGTAACCTTGATACTGATCCAGTCTACCGCGTAGGCGCACCAGTAGCTTCTGTCAGGGGGGCGCCAATCCTCTGGACCTTTGGCACCTTTCGATCTATTGGCTGATGCGGAAACTGCTATCAGATGATTTGTGTATGATAGATCATTTGCATAGGCTTTCTTGGTCGAATCATCCCAGGCCCAGCCCCCAGACATGTGTGCATTTGCGAGCGGAACCATATGGTCAACATCAAGGTCTCTAGCAGTAGTAAAACTAGCACCTGTAAACTTGGCAATCCACAAACCTGTCAGGACAGAGCATTGCTTAAGGTCGGTGAATTGCACGTCAGCCGCAGATTCATCTAGGAGCACTTCGTGCCGCGTGTTTTGGCAGTCACCATCATCATCAATCCAGTGGCGCCAGTCTTTCCTGTCATACGATGGGAGATCCTGAGAAACAGATGATATCTTTAGACGGGGTAGTTGTCTTCCGCCGACAACTGGCGCCGCCGTACTCATCGTGTCTGAAGTGCTTGAGATTGCAAGGCTGGGGGTTATGATTATCGCAGTGGGTGTAGGAGCGTATGTGGGGTACGGAGTATAGGTAGGCAGTGGCGCAGCATCCCCACCACAACCTACCAGCACCAACATGAGTGCTAACAGTCGCAACAATAGCAGTATGGATCTTATTTCCATCTACTGGTTTCGGCTTAGGTGATGTAGCGTTCTGCCTGTGTTGTACCCGTACGTAGAGAAGCCAAGCTATTGCCCCTCTGTCGATTCAACTCTGAGTGAGCCTCCAGCGCTGCTTCGTCCGTCCATCGCTCAAGAAGCACTAGTTGGTCAGGCCGTTCGGTACTCTGATACAACTCGAACTCTTCACATCCACTCTCCTGGCGAACCTCCCGGGAACGAGCACTAAACGCCTCTATCAGCTCATCTCGTTTCCCTGGTGCCGCCTGCATCGGTACGATAAGTCTAAGTGCCATATTTTCCTCCTGCGCACTACAGTTAATTCCCACAAGGGACTCTTAGCCTCATGGAATCCTCCCTAATTATAACCTGTCTGGCAGGAGTATGCCGAGCATTTGCGAGCACTCCATTCATCGCTTACGGCTCTCTAAGACGCATGTCATGGATCGAATCCGGATATGAATAGGGTTGCACATTCTCCCCTATAAAGGCTGTCCTACGCTTTTCGACGCCATGAATATATAAATTACAGTTGATCTCGAATGTATGGATCAACCCATATGAGGTTAGTACATGGAAAATAGAACTCTCGTCTTAGTAACTGGCGCCACTGGCTATATCGGGGGCAGATTGATTCCACGTTTGCTAGACGCTGGTTATAAAGTGAGGATATTGGCACGTGACCCAGATCGCCTAAAAGGCAGGGAATGGCTAGACCAGGTCGAAATCGTCACTGGTGACGTTCTTGTTCCTCAGACTCTCGCTGATGCTATGAATGGGGTCAACAAGGCATATTATCTGGTGCATAGCATGGGAGGTGGTGCAGATTTCCACCTTCGTGACCTTGAAGGAGCTCGTAATTTCGGCTTTGCTGCTACAGAGGCCGGTGTGAACCTCATTATCTACCTGGGCGGGCTTGGAAACCCGGACAGCGATCTGTCCAAACACCTTATTAGTCGTCAACAAACCGGGAAAGCATTGCGAGAGAGTAATGTACCGGTAACTGAGTTTCGTGCAGCAGTAGTTGTGGGGTCGGGCAGTATTTCATTCGAGATAGTACGCTACCTAGTAGAGCGTCTGCCAGCCATGATATGCCCGAGCTGGGTATATACCCGTACTCAACCAATAGCCGTGGAAGATCTCTTGGATTATCTTGTTTCAGCATTAGAAGTTCCTGAATGCATGGGTCAGATAATTGAGGTTGGCGGTGAAGACGTACTTACGTACGGGGAAATGATGTTAGGCTATGCTAAGGTTCGTGGACTCCGCAGATGGTTGGTTTCAGTGCCAGTTCTTACACCACGCCCTTCCTCATACTGGGTACATTGGATTACACCTATTCCCGCCACAATAGTGAGGCCCCTAGTAGAGGGCCTTCGCAATGAGGTTGTCGTACGCAACACTTTAGCAAAAAAGTTATTCCCGGATATATCACCTATGAGCTATATAGCGGCAGTTAATGCGACTTTGGAAGACCTTAAATACGGGCGCATCGAAACTGCCTGGAGCGATGCCCTTTGGAAAACTACAGGGGAAATTACTCCGCTCCGCTTGATAGCACAATCTGGATTGATTCTAGAGCAGAGGACCAGGCAGGTATCTGTACCAGCTCCGCTAGTATATAAATGCTTTGCCGCAATAGGAGATCGTAGGGGTTGGTATTATGCCACGTGGCTTTGGCAATTACGTGGGTTGGTCGATAGATTGATTGGCGGTGTTGGGCTAAGACGGGGACGACGGCATCCAATCGACCTAAGAGTTGGTGATAGCCTGGACTTTTGGAGAGTAGAGGCTGTTGAGCCAAATCAGATGATACGGTTGCGAGCTGAGATGAAGATTCCCGGCAAAGCCTGGCTTGAATTTAAAGCTACACCACAACCTGATGGAACCACATTGCTAGAACAAAACGCAGCATTCGCACCAAGAGGGTTAATGGGCTTGGTGTATTGGTACGGTATGTACCCATTACACCGTTTGATTTTTGGTGGTTTAATACGGCAGATTGCCAGGATAGCAGAACAATCAAATCCTACAAACTAAGATGAACCTCATGCCGAATCAATCACATTTAGATAGCATTAACCATCCATCTGTAAGGCTCGGGATTAGTTCTTGCCTCCTAGGTGAAAAAGTCCGTTTTAATGGTGGGCATATGAAAGATAGTTTCTTGCTGGATACATTGGGGCGTTACGTAGAATGGGTTCCAGTTTGTCCAGAAGTAGAGATTGGCATGGGGATTCCACGGGAGAATATACGCCTAATCGGAGACCCTCAATCTCCGCGACTAGCCGCACCCAAATCAGGAACAGATTATACCGACACCATGAAACAGTGGGCTGGAATGCGAGTGAATCAGCCTGACTTCATGGGAATACACGGATACATTCTAAAAAGTAACTCCCCCAGTTGTGGGCTATTTCGCGTCAGGGTATATGCAAACCCTACGGCACCCTCACGTAATGGACAAGGCATGTTTGCCCAGAAACTCGTGGTCACATTCCCCTTGTTACCAGTGGAAGAGGAGGGTCGCTTGCATGACGCCAAGATCCGCGAGAATTTTGTGGAAAGAATATTCGTGTATCAACGCTGGCAACAACTGCTGGATGATAACCCAACGCGTAGCAAATTAGTATTCTTCCATACATCTCACAAAAGCACTTTAATGGCTCACGATCCAAGATCGCAAGCTGAGCTGGGAAGATTAGTCGCTAATCAAAAACACCGTTCAATCGCTGCTGTTATATCAGAATATGGAATGTTATTGATGAACACCACCAAGATTGTCGCAACTAACCGGAAGCATGCTAATGTTTTACTGCATTTACTGGGATTTCTTAAAACCCATCTCGATTACGCTGATAAAGAAGAACTACTGGAACTAATTACAGAATATCGTCTAGGTTACATACCTCTTGTAGTTCCATTGACGCTATTACAGCACCACCTTCACCGTAATCCGGTACCAGATTGGGTTAAGCAGCAGGTTTATCTGAATCCATATCCGAAAGAGTTATCACTCAGAAACCACGTGTAGAATATGACATTCCCCTTTGATTAATCAGATCGCGGAATTTAAAGTCTTAAATCGCTTAAGGTACTACAACCTCCTAATGGGTAGTTTCCACCTATTCCAAGGGGTTCTTGTGCTAATGCTGTCCAACGACTTCGCTCTACCCGTTACGGCTTACTTTCTGGATGGCCCTCCAGGTACTCCCCAGCAGATCGTAACTCTTTTTTCCATAAACATTGGCTGGGCTGTGGCAACGTTCGTGTTCTTGTCGGCAATGGCTCATTACGCCGTTGCTTTCCCGGGTGTTTTCGGATGGTATATATCAAATCTAAAGCGTAATCGGAACTACGCCAGGTGGATAGAATACTCGATAAGCTCATCGGTGATGATTGTCATCATAGCAATGCTTCCGGGCATAACAGATGCGGTAGCACTTCTCGGCATTTTCTTTCTGAACACGTCAATGATTCTCTTTGGGCTCCTGATGGAGCATTATGAAGAACCTGGCAACCCCAGATGGATCACTTTTCTTTTAGGGGCTTCGGTTGGATTGGTACCATGGGTAGGGATAGGAATATATCTGTGGAGCCCCACAATTGAGAGTTCACCTCCAGCATTCGTTTACGGAATATTTTTTTCCATATTTATCTTTTTCAATAGTTTTGCCGTTAATATGATTCTCCAATACAAAAAGGTTGGACCATGGCGAAATTATCTATTTGGGGAATCGATGTATATTGTTCTTAGTTTGGCTTCAAAATCTGCCCTAGCCTGGCAAGTGTTCGCTGGAACACTGGTGCCAGAATAGAGTATAGCGCTGATTATTATGAGCGATGAATGCTGTCCGGGCTGGAGTGATGCCCAGTTTCAATAACCCTTAAATTTGACAGCGATCTGCCGAGGAGCTGCCTCATTCTATAGCCCATAATCTTACCTAGCAGTGGCAAAGGCCAGCGCGGTTCAAAACTCACTATCATCCTGACCTGCGTACCATCTCTATGGCTTTGGAGGATCCATGTTCCTACTAGACTCTTAAAAGGCCTGAGAGAGGAACCCCAAGCCATACTCACCGCTGTGCGGTTGGGTGGCTGGAATGAGATGTATTCCCCCTCCCATCGCCAACGCAACCCCAAGAATAGGGGTGCCAAATAATATAAGCGTGGAACCTCAGCATCAGAGCTGACAACTCCCCGCCTCACTCGAATGATGGTGGCATCCCAGCGCGGTCTTAACTCCAAATTGCGCATCAGCTCCCAGGTCTCTAGAGGCCCAAGAGGAATGACAATAGCTTCCTCTATCCGAGGCATGGAATCCTGTTTTTGCAGTCACCATCATCATCAATCCAGTGGCGCCAGTCTTTCCTGTCATACGATGGGAGATCCTGAGAAACAGATGATATCTTTAGACGGGGTAGTTGTCTTCCGTCGACAACTGGCGCCGCCGTACTCATCGTGTCTGAAGTGCTTGAGATTGCAAGGCTGGGGGTTATGGTTATCGCAGTGGGTGTAGGAACGTATGTGGGGTACGGAGTATAGGTAGGCAGTGGCAGTATGGCCTTCAGCTTCATCTCACTTCCCTCCATAGAATCCTCACCGCATTATAAAACCCCTGAGATCGCGTTGGTGGTCTTCTACAGGTCAAAATTAGGTGGCCTTACCTGAAATATAAGAGCGCTCACTGCAAATTTGTGGATTTGTATTCTTGCTTTGTGGAGGCATTACAAGTGATAGATTGCCGCAACCACTACCAGCAATGCCGTCACAAACACCGATGCAACCCAAAGTATCACTATCCATCGGTGCCAACGTCGAATGAGCGGGGAACTAAGCATTAGTAAGGCAACAGAGATGCCAGTTATTACAAGAACCATTATCCAGAAACGAAGCATGATTTACACATCCCGCCGCTATCTCTTTGAATCTTCTTCAGTCTGCATTAATAACTCTCTGAGCGGACTTTAAATTCATCTCATTGCCCCATGGAATCCTCCCCACATTATAACCCTTCAGCAACCGCTTCTGCATTGCCCACCCGGCGTAGCTAATAACCTATGGGACCTGAGTTTAGAATCCTATTGTTGAGTCCACCATTTATATAGTTTACGGAAACGCAAGACAATTAAGATTGCCATAATAGTAAGGATCAGAAAATATGCTCGCAAACCAAAAATCTCGAACTCTCTCAGATCCTTGAATTCCCAGCCAAAGAAGTACGCCAGTGCCAGTATCGACCAACCATAGACAGATCTAAGTAAGATGTAGAATACAAGATAGCGGGCAATTTGCTTTTTGTTTTGGTTGAACTTTGATATGGAAAACCTAGAGTTCATTTTGTCATTATATTCCAAATAATCACCCAGTAATTACTAGTGAAGCACTATCCATTTGACTGGACTGCCGACCAAGAATCTGGGGGGGGGGGGGGGGGGGGTATACAAGAGCGCATATTTAAAGGGATTTCAGAATACCATTTGAAGTAGATCCTATCAGGGAGGAGAGCGGACTTTCTAGCGTTGAACCGTATTCCCAGGTCTTCTCTAGTGATCCGATATTTTCCGCAACATACCAACAAGCCGGTCTATTTGCCATGGAGTTACTATTAATACTTAGTGAACGACGGACGCGCATGGAGATAGAAGGATAACCATATAATTGGCTCCTACTCTTTTTGTACATTCATTCATATATATCAAAATAGATTTCTGCCATTGAGCTAGAGAACGAAGTTACTCTTTTTACGTTGGACCCATCGGTATCCATGACGTATATTTTGGGTTTTTCTTGATTTTCGTGAGACACAAAATATATAGAAGTACCATCGTTGGACCATTTGGGAGACGCATCAAGCTTTTCATTATTGGTTATTTGGACCAAGTTGGAACCATCTTTGTTTATTGTGAAGATTTCTAGCTGGCTTGGATGATATGTGTCAGTAGCATCTGGATCTGCTCTGAAAATCAGTTTAGACCCGTCTGGTGACCAGTCATGTTGTCCTATTTGTGTCATATCTGTATTGGTTATATTGGTATTTTCACCAGTAGCTACATTATGGATATATATATCTGCCAGCTCGTCGCCAGAAACCAACCTCGAAGTAAATGCAACCAACGTGCCATCCAGGGAATATTCGGGATCATATGCATGTCTTTCAGACATCTGTATCAGTGGGTATTTATGGAATGTCCGGGGAAAAAGAAATTCTACATCTAATAAATTATTACTCAAATTTACAAGGTATATCTCTGCTTTACCGTTTCTGTTTGTAGTAAAGGCTAAGTAATCTCCATTTGGATGCCAGGAAGGATTGGAGTCATTCCCTGGGTCGGAGGTGGATTGAGAGGTAATAAAAATACTAAGATTTATGCCAAAGGAAATATCGAAATAAATATCGTTATTTCCTTTGGCATTAGACACATATGCAATTACTTTTCCGTTTGGAGAAAATACAGGTTGTATTTCCGAACGGGCTTCTTTTGAATCATAATTGGAAACTTGATCAAGTTCAAATCTGGGATCATCAGTTGCATATCCGTTGTCGGTTAATTGCATAAGGCTATTATCATCAAGTGCGGATAGAAATAATTCACCAGTACCTGTGAAATCGGAGGCAAATACAAGCTTCCGGTCGGACGGCTCCTTAAATACCTGAACTCGATATGTGGAATTTGAGGCAGAATAATCCATTTCACCTGCGTAGAAATAGTAGAGGCCATTATATTCAGCGGTGAAAAATATACGAGAGCCTAGGGATTCACCAGGATAATCAACATTAAAATCAATGAGATTGTCATGCCTATCCCATAACTCCAACCAACTATTCAACATAGTTAAACCTTCCGAGTGAACATAGACTGAAATAGCATAACTAACGCCTTTTACAGCCTGGAAAGAATATTTGTGTAAGCAAGTGCTATTTGGTAAAGATTGTCCGTCGCCAGTCGTTTGATAAAAAGAACCAACTGGTATCTCGAAAGAATCAGCTAGCATCATTGCAACATAAAAATCTGGGCTTGTCATCGGTGGTTCACTAAGATTGCCACAGATAGTGATTGGTGTACTGGATGCAGCAAGATCAGGCGTAGGAATAGGTGATGGATTTGTCGGGAAGGGTGTGAGTGGTGGATGTGTTGCAATAGGTTGAGGTGTTGCAGTAGCTACAGGAATTTCAAAATCTACTCCAGGGGCAACTATTTCCTCTTTAATTTCATGGTTGGAGCTGAATATCGTGGTTACTTCTATTTCCAGTGGATCTCCAACTTCCCAAAAATCATAGGGTTCACTCATGGAGTCAATATTATATAAGACATTTGCTTTTCTCAGCACATGCGAATCACGATCTATCCAATACTCGATTTCATAGCTGTTTGGTTCTTCTATATCCATCCCTTTATCTGTGAAAAAAAGTTCATACTGATTAGTCTGACTCATTTGGGAGAAATCCTCTAATTCCCCGCTATTAATGTAATAAGTGGCTGAACCTTCGTAGTCTTTTACTACCGTGTAAGATTGTATGTTCAGATCCAGTAGAGTGATTTTTTCTGGAGAAAATAAATCGCCCAATCTATCCGCTACCTCTTCTCCACACTCCGCTTCAACCCACTTGGTTTCACCGAGCCCATCTATCGACTCATAGCATCTGTCAGAGATTTGAATGACTTGAGAGAATTCATTGGCAAAGTCCATTACCAACTTATGTTTGTCAGGGCCTTGATACTCTTCGTTTATTGTGAATGTCATTTTGATGCTTGGCGATTCAATCACCCACGTTCCGTCAGATTTAAGTGATGCCGAATTAAACATAACAATTTTTGATTGGTCTATAATGCTTTGCGCGTTCGGCATAGGTGTGGGTGCTGGTGTAGGAGTTGGGGTGGGCATAGGTGTCGGAGTGGGTGTGGGGACGGGCTGACTACAAGAAACGAGAAGCACAGAAACCAGCAAATAGATCAGGGTTAAAATAAAATGCTTCTTCATAGTCATATGGTAGGCATACATGGAATTTTGCGCAAGGAAACGTTAGTTATTCCGCGTTGGTGTACTTGGAACAGAAGTCCTCTGACATAGCGTTGGGGGTCTTTTCTGTGACTAGAAAAGTGGAGCGGGTGATGGGAGTAGAACCCACGACAACTTGCTTGGAAATGGAGTGTTCGGTTGTCCTTAGACGTAAGCCCACGTCATCCTCTGAAGATATTTACACCTAATCTGGCAACTCGTGTAAACCGATAGCCTTCGACGTCGTAGGACTAATTGTAGGACTGCCGTACTAACCCCACAAACAACCGCTTCTGCGTTGCCCCCCCGGTGTACCGACCCTGTGACTCCTAGCCTTGAGCTTCTATCTGAGGATGCTATTAAGGCTGTTGTGAGATAGGAGCGGGATATATCTCTATGCCCCACGTCGTACATAATCCTCTATGGGACTCTTAGGCTTGTGAACCCTCCCCCATTATACCAGTCAGGGGATAGGCCATTGCCAACTTCAACATAGCGTTAAACCTTGTAAAGTAGCCCACTTTCCACTATTAAGACGTTTACAGCAGGATGGCTTGGCGGGCTTAGTGTGACGGTGAATATGCCGTATGTGTATGGAGACTCTTACCCATAACCCATCAGACACCAGTAATATTCGTGTACTCAGCCCAGAATATGTCGTCCTGTTACAATATATGTATGGAAAAGTTGGACAGACTCTTGGAACGTACATCTCATGGTTACTATGGACAGGAAGTTAGTTATGACATACCGATGTCGATCTATCCCACCAAATCTGAGATTATCATCATCAATTCACCAGGGGCAGGTGGAGCCGGCAACGATGATCGTAAGAGTAGATGGGATATATTAGGCGAGTTCATCCAGCAAAAAAATATAGGCACCTTCATCAAATATAATCATCCTGCTCCAGATGCCCATTATAAATTTCCCAATGAACCGTATTCCCACAAAGACGCTAGCTGGAATCAGTTGGTAGTTGAGAGTTTGATACACGTTATAAACTATGCCATCGAGAACTCGCGTGAGATTTGCGGGTCTGAAACACCAACCCTTTATTTATCAGGCTTCTCTGCAGGTGGTTCAGCATGCGGGGCCGTAGCTCATCTTTACCCGGAGATTCGCCAGATCTTGTTGTTGTCCGCTTATGACAGCGTTGGTGATTATTTCTTCGAAGGAATAGGGGAATTCACAGGTGAGATCTATATGGCATACGGTGCGGAAGATATGATGGCTGGATTCCTGGCATACACAATGAGATTCATTGCTAAGAAGGCCAACATGATTCATGTTCAGGAAATACCTGACTGTAATCATGGTTTTCGAGGGGATACAAATGACAGGATACTCAGTAAAGCCTTCTCTTGGGCATTTGCAGGAGATGATACATTCCCATCTCCTGATGGAGGGGTTTTGCTTTATGAGGAATAGGGAGCCAATAGGGTATTAAGCAACCTCCACAGTCCGTCTAAGGTCGACTTAGATAGGGTCGCCGAACCATGCAGCACTTTTTTCGAGTCGGGTGTAATCGATAAGGTGCGAGGATCGTCACCAACAGGAATTTCAGCTAGGACTGCTAAGGTGATAGCCTTGACTAGGGTGGCACCTGAGCCGGTGTGAATGTGGCCGTCTGCGCAGTTGGCCCAACATCGCCACTACAACCCACTAACAGCATCAGTGCTGCAGTGATTAGAAGGAGTGGTATGAGTTTAGATAGCTTCATGAGTGAACCTCCCAGACCCCCTGCTTGCAAATCTAGTGCTCTGTTGTCTCCACGTGTAAACGAGTGTATCTCCCTGAAGGTATTTATACCTAAACTGTCCACTCGTGTAAATAATTGTTAACTGGCACCTGTGGCTTACCTATGGATGCCACAACTAACCCTCCAGCAACCGCTTCTGCGTTGACCTGTTCTACCTGAATCCCACGTGGGACTTCTAGCAGCTAGGTATTATCTGGGAATGCTATTAAAACTTATAAGGCCGGGGGGGGGCATCTCTCGGAATCATAGACTACGTTGCTCACATCACTGATGTGCTAGGCCAACCGTCATAGTGATACAAGGCTCGTTCCCTAGAGCAATAGTAGTGTGGCCCTTACCAGTAGTGTCCTCCACCAATCTAGCATCCCCAGGGCCAAAGATTTTCTTAGACCCATCTTCAAACCCGATCTCCAACTGGCCAGATAGAATAACGACGAACTGCCGCTGGGGCGCTGGATGCCAGTCCTGTAAGACTCTAGGTTGTCGCGAACCGAATCGTAGCTGATTAACAGTAATACCTTCTGTCCAGCTTGATACCTTTTCCAAGTCTATCTCTTCCCAACGAGCTATTGCATCATCATCCGCGTACATTCGATATGTACCCATCTTCCCTCCTAGTCTTCGTGATAACGGCTTAGATTCTTCTACTAAAGATTCCTTGATCCGCCAGCAACAACCTGAACATTGTGAGTAATGTGAGTGACAATGTGGGGCTGAGGTTCAACTAATCACCCCTTGAGACTCCTAGCCTCATCACCCCCCATTATAACTCGTCGTGGTATGCCGCGGAACAGGGGCAGTTGTGCGAGGCGTGTGGTGCGGAAGCTGCGAAGATGCTATCAAAGCTTATAAGGTTGTTGTGGGATTGTACCTAATCCCCCAGGGGACTGGTCGTGTGAAACGATTTTTGCCCAAACGAACCCATTAGTCACCTCGTGAGACCTCCAAGTCTATCGCGTGGTATGAATGCTGTTTCTTGTGAACATTTCTGGCCGAGAGTGAAGCTCGGCTCGACGACACTGGATACACGAAGTATAATCGACCCGTCTACTTCATCTGTTTATTAGGGGGACATCATGGCCAGCGAACGACTACAATGGCAAGTCACTTGCCTTCTCCACGAGGCAGATGAGGAGTATTCATGACTGGGCAAAAGAACGAAGATTGGGAGTATGGCCTAACGCTGGACAGGGAGGCCACGACTGTGGCTACGGGCCCTGTGATGCTCGGCGAAGGCAACTTCAAATATGAAGTTTCGGGTAAGAACTGGGGCAACCTGCCCGATGATTGGGTCTACAAGGAAGCTACTGCCGTAGCCGTAAACTCCAATGACCAGGTCTACGTCTTCAATCGGGGCACTCATCCCATGATAATCTTCGACCGGAGCGGGGACGTAGACAGTTACTGGGGAGATGGGGTGTTCGCGAACCCCCACGGAGTCACCATAGGCCCCGACGACGAGGTCTACTGCATAGACAACGGTGATAGCACCATTAGAAAGTTCACTTCCGACGGAAAGCTGCTGCTGACACTGGGGACACCTCACAAGCCATCCACTAAAATGAGTGGGGAGCCTTTCAATCGACCGACACACCTTGCCATAGACAAGCGCACCGGAGAGCTTTACGTGTCCGACGGATACTCCAACGCTAGGGTTCACAAGTACGCTCCAGACGGACAGTATCTGTTTTCCTGGGGCGAATCAGGGACTGGTGAGGGCCAGTTCAACATTGTCCACAACATAGACACTGACAAGGACGGATGGGTGTACGTGGCCGACCGTGAGAACCATCGCATACAGGTGTTCAGCTCTGATGGCAAGTACGAGACTCAATGGGGAAACCTGTCCAGAGCCGCCGCCATCTACATAGATTCCCGCGGTGACCGAGAGTTGGTCTACATCGGGGAGTATTTCTGCGGTCTCGGTACTAACGACATAGGCACAGACCTTGGACCACGTGTGACAATAATGGATACCAGGGGTAACCTGCTGGGACGCGCAGGTCATGAATCATATGGCGAGGAGCCGGGCAGGTTCTACTCCCCTCATGGGTTAGCGGTGGACTCCCATGGCGACATCTATGTAGCCGAGGTTTCCTGGAGTGACTACGGCAGTAGAATGGATCCCCCGCGTGAGCTTCGCTCCATGCAGAAGCTTGTGAAAGTAAATTAGGAAGGCTCCAGAGAGGCTCTCACAAGAACTGGTATTTAGACAATAGTTGTGCCTAAGTATACTGCATGTGATCAGGGGGCTTATTGCCAATTCTGATAAGTTCCGCACAGCATAGATCACAGTTGTTGATGCATGAACTTGAACGTGTTGTACAGGAATTACCTGGTCTTGGTGACTTAAAGGTAATTCTTGCCGATGACTGGGCAATATGACAGGGGCGGTTGCGTAGGGCGTGGGCGTTCAGGTACGAGGATGCTGTTGTGAAGTAGGCGAGAGATATATCTCTATGCCTCTGCACCATGTGGGCGTCGTGGCTTCCACACAGTTTATGGTAAAGCATGCGCTTTCCAGCTATTCCAGCAATGAAACCGCTAGTGCGAGCATTTCTGCATACCCTGCCCACCATGATTAATTCACAGTGTGCAACGAGTTGATGTTAGCCGCAATGACTTGCACAAAGGAGCTCATAATACTCCCACCGGCAGTAGCTATCTGAGTTAGTCTTCTCCATCTGCAAAACGACTCTGCCTGGTTTATAACTGGATTCTGTTAGCATCTAGCAGACTGTGCCGCAACAGTAGGGAATTCTTGAACTACATTGAGCACTCCAGTCGAACTCCCGTGTTTGAACCCAAGCTGGACTTGTCCCTGACGTACTGATTAGTCTTTGAGTCGCCGAGCAGCCGGTGTGTCTGATATCTCACACAGTGCGCCGCTCGTTGAGAAGAATCGACTAGTCTTCTGCCCCCATGGTTCGGTCTTTGGTGATTGGGCCATGGGCCAACCGTTAGACTCTATCTCGTTGCTCCCGGCCTGGACCTCATCGACTTCGAATCCCACCGTAAATCCAAGCGGAATGCGATCAACCTGTGCCTCATCACCGAAAGTAGCAATTGCCGCCGCAGCCCTTGACCATAGACCGAAGTGGATGACCCCAGGCACGAGAACCAGACCATATCTTGAGCCTTCCTCATATTCAACTGCAAGTCCTAGCACATCCCGGTAGAAGGCGACTGCAGCCGTCATATCTTCAACTACTTCTGCAATTCCCGCCAAGTGTCTAATCATGTAACCTCCTTGCGTTTGCTTGATGCTTCTCCATGGAGATGGAATATACTTCTCGTTAAATTCCCTGGGAACAAAAGTCTAACAGCCCAATGGGTCTAAACGATTGTAACCCATAGACCCATGACATAGCGTTGGTGGTCTTTGAAGTCTCCCTAGGCGTTGCCAAGAAGCTCTGTCGCCCTAAGCCTGTCCCCAGTCTTCTCTTCACCATCACTGGATATATCACTCCACATCTCCATACGCTCATGTCTATCGACAATTGATGGGAATACCAGAGCCGTTCTAAGCTCCTGTAACCTTAGTGTTCTTAGATAGACGAGAAGCATACGACACTAAGGCATCTGATGATGTAGTGTCGTATGCTTTCTTGTAGGCTTGTCGCAGCGACATGCCTTCTATGGCAACCAATGTACAGAACATCTCTTCCTTTGGGGTTAGCTTATCCATTACCTCTACCATCCCCCTCCCCTTTTTTACACCACAAACGTTTGCCAATACCATCGCCATAGATATCCTACGGATGGTAAAATCGCCCTATGGACAACCTGCCAGTTTCTCAAATTCTTACAATACTTGCACTTGCTCTGTTGGTATTTGGTTTACTTCATCTCACTAACTGGGTCAACAAAAAGTGGGAATTCGGTCTGCCATTCGTGAGACTTCCCAAGCCTATAGACGAGGAAAATAACAAGGAAATCCACGGGAAACATATTGCAGATGGCAACAGTTGGGAATCTTCCAAAATTCGTACTAGGATATCTGTAGATACTCGTGGGCTGTATCCAAGGCTTGGAGAGGAGAGGAAGTGGAGACTGGGAGGAGAGCTGGTCCCTGGCAAGGCCTTCACCATTTTGATTGGAGTTGTATGCATCGCTATAATATTGAATTTTCCGGCGATTAGCCCCATATGGGGCTATCTCGTGTTGTTGGGATGTACAGCAGTAGCAGGTCGGTATTGGAAGGATAGGACAGTAATTCAATCAATATTGTGGCTGTGGCTAGCAATCCTCACCATCCTTTCACTGTTGCTCATAACTCAATCATTTTGGGCTCCATGGGATATCAATTCTCTTTGGTACAAATGGTAACCATCCATCTATCCCACTTTTGTTTTGCAGGTCTGTCACGCATATCTACCCTATATATACCAAAACCTCAAACCATCCCACATCAACTACAAACCAACCTTCTTAGATAACAAGCCAGCAATTGTAACAAAGGCAAACGGCCTATAATCGAAGAGAAACAGAATCACACAAGATAACCACCCACTCAACCAGGGAAACTCGTTCACGATTTGACCACCATTTAGCTACGGATTCGCTAACATTCGCGCAGAGGATACTGCAGTCCGTCAGTGGTTTTCCATAGCTAGCCTCTACCTCAGCAACGAACGTTGGTGGTAGTATGAAAATGTGTGTGGACAATGAGCAACAAACTCAAAAACCATTGTCCTCTGGACGTGTCAGTTCGACTCTCGGCTTCGGGACCAAATCTCAGGCACGAATTTACCCTATCTACGGTACTCCAGTTCTCTAAGGCTAATGAGCAGAGATGGGACACAAGCGAGGGCGAGTTTATCGACGGTAGCTTCCTACATGCTGAGGGAATATAACCTCTCCTAAGGTAATGAACCCTGCTTACCTGATCGCATGGAAGTACGCCTATGAGGGAACCATCATGTCGGTACCACTCGCACTCCTTGCCTCATGTAGAGGGCTTCTCTAGATTGAGAGAAGTTAGTAGCTTTTGCTCCTCCAGCTCGAGTTGTTTTGCCAGTAGTAATCTTCTGTATAAACTCATAGCCACTTTTTAAGGGGTGAAGTTGTTTGCATAAAGGAAGCAAGTATTCGTCCCACAGCACTCTTACTCATGCCTGTTTCCCGAGCAATCTCTCTATACGACATGTCCTGCATCCTAAGCGTAAATAGGTGGTGATCTGTGCCTACTGTGACAGCCCCAACAAGCTGTACCAAGTCAGGTATCTAGCTTGCTCTAAGAGTTCTTAAACTTGCTCTTAGCAGCTTGTGGAGAAACCGACGCCTTAGGACGAAATGCCAGAAGCGACGCCCCAGGAGACGGCTCCACAGGCTCCTGAAATGAAAACCCGATGCATACCACTCGCAAACGTACATCGCATGCGTATTGGCATTTGGATTAACTAACTCGTAGCGGCCAGAAATTCCCAGTGCCCCCAACCCCCAATGGAACTTGAACGCGTACCAAAGGGCTTGGGAATGCAAGCTCAGATCACATTCGCCCTTAGACCTGTGGTCAGCTTCAACAGTGCTGCCACGGAGGTCGAAGCGGACGACTGCGTCAAGATCATGGAGATAGAAATAAATTGGTGCAGTCCAGCGAAGCCAGAAGCCTGGGAACGATGCCCGGACTTCGTCTACCAAACTCTGCCCCAAAGAGATGAGCTCGTCCAGAGGGTATGATGGATGGGAGCGATAGGGTAGACCGCAAATTTTCTGGAAGTCAGCTCGGTAGTGATCGAGGGGGTTCCCGTTCAACCGAAAGCCATGCTGGCTCGACCAGCTATCCACGTTGTACAGAAACTGAAGTTGGGTGGGGGCATCAGCCAGTTGTTTGGAGATACGGTCAGGCGTGTTAATCCAGGCGTTCATATGTCGGTTTCCTTCGTGACTGAAGTAGACGAAGCTAGCAAAGGGGATGGTAACCTCTGGTTTGAAAGTCTCGATGTAGAGCCGCATTCGAGCGATCAGCTCATCGGCAGCACCGACTTCTGTATCGCCGGGATTCCCCTCCCATTTCGCGATGGAAAACTGGGCGAGAAGAACATCTACAGGGCCGATATACCTAGCGAGTGAGCGGTCATAGATTGGATCTAAGACACAATCGTTCATATTTAGGACTGTGATACCCCCAGATCTTATGGCAAGTAGGGAATCTATCATTCCTACCTTATAACATAACACATGACGGACGCCC
>Ga0209501_10002884_pt1 | contig 17711 bp, 20 predicted proteins | sample ArcticOcean_MG_C_4_FD_187434 | JGI IMG/M metagenome (GOLD analysis project Ga0209501, IMG submission 187434) | Marine microbial communities from western Arctic Ocean - ArcticOcean_MG_CB4_134 (SPAdes) (version 2) | ecosystem: Environmental > Aquatic > Marine > Oceanic | place: Arctic Ocean...
AATTTCATCTGAAATTTGAATTCGTAATATAGTATTTTCAACTTCTGAAAATTTTTCTAACTCGTTTAATTTTACTGGATTACAAAAAACTTCAATTTCTGCTTGATAAAATTCTCTTAATCTCAAAAGACTTTGTCTTGGTGCGATCTCATTTCTAAAGCTTTTTCCTACTTGTGCTATTCCTAATGGAAGCTTTCCACGCATAGTTTTGAATAATCTTGGAAAATCAACAAATATTGATTGGCATGTTTCTGGTCTAAGATATGCTTCTTCATCTTCAGGACCTATTCCAACTCTAAACATCATATTGAATTTTTTAGCAGCACCGAACTCTCCTTTACATTTTGTACAAACAATATTTTTTTCTTGAATCATTTTATCAAAATCTTCTAAATCCGCACTCTCTGGAATCTCTACGTTTGCAATTTCTGAAATTAACTTATCAGCTCTAGATGTCAATCCACATTTTTTACATTTTATGATTGGATCTGCAAAATTTCCAAGATGACCTGATGCCTCAAAGACTGACTTTGACATTATTTGTGAGCCATCAATCTCAAGCATTCTATCTCTTCTTACCAGTTCTCTTCTCCATAATTCAAGAAATTTATTTTTTACACTGACTCCTGTTGGGCCATATTCCCAAAAACCAGCTTGTGCATCTCCGTAAATCTCACAGCTTGGAAAATAAAACGCTCTTTCAAGTGCAAGCTTCATGACACTCTCGTAATTCATACTACAACTCTAAAACAATCATGGAATAAATGCGTAATTGCTCATGCAAGTGCTTTTGCCTTTCTAATATTCTCAAAGTCATCTCTTGTATCGTCAATTGGTGTTTCTAACACAATCGGAATCTTGTTTTTATTCATGGTTTTAACAACTTCTGATAACCCTTCGTTACCAATTTCTCCTAATCCTATGTGGTTATGTCTATCCAAATTCGAATTTAGCTCACCTTTAGAATCATTAAGATGTAAAATTTTCAAATTTTCTAATCCAATTACATCATCAAATTCCTTCATTGTTTTCTTTACTGTTTCTTTCGTCCTTAAATCATATCCTGCTACAAATGCATGACATGTATCTAAACAAATTCCAAATCTTTTAGCAGGTTTACATTTTGAAAAAATTTCTGCAAGTTGTTTGAAATCAGAACCAACAGAATTTTTTTGTCCAGCTGTATTTTCCAGTAAAATCATTACATCTGCTTTTGTTTTGGCAACTTCATTTAGTGCATTGGTAAGTCTCTTAATTCCATTTTCTTCTCCTGAACCTTTGTGACTACCAAGATGTGTGACAAGATATGGAATTCCCAATTCATCACATCGTTTAATTTCTTCAATCATTGATTTTATTGATTTTTCATATCCTTCATCTTCTGGTGTTGAAAGATTTGGCAAGTATGGCATGTGTGCACACGTTGCCATTCTATCGATATTTGACGCTTCAAGCTTTTCTCTAAACTTTTTCACTTCATCTAAATCCAACTCTTTTGCAAACCAACTTCTTGGACTTCTAGTAAAAACCTGAAATGCCGAACATTCTCTTTGAATTGCGTTGTCTACCCAACTATCTAGAGTTCCAGATTTGGATATATGCACACCAATCTGCATACTTTTCCTAAAATTTGTTATAATTTAAACTAGAGATCTAACAAAAATACCAATTTTATAATTGTAATTTTTAAACTAAGTTGGTGCATAATAGTTATGGTTAATCTTGGAAACGATGAGATTGTAAAATATCCATTTTTAGCAGAAGCAGGAAAATATCTTAGTGATAAAGGATTTTCGCCAGAACAATTTGGAACCGATCCAGATCTAAAAAAAATTGTTGATAATGCATTTGAAAGAATCATTACTGCATCAGAAGGAAAAATTTTCAAATCTGATCCAATGTCTAATAATTCTGCATTACCCTTAGAGATATTTTCATTTCTAATTGCAGTCATTATGTTAAAACTTTCTGGTATGAATACACTAATTCGAAGATTTTCTCTAGCAGAAGCTCGTCGTGCAGAAAAATTCCTGGAAAAAGATTTGATGAATCATCAAGATGCTACCAAGGCTAAGCTTTCTTTACAAATACTACAAGAATTATTTTCTGTAACTGTAGAAAAAATTGATGATGAATTTACGATTCTTGCAAGTGATTATCTCAAGCATTCTATTAATTTTCATGAAAGAGAATGGAAATTAATTAATAGAAAGGTTGTAAATGGAAAAGTTCACTTAACACCGCATGAGACCGTCAGATTAGTCAGAAAGGAACTTGACAGACACATCTATACAAAAATTAATTCATCATCATCTCCTGAAATGATAATAGGTTTTGAGACATATGTTGACAAATTAAAACAACTTGCAAAAAAATTCGAGGTAAAAACAGTAGAGTCAAAAGAGTTTCCTCCTTGCATAAAACATGCAATTGAAGTTTTAGAAAAAGGAGAAAATTTACCTCATTCTGGAAGATTTATGCTCGGAACTTTTTTGTTAAACAAAGGACAAACTGTAGCACAAATTGCACCGCTATTCAAAAATGCACCTGACTATAATCCAAAAGTTACAATTTATCAGTTAAATCAACTTTCAGGAAAATCTGGAACTACAGAATACAAATGTCCATCATGTGAAAAAGTTAAAAGCCAAAATCTTTGTTTTCCTGTTCCTGCATGTGATACAATAATCAATCCTCTTCAATTTGGGAGAAAAAGAGTATGAATGGAAAAGATGTTACATTTCTTGAAGATACATTCAAAAAATTTTATTTTGAACACTTTGATCTTTTACATGTTCCAGATAATCCAAATCAGAGAGAATTTGGTTATCAAAAATTTAATGGTGGAATGAATAGACACATTTCACTCAAGTCTGATAAAGAACTTCATTTACTTTTAATGCAAAACAAACCTTCTGATGTTTACTGTTCTAATGCACGCTATACATTTCCTAATCTACCAATGGCTGAAAAAGACTGGCAAAATGCAGAGCTAATCTTTGATATTGATGCAAAAGATCTAAGAAAGGAATACCCAAAAGATAATACACTAATCAAATGTTCTGATTGTAATGAAATTTCTTCATTAAGTGAATTATGTCCAAACTGCCAATCAACAAAACTTTCCTTTACAACACTCACATGTAATGATTGTATCAAATCTACAAAAGATGAAGTACTAAAACTAAATCAAATCCTCACAGATGATTTAGGAATTGATGAACAAAGTATCAAGACCTTTTTCTCTGGAAATGAGGGATTTCATATCTATGTCCCAAAATCTGAATATGAAGATGTAGGTTCAAGAGAAAGAGCAGAAATTGCTGATTATATTATGTTTCGTGGAACCATTCCTGAAACATTTGGATTTAGAAAATTCAACATGAACAAATCATCTCTTCCAAAATTCGAAGATGATGGTTGGGGTGGAAGACTTGCAAAGCATTTGTATGGAACAAAATCAAATCGTCCAAAAATTTCTCAAGAAATAATTTCTGGTGGTTATGCATTATTTCAAAAAAGATTAGAAGATTATAGAGACTCGATTGGAGTAAAGATTGATCCGAATGTCACACAAGATATTCACCGAATTTTTCGATTGCCTGGTTCCATTAATAGTAAAAGTGGCCTTACGAAAATTTTCGTAGAGGATTTGAAAAAATTTGATCCATACGTTGATGCTTGTTTTATTGACGATGAAAAAATAGAGATTGTAGCAAATTGTCCGATCGAGTTTTCATTAAAAAAGAAAAAGTTTGGACCATTTAGCAATGAACAAGTATCTGTACCAAAGTTTGCAGCTGTCTATATGATGTGCAAAGGTATAGCATCAAGCGTGTAATCATACATTTTTTGGAATTCTACCAATAAGGTATTAATTAAATGAAAATCGAGTTTATTCAACTTGTACAGTGCTAAAAACGAAGATAGTAATCAACCACCACCAGATGCTGGTAAATTCATCAAAATTGGTATTATTGCATTAATTGCTGTTGTAATCTTTGCATTGGCAGGAAATCAGGCAGTAGTTTTGTCAATGAATGTGACAGAATTTGCTGACGTTTTTACAAAACCATTAATGTTTGCACTGATAGGTGGAGTCGTTCTTGCAAGTATAGCATTACTTCGAGTCAATATAGTAAACAGATCATCAATTTTCTGGTTTGCAATAACCAGCGCAATTAACATGATGAATCGTGGTCCACAAGATCAGGTTCAACAAACAATTCCAAATTTTTCAGAATTCAAATTATCTGGAGTACATTTTGCAATCTGGCAAATAACAAAAATTCTTCTCTTTGGAGCATTCTTTGCAAATCTCATGTTTGGATTTGGTTTATTGTATATGGTAGAAGGAAATGATCTGGGAGTTGAAAACATTACAACACTGTTCTCACTTCCATTTGTAACTCCACCAAATGATCCAACATATGCAATGGACAATGTCACTCCAATGATTCCTTCACTTCTTATTGTAATCCCGCCAATCATTGGTGCAGTTGGGCTTCGCTTAATCCTCTTTGTTGGAGTTCATTACATAATCAAAGTTGTAACACTTTACTTACATGACACAAAGGAAGGAAAACCAAGATACCTAAACTACATGGCAACAATTGAGGCTGTAATTGGAATAGGAATAGTTTGGGTTGCCTTTAACATGTTTTTCACAGATACTATTGACTATAATACAAGATACGCAATTGGTGGGACCTTTGTTGTTGGATTTGCATTAATTGCATTTTCAATCTTTGATAGAATGCGTGCACGTGTACTAACTCACATGTTCAAGCGTGATGTATACATCAGAATTGCAGCAATTATTGCTATTGCTCTTATAGTGGGAATTGCAATGGGCGTAAACAACAGTGTTGCAGACGCAAAAAAGATAGAATATCTTGGACCATATACAGCACAACAAATTGGTGTAAATCGTCATCTTGCAGAATTAGATCTGATTCACGAAAATACTCATGAAGTACAAATTACATCAGTTAATCCGAATCTAATTGATTCTTACATTGATGATAATGAAGATGTACTAAGTAAGATTCGTGTGTGGGACTGGAACGCTGCATTTGCAAAACTAAAACCAGAGATTGGTCTTATTCCTTATGTAGACTTTGAAGATAATGATATTCTAAGATTTAACGATAAACTTTACTGGACTGCATCAATGAAACCAATACTTCCTTCATCTGTAAGTCTTGAAAACCAATGGTACAATGAGCATTTAGTATACACTCACGTACCTGATGGATTTCTAACCCTAGAAGCAACTGAAGGAAAAATTGTTGACAGTTCTGAATTATTTCAACAAAGAGCAATCTACTATGGTGAAGGTGGATTACTTGATGATACATGGTCTGGATATCCAGTAAATCGTGATGTAAGTGCAGAACTTAACGGCGCAACATATGATGGAACCGGAGGAGTTGATGTAGCACCACCACTTTCATGGATCTTTGAGCCAAACTTTATCCTCTCATATCCTGGAGAGTCTCTTCACATTATGAGATACAAAGATGTTAACGAAAGAATGCAGACACTTTATCCTTATTTCTTGTATAACATGTTTGGAAAAGAATTAGATTCCTATCCAGTAACTGATGGAACTAATACCTATTGGCTTGTTCCATTAATAGTTGGATTTGATACAAGAGACGTTCCATACTCTGCAGGAAATCCATATCTTAGATTAGCAGGATATGCGCTTGTTGATACGTACAATGGCAGTATTGATCTGATAAAAAGTGGCGATGACTTTTTCTCAAACATGATGATGTCGCAATATGAAGATCAGATAATTCCAGCACCTGCATGGCTTGACGAACAAATTCGTTATCCAGAGGAATTATTCAACTGGAAAACAGAGATGTACAACATTTACCACGTAACTGATGTTGAGACATTCATCCAAGCAAACGAATTTTATGAAATTCCTAGAGGGTTAGATACTTACTTTATTGAAGCAAAACCACCTGGATTTGAAGAAACTGAGTTCATCGGACTCTTATCGTTAGAACTTCGTGGTTCACAAGGACGTAACTTGGCAGGATACATGATTGTAGAAAATGATATGGATAAACTTGGTAAGATGACCTTCTATGAAGTTCCATTAGACTCTGAAACAAAACTTTTGGGACCAACATCTGTTAGAGAAGCACTTGACCGTGATCCTGACTTTGCACAACTCAAGACATTGTTAAGAAATCCTAGAATTGGTGATAACATTTTGTATCGTGTAGGAGATCAGGATACTTACTTTATTCCAGTATACACTGCAGGAGCTGGTGGTTCGGTAGCACAACTAGGTACAATTGCAGCAGTTGGTGCAGGATTTACAGGAGAATATTATGTTGGTCTAGGCCAAACACAAGAAGAAGCATTTGAAGCGTATCTGCAAAAGCTATCTGGTGTTGTTTCTACAAGTAAAACTGGTGAAGTTATAATACAATTAGACAAGGATGAAAGATTTGAAAAAATTATGGAAATGATAGGCACTAGTGGTTTGACAATTACAAAGCCAACTGCAATTCAAATTCCACTATCATTCGAAGAAGGCGAAATCGTGTTCTTTAATGAATCTGATAAAGTTGCAACTGAAAAAATGATTAGTGAGTTCTTGAACACATTTGCTATAGGTACATCTAGAGTATTGATGTGGGAAGAAGATACATCCCTTTACCTTGGAGTAATTAATACTGTAGATGGAATGGCTGAGATTCATTACATCAAGATTCAGATTGGAAAAGACTAATCGTGCTACTTTTAGTAGATAACGGCTCTGTTTTTACAAAAGATATAGCTAATACACTTTCTGAATCTGATGTAATCTTTGAGAAAAGATCGTTCGATGAGATTAATCCAGACGAAATTGGAAAATTTGACTCATACATTTTATCTGGTCGACGTCACAATGACTCTAAAATGAATGCAAAAAACTCAAAGATTGTTTTACATGCAGTAAGCGAGAAAAAGAAACTTCTAGGAATCTGTTACGGTGCAGAAATCTTAGCTCTTACATTAGGAGGAACAATTCGGAAATCTTCTACGATAAGAGGCGAACAAGAGATTACTTCTAATGAAAATTCACTTTGTATAGGAAAAGATATTGTCTTTGAGAGTCATTCCTATGAAATCTCAAAACTTGGTAACTCATTGAACTGCATAGCAGAGTCTGGAAACTGTAAAAATGAGATTATTAAACACAATGAACTGTCAATTTATGGTACGCAATTCCATCCAGAGATGACCAAAGACGGTCAAGTAATGATTAAGAAATTTGCAAAACTTTGATGATATTAATAATGATTAATTGAGTAATTTTGTATGGAAGATGACTCTGAACATGAACTACTCTTACCTCCAATTTCAGACAGTGACAACATTTGTCTGCCACTTTCAGTAAATGCAGTAGCAAAATACTGGAACATTGATCTTCCAATGACTGAAGCAAACAAGATTGCATCAAAATATGCTGGAATGAATGGAAGCATACTGATTGAGGGAATTAATCTTGCAGAACGACACGGACTTTCCAGTTTAATCTTACACTCAAGCATTACAGAATTAAAACAAGTAATTGACATGGGGATTCCTCCAATTGTCATCTTGCCTGGATTACATGATGTTGTTCAGCACGCATCAATCATTTCTGGTTATGACGACAAAGAAAAGACAATATTTCATTATGTTCCAGAACAAAAACCATCTGAAGAAGGCATTCAGGTTGGCGTAATTCCAGAAAAAAGATTTGAAAAACTCTGGTCTGAAGATGGTTACTTGATGGTTTTGTTAGGTCCAACTGACATCATTTCTACACTCAAATCCGATGAGAATAAGACAAAATCAAACAGGCTTTGCTTTGAATCTGAAAGACTAGCTATACAAAAACAAACACAAGAGACTATTAATTCGCTAGAAAAAGCCATACAACTCAATCCAGACAATTCAACTGCATTGTGTCTATTAGGAGGAATACTAAACGAGCAAAACAATTCTGAATGTGTCTCATTCTATGAAAAAAGTCTAGAGAAAAATGCAAACTGTTATCTGGCTTTTCGTGGTCTTGGAAATTTTTATCTAAAGAATCAGCAGTTTGACAAATCTGAGAAAAACTATACTCATGCAATTGAAATTAATGAAAATAGATTTGGTCCAATCTACAAGAATCGTGGATATGTCAGACAACAGCAAAACAAGATGGATGACGCAAAACAGGACTATCGAGATTATATCAAATTCACTCCAACGGCTAAAGACCGTGGAATGATAGAACGCGCATTAAATGAAATGTAATATTCAGATCAGAATTATATAGTTTAAACAGTTATCAAAATTATGCTTGATGCAAGATGTCCTGAATGTGAAAATGTAGCTAAAGTCAACGACGACCTTACCAAAGTCATATGTCCTCATTGTAAATTTGAAGTATCATATGAAAAATATCTGGAAATTATGAAAGACCAGGCACTTAACATGGCAGCAGATTACATTCCTGACAGACCTGGTTTTTGATTACCAAACTGATCCCTTATCTGAACAATCCATATGCGATCCACATCTAGGACATATGAGATGACAGGCCTGTACGTCGAGCATCTCTTCACTACATTTGGGGCACTCGACTTTTTCTTTCATGTATAATTTACGATAAAATTGAATTAAAGATTTTTTGCAAACTAAAATTGTCCAAACGTTAATTAGTAGTTCACAAATTTTTGAGATCGCAATGGCTAATTTCAAACTAACAGTTTCAGATATCAAAGGTAAATCCATTACCAAAGAACTCAAAGAAGGCGATGCAAATCCACTCATGGGTCTTGTAATTGGTGCTGAAACTGATGCAGCAATTGTGGGATTAGCAGGTAAATTGAAAATTACTGGCGGAAGCGACAAATCTGGTGTTCCAATGAGAGGAGACCTACATGGAATGGCAAGAAAACGTGTCTTACTATCAAAAGGAGTTGGACTACAAGATACTGAACATGGATTGAGAAAAAGAAAACTTATCCGAGGCAATACCGTTTCTGATGAAATCTTTCAAGTAAATTGCAAATATGATGGAGAAATTAAAGATGAGGCACCTCCAGCAGAGACAGAAGCTGCAGCAGAAGATGTGCCTAAGAAAGAAGCTAAGAAAGAAGCTAAGAAAGAAGCTAAGAAAGAAGCTAAGAAAGAATAATTATTATTTTACTTTGAATTAATAATAAAATCAGTCATGCATTGACTGTCGTAGGCGATGTTGACCCATTCCAATTTTTTTGTGTCCCTGTTTGATTAATTCCATTGCACATTTGATTGACTCTTCGTATGTATGCTCTGAAAGTTTTTTTTCGCACAAATTACAAATGGTGTCTGTCATATTTTGTTATACACATTATAAGAAAAAAGGGTTGCTAATTACAAATTTTTGTTGTAATTATTACAACTTTTGAAACTATACTATGAAGGAATTGTAGGATCCTTTTTTATAGTAATTTTAAAGCGATTTATTATGACAAAATTTGCTGGAAAATTAGCAGCTTTAATGTTAATTGGTGTACTAGTTACATCCGTAGCAGCAACTCCCGCATTTGCTGATTGGGATAGAACAAATTATCCTGCAATACAAGGAACAATTCCTATTGCAGATGGTCAAGACTTTGCAGAGTTGAGTAACATTTCTCTAGTTGATGCAATGTCAACAGCAGAAAATGCTGTACCTGATAGTAAGGCCATTTACGGAAAACTTTCTGTAATTAACGGTTATCTTGTGTACAAAATTGTAATGATGGATGAGAATAGAGGTCACAACAAAGTTCTAGTTGATGCTGGAACAGGAGAACAACTCTACGTATCTGATGTTAAATCAAAGGATTCTTACAAAAACAAACGTAATTTTGATAAAAAACACAACAAAAAAATGAAAGATTACTTCAAAGGAATGACTCCTGAACAAGTCACCGAAAAGAAAAAACAATTCAAAGAAATGGGTGATGCTTGGAAATCTATCTCACTTCAAGACCGTGCAGCAATGATAATCCATTTCATGCAAGTAAAGATGCAATGGGATACAATGTCTGATGAGGAAAAAGATCTAAAGAAGCAAGAGATGAAACAACAATGGCAAGAATTTTTACCATTATCTCCTGAAGAAAAGAAACAAAAACTTGAAGATTATGTAAAATCTTTGAAAAACTAATCTGAATACTGTTTTATCTTTACAAGCGCATTTTTAATTGGTTCCAAATCTCTTACTGCCTCTTGTAAATCTCCCAATAATTGCATAAAGTATTCTTTTCCTGTATCTTGTGCCTTCTCAATGTCTGCTTTTCGACACTCTAGTGCCTTTTCTAAAATATCCAAGTCCTGCTCTAATGACTGCGCAGGTAGTGAATCTTGTAACATTTGTTCAACTCTCTCCTTTGTCTCGTCAATCATTGGAATTCTTTTCTGAGCCTGTGATTGTAAAACTGGTGCAAACATAGCAGCTGCCTCTTTTAGTTCTGGACTTGCATGAATGGTCTGTAATCGTTTTTTATAATGAACCAGCGATTTCAAAACGATCTCGTATCCACCTTCATCTTTTAGGAATATTCCTCCCATCCAAACTGGCATAATTTTTATTTTTTATCTACTTTTTTAGTCTTATTTCATGAGATTGGTTTTTTAATTCAAAAAATTGGTATTAAATCATGCTTACTGCTTTACTTGAGAAAGTTTCTAATCATCTTTGCATAAAATCAAATTTACAGTTATCTATAATTTCAATTCTAGCAGTAACTGGACCCCTTGTAATTCTTGCAGCAGGAATATGGGATGCCATAAATCATATCCAAAACTCACCTGAATTTTTCTGGTCAGATCCACACATTGTAGTATATGCTGGAGTTGCAATGGTTGCAGTTGCATCTTTATTTTCGATTAATTTATTGATAAAAAATTCCATTCATGGAATTCTAAAACGAGGATTACAACTAATCATAATTGGTTCCATAATTCAAATTGTCTCTGGTTTTGGTGATTCCATATTTCATGATATGTTTGGAATTGATGGTTTGTTATCTTTAACACATCAACCACTTGAAATTGGAATTGTTTTGTCTGCATTAGGCGGATTTTTTATAATAAAATCTAGTCAAAACTCTAATCTTAAGACATTTTTGCCGTTTGCAATTGTAACTTTTCTACTCATGACCTCATGGCTTGGATTTAATCTTGCATTATACTTTGGTCATTACATTCAGTGTATGCCAATTCATTTGCTATTTTCATCAGGTTGCTCTATTCTGTAATTTTTTAACTTCATAAAAGATGTGAATAATAATAATAATCCTCCTACAAACATAATTCCAGCTGGAATCATAATTTTATTGGCATCAGTACTTCCAATTTCAATCTCATAATCCATTTTTTCTTGAGAAAGACTTGTTAGAATAATTGTATGTATGCCTGATTCTTTTACATCAAAGTATCTAATTGACATCTTTGTTTCAGATATTCCCTTTGACACGGTATCATAATCGTCATCAACAATTCTATAAAAAACTCCTTGTCCCTCAAATTCAGGTATTGTAATTTTATAATATCCAATATCTTCTGCATCAAAATACAAAGATAATTCATCAGATTCTGTCTGTTTTAATGTCATGAATTGTTCTGTTTTATCTGACTCTGAAAAGATGATTCCTGTACCTGAAGCTCCAATTATTACAAGTAAAATGCTAATTTTGAATAGTGAAAGATGCATACAATCTTCACTCAATTTTTTTTCAATAAATAATTTGTTAAAATTTTGAAAGGGAATATTTTCTGCATGCTTTTATTCTTCAATCACGTAAAGTTTGGCATGATATACGAAGGTAAATGTCCTTTTTTCAAAGTAATTGACGAGTTCATTTCACGATATATTCCAGATGACGAAAAAAAAGATGAAAAGTGATTAGGCTTAAACATTCTGAGAAGCCAACATCCTCCGTTGTGGCTTTTCTCAACTTCATATTTATCAAACATGTAAGAAAATCATAGATCATTTTTATCTATTACAGATGCGTATTAGAGACCATGATGTGGGAAAATGTCACTCCATTCCAGGTAGACAAGCTTTGGTCGCAAGTAGTCCATTATTACATAAACAAGAAGAAAATGTCAAAAGAAGAGGCAAACAAAATTGCTGCGGCCATAGTAAAAAAAGAGATTGAAAAAAACACCTGCCAAAACATCACATGCAGACACTTGAAATCAAAGCACATTGCACATCTGAAACAGTGTCTAGTAGACACTTGCCCATGCTCTAAATTTGTGAAAAAAGAAAAATCAGACTAAGTTTTTAGAATTATTTTACTACGAGTACTGGAATTTTACTCTTATCTAGAACATATTTTGAAACACTTGCTAACAGGGTTCCTTTAACAGAACCTCTTCCTCTAGAACCCATGATTATCATACCTGATGATATCAGTCGTTCTTTTGTAAAAACAACTCTAAATATTTACGAGCAAAAAATTAATTATATTTTTCCTGTAGTCTATCCCACTCATCATTTGCCCATGAAAGTTGTGCAAGTTTTCCTGGTTTTACGCCTGAAACATAATTCCAATACTTTGATTTTTTTACAAACTGCTGTTTCTCCCACTGTACGTTTCTCCCCGCATTTGGTGCATCATTTACATTTGCTAAAATGTCGGCAATTTTGACAAGTTTTGCTTTTGCACTGGAATCTTTAAGATCTTTCTGATATTTTATTTCTCTTTGTTTTTTTGGTAAACGATTATCTTTGGTAACTGATACTACAATCTCTGCAACATTTTTCCCAAATCTGTCTTTTATGGAATCATAGTCCGTATCAGTATCTTCTATTGTATCGTGTAGCCATGCAGCACAAATTATCTCCTCATCTGTAACCTTCATTTTTTTCAAGTTTCGTACCACGTCTTTTAGATGTGAAAATGTTGTTGTCTTGCCATTTTTTCGTAACTGGCCCAAATGTTTCCTTTTAGCAAAATTTCTAGCCTGTGTGATATCTGACACATATCTATTATACAAAAATGAGTTAAAAAATCATCTATATTGTATTGTTCAAAATAATATTCATGGGCAATATGCTAAAGGCGCTATCCATGATACTAGTTTCTGTAATTGGTATTGGAATTGTTGCACTTGCCATTTATGTTGAGCCACCTGAAACTTCGATTAACTGTGATGATCAAATTTGCACTACTGGAACAATTGCCCAAGTAGTGGACGGCGATACTGTAAAATTCCTCTCAGATGATGGTGAAGAGATTAGAATTAGACTTGCACTTGTTAATGCAGCAGAGCGTACAGAACCTAGTGGCGAAGAGGCAAAGGTCTTTGCAGAATCACAATGTTCTGCTGGAAGTGAATCGGTATTCATCCTAGACAGAGGACAAAAGCCATCATTTGACAGACAAATCGGCCTCGTATTTTGTAGCGAAACGTCCCTAAACGAACTGCTTTTGGAAAATGATCATGCTGAACTTGATCCTCGATTCTGTGGAAGAAGCGAGTTTGGTGGTATGGATTGGGCTGTAAAGTATGGCTGTGGATAACTAGCCCAAAAATTCCTTGAAGGAACTTGGAAAAATTATGTCATGATATGCATGTGGTACCATCTTTCTATTCATTATTAGCAGTTCATGTGCTGCAGAATCTAGGACATATGTGTCAGCCCAGTCGCCATAATCCCTAATTGATCTTCCAAAGCCCTGCAACAATTTCATAATTGCCTGTGCCTTGTACCACAATGGATATTTTTCCATCTTTATCTTTGTTCTAGTCTCGGACAGCATTGGATATGGTGCCTTTGCAACAATTTGAAATCTTGACAAGTCTTCTTTTAGATCAACACCTTCCCACAATGACGATGAAAGCAAAACTCCATTCTCACTCTCTGCATGTTCTTGTACAACTTGATCTTGTGTTTTTCCGTTTGCGTTAAAGCTATGACAAATTCTAATTCTTTTTTTGTTTTCTTGAGAAAGATTTTCTAAAATTTCAAAACATCTTGACTTGGATGACGTCAAGACCAATCCTTTCTTATCAGAATACTTTGTCATTATCTCATCAATTTTTTTAATTACTAGTAATTCATCATCTCGTGTTGATTTGTAATTTAGTCTTTTAACATTTGCAAACTCTACTTTTCTATTTTCTATTGGAAATGGTGAGACTTCCGTATCCACAATCTCTACCGTACCTGGGTCAAATCCTGTATTTTCACAAAAACTTTCTTTATCGATTGTGGCAGACATGAAAATTTGAACTGGATGTTCAAAAAATGTACTAACATATTTTGAAATATCTAGTGGTTTTACAGAAAGTGATCTAAATTTTCCACCCTCATCAAAATATGGTTTATTTAAGATGAAATTTTGCTTATTTGAATAAATTTCAGAACGTGCTTCGGCATATTTTTTATATTTATTTTCTAAAGTTTGAACCACTTCATAATCTGGATTTTGAGCAAAAGCGCTACTATCCTCCAAATTACTAATCTGTCTTGCATAAGATTCAGACAATCCATCAGATAATTTCATTACATCATCGATATCTTCTAAATCATAATTTTCTACATCAATCTTACATTCATTCAAATTTCTCTCGTAAATATCGATTCCAACAAACTGAATTATTTGATCTTCAATTCTATGTGCTTCATCAAATATTGCAACTTTCTTGTTTAGATATTGAGCATATTTTTCTTTTTGATACTTCATCATTTGAAAGTAAGAAGCATAATTCCATATTGAATGTGAAGAAATCAAACTTTGATATTTTTGTAAATAGTATAAACAGTCATCCGATTTTATTTTTCCTTCTGCAATGTCGGTAAGTTTTGGTTTGTATTTACATTCTTTTTTTGTTTTTTTATCAAAACATGTACCCATATCACAGGTCCATTTGTTTTGTACAGCAAAGTCCCTCTCTGTCAATTCTATTCCATGTTTCTCCATCATTCTATGACATGCAAAATTTGGCATTCCTTTGTTTGGCTTTAACCATGGCATATCTTTGGTATATTGATCTTGCAAATGCTTTGATGCTGTTACGACAAATGAACTTCCAAAATATCCTGCAACACTTGCAGCAATGAGTGATTTCCCAATTCCTGTTGGAGCTGAAAGTAAGACAACTTTAACACCTGAATCGATTTTTTCTTGAATCTCTTTTATCAATTTTTCCTGAAGTGGTCTTGGGGCAAATTCTTTTGGAAAAGATTTGAGAATTGTACTTTGTGAAGACATACTATAAAAAAAATTTCTAAATTACTAAAGTTAAATCTATTTCAGCTATCTTGATTAACCATTTGTGAATAATACTGACTGTGATTACCGATACTTCAATCCTAAAATCATTAAATGTCTATATTTCGAGGAGAATTCAAGAAATACCTCTAGAGATCAAAGAAACATTCCTAGAAACAAAAAAAGTTTGGAAGTGTGAAAATGAACTTGATTTTCTTTATGGATACTATATAGGAAAAATTGAGGAGGCTACATTACATTATTTGTTAAAAGCCACTAGAGCATCAGCTGGTGGTTATGTAGATACATTTGAGATTAGAGGAATAATTGAAGAACATCGAGATTCATTACATAATGCAATAAAGAAGGCATTAAATTGATTATTCCGTTCAAGTCAAATTTAAAAAAGAATTTTTAGTCTTTTTGAATGTGCTTTAATCATATTTGCCACTGCCCAACCTTTTCTTTACTTTTTGTGGTTTTGAATGTGCTTTAATCATATGTCTTGTTGTTCTTTCAGAATCAGAAAATTTCATATGACATATTTTACACACTAAATCTGTCGTAGTTTTAGATTTTTTTTTGAATAAATCCAATTAATGAAGATAGAATTGAAGTGTATATAATGTTTGGAAGTATGATATCAGTTTATTTTTTTTGAACCAACCGATTATACTAAATTATCATAAATTCCTAGATTAATTATTGTCTGAAATAGAAAAGATTCAACTTGCAAAAGATTTGTCAATTTGTAGAATTTTAAATGGAATGTGGCAGGTAGCTGGTGGACACGGTCAGATTGATCATGATTCAGCTATATCACAAATGTTACAATATAATGAAAATGGATTCAATACTTGGGACATGGCCGACATCTATGGACCAGCTGAATCATTTTATGGTGATTTTAGAAATGAACTAGAAAAAAAGAAAGGAAAAGATGAACTAGAAAAAATTCAAGGCTTTACAAAATTTGTTCCTAATCCTGGACCAATGACCAGATCTATTGTAGAACATTACATAGATCAATCAATGAAAAAGATGAATGTAGATGTAATTGATGTAATTCAATTTCATTGGTGGGACTATAATGATGCAAGTTACATTGATGCATTACACCAACTAACAAAACTTCGTGATGATGGTAAAATATCTCATCTTGCATTAACCAATTTTGATACAGAACGAATACAAATAATGACTGACAATGGAATAAAATTAGTCTCAAATCAGGTTCAATATTCAATAATTGATCAACGTCCTGATGTAACGATGGCATCATTTTGTAAAAAGCACAATATGAAGCTATTAGCATATGGAACCTTACTTGGTGGATTGCTTACTGAGAAATATTTAGGTGCAACAGAGCCAACACGGGCAGATCTTGACACATACAGTCTTCAAAAATATATGAACGTGATTGATGCTTGGGGAGGATGGCAACTCTTCCAAGAATTACTTGTCACATTAGATGAAATTGCAAAAAAGTATGATGTACAAATTGCAAATATTGCAACACGTTTTGTATTAGATAGACCTGCAGTTGCAGGTACAATAATTGGCTCTCGACTTGGATTATCCGATCACATTACACAAAATACCAAAACCTTTTCTCTAAAACTACAAAACGATGACTATGAGAAGATAAAATTAGTCACATCAAAAGCAAATGATCTTTTTATATCAATTGGCGATTGTGGTGGAGAATACAGATAAGCATTCATTTACCTGCAATTTTTTAATAAATTATGAAGTTTTGCCCAAAATGTGATGATAGGATGACTGGAGATCTATGCACTACATGTGACAAAAAGAAACTTCCTGAAAGATTAAAATTTTCAGATTATTCAAATCAAAAACTTAACAGTTGTACTAAAGGGTGTACTGCCAAAATTTACTTTGATGAAGATTTCAAAACAGAGGAGGGGAAATTTATTCCAATTGACAAAAACACTGGTCGTCCTCACAAATGTAAAAGAATTCCAGTACGTAAAAAATTAAAGTAGAAATGCTTATCTAAAATTGATATAATAAATCGTAATGGGATTAACAGAAGCAGATGCAAAAGCACTAGTAAGTGAAGGAATTCTCTCAGCAGATTATGATGAGCATAAAGAGGCTATCGAGTTTTACGACAAGGCTCTAAAAATTGTAGAGACTTCGGAAATTTATCTAAACAAAGGAATCTCTCTTGTGGAACTTGAAAAATACGAAGATGCAGTGGCATCATACGATAAGGCAGGATCTATAGATGCTAATGATTCTCTTATTTGGTACAATCGTGGTGTTGCACTAACCCAGATGGAACGATATGATGATGCAATACTTAGTTATGAAAAAGCAATTGAAACATCACCTGGGTATGCAGATGCATGGTACAACAAAGGTGAATTGCTAAAGCATACAGGACTAGAAGACGAAGCAAGTGTATGTTTTGATAAAGTCAAAGAGTTAGAAGGAGAG
>Ga0209501_10002904_pt1 | contig 17629 bp, 17 predicted proteins | sample ArcticOcean_MG_C_4_FD_187434 | JGI IMG/M metagenome (GOLD analysis project Ga0209501, IMG submission 187434) | Marine microbial communities from western Arctic Ocean - ArcticOcean_MG_CB4_134 (SPAdes) (version 2) | ecosystem: Environmental > Aquatic > Marine > Oceanic | place: Arctic Ocean...
GGTCGAGTACAGCTTCAAGTACGCCGTCGCGTGGACGGGCGACACGATGTGGGAGATCATTGAACCCATCGATGGGCCATCGATCTACAAGGAATTCCTTAATGACCACGGCGAGGGAATCCACCACATCCTCGTGCAGCATGAAGGGCTGGACTTCGACACCGCCCTTGAGCAGTTTGGTAAACGGGGCTGCCTCCCGGCCATGGAGGGCCGAATAGGAGATGTCCGCTTTGCCTACATTGAGTCTGAAGGGCCACTCAAGACCACGCTAGAGATTGTGGATCGTCCACCAGGTGCGGCACCCGTGACGCCGGACTACTGGTACCCGGCTGAACCGAACGACGGTACCTAATTAAGACAAACAACTTAAATCAGCCTCGAGGCTTAGCCGTCCAAGGGATGGTCCGCACTGATCCCTCCATCGATATCAATCATTTGTCCACTGACATAATGGCCATCGTGTCCACAAAGAAATAACGCGACATCGGCGGGTTCACCGATCCGGCTCATTGGGACGGCAGCCTTACGTCGGTCGGATGCTTCGCCCTACTCCGATGGGGCTAACCGTTCCTTAACATCGGGAAACAAAGATTGCGATCCTCCGACCGTGGGTTCGGTTCAGATGCTTAGTCGACTTCGGTCATAGTTCTGTCCGATAGTCCAGAGTCGGGACATTGGACACCCGGCCAACTGTGAGTGACTTTCAGAACGCTCGTTGGAGGATCTGCGTTCTCGACAATGGGTTCAGGATCTGAGCTGCTTCCTCAACTGTTTCGCAGCGAGTCGAACACTATGACAGAACGAGCTTGATCGCCGGCTCGCATCTTGTCGTACCCCTGATTTACCTCAGCCAGAGTTATGCGCTCAGCTACAAGTTCGTCGATCATGAGTCGCCCCTGCTGATAGAGATTGACAAAGTATGGGAAGTCCATAGCCATGTTGCTTGAGCCCATGCGAACACCGCAGAGTTTTTTGTTATTCAAAACGAAGTCCAAGCCTGGAACCTCCAAATTGACCCCTGGGGACACCACGCCGATTAAATACGCCCCACCGCCAGGTGAGGTCATTGCCAGTGCCTGTTCGGAAGTCGGCTTGATACCGATCGCCTCAAAGGCATGGTCTACTCCTCTCCCACCTGTCAAACCGAGCACCGCCTCAACGGGATCTCCATCACCTGCATGAACAACATCAGTGGCACCAAAACGTGTAGCCAGCTCAAGCTTGGAAGCTTGCAAGTCGACAGCGATTATCCGTCCAGCGCCAGCCAGTCGAGCCCCCTGTACGACATTAAGGCCGACACCGCCGCAGCCGATCACAGCGCAGGTTTCACCCGGGCGTACTCGAGCAGCATTAATGACAGTGCCCACTCCGGTCACAAGGGCACAGCCGATGAGGGCGGCCAGGTCGAGAGGCATATCTGGATCGATCACCACGGTGGCGGACCGGTGAAGGATTACCTGTTCGGCAAATCCGCTCATTCCACCAATTCCTGCAATAGCAGTGTCACCTGAACGAATCTTGGTCATTGGATCAGATCGAATCCCAGGGGCAAGTCGTCGCTCGCATAGCCAGGTCCGACCTGATGAGCAGTAGTGACAAAGATCGCAGTGCGTGTTGATGCCAGCCACTACGTGGTCTCCGATTTTGACATCTTGAACTTGGGGACCAACTTCCAGGACGATACCTGCGACCTCATGACCGAGGATCGTTGGCAGCGACAACGCTGGTAGAGATCCATCTATGACATGGAGGTCGCTGTGGCAGAGGCCTGAACCGACGACCCCAACCCGGACCTCGTCAGGAGTGGGGTCATCTATTTCTACTGTTTCGATCTCCAGTAGATCCCCAACCTGGTGAAGAACAGCTGCTTTGACTTCGGTAGGCATTTCTGATCCTTACTTAGTCAATTGTCTAAATGCTGTGTCACCACAGAAACAACTGCTGCCACCAGCCGCCGCACACATCTTCAGGCGGCTGTCATCCCACCATCGATCGGCACGATCACACCCGTGGTCCATGCAGATTCGTCTGAAGCCAGATAGAGGGCGAAGGAGGCAATCTCCTCCGCCATGCCCAGTCGCCCGATCGGGTAGCGCTGCGCAGAGCTTTCAAGGATCTCTTCGTAAGTTGCATCTGCGCCAAGAGCAGAGGTAGCTGCAAAACCACCTTTTTCCCTATAGGTCTTTTCCACCAGAGGGGTCGGGACCGTGCCCGGGCAGATGGCATTCACCCGTATCTTGGATGGCCCATATTCGACTGCCATCTGCTTGGTCAGGCCGATCACGCCTGCCTTGGCTGCTGCGTAAGAGGCGATCCCCGCTATCCCAATCAGTCCCCCGACACTTGCCTGGTTGATGATAGAACCGCCGCCGGCTTTGATCATCCCCGGGAGGCATGCGCGGCTGCAAAGCCAAACAGACGTGAGGTTGACGGCAATCACCTTTTCCCACTCAGCAAATGTGGTGCTTTGGGCATTACCTGAACCTGCGATGCCTGCGTTGGAGTAGAGAACCGTTACCGCTCCAAATGCGCTGGTGGTCTCAGCAACCATCTGTTCGACCAGTTTTTCGTCAGTGACATCCACCTCACAGGCGATTGCCCGGCCGCCCGCACCAAAGATTTCTTCGAGGGTGGTGTCGAGTCCCTGCTGATCACGGTCAGCGCATCCAACTTGTGCTCCTTCGGCTGCGAACCGAATGGCCGATGCGCGACCGATGCCAGAACCGGCTCCAGTCACGATCGCTACCTTCCCCGCAAGGCGGTCGCCCATACCCACAGAATCCTTCCATCCAGGTGATGTTTCGACCAGAGAGGTCGAACTAACACAGTCATTATAGTAGTTCCGTGTTGTCACGTTGGATACGAGCAGGCGTCTTACTCGTCATCACGATGTGGGGGCTAATATTTGTCGCAGTCCACGAACTTCTGGTAGTCCTGGATTCCATTCAGGTCGTTGTTATTCGATATTGGATATTCAGTTTCATCTTCCTACTGCTGCTGTTGTTCCAGCCGCACTTACGCCCAAAGTTCACCAGACAAGATTGGGGTCTGTACATTTTCGCTGGCATTTTGGCTGTGCCTGGAGCCCAATTTCCTATCGTCTACGGACAACGATTTCTCGCCCCGCCCTTGGTGTCGCTTATTGCCGGCCTAACTCCTGTGATGGCAATTGTGCTGGCTCGAATATTCCTGACAGAAAAACTGTCTCGCTTCCAGCTGCTGGGTTGCCTTATGGCGCTAGTTGGGTCATTAGCAATAATCTTGGCAAGCAGCAGCGATGGTACCGAGATGACCACTTCCAATCCTGCTATGGCGGCATTAGCCTTGATTTCGCCGTTGTCGTGGGCGGGCTACATGATTTTCATGCGTCGTGTTGCCACCCGCCACGGCGCACTTACTTCAACCGGCACGGTAATGGTCTTGGGAACCCTGTGGACTGCCCCCTTCTGGAAGCACGGTGTTGGCGGTATCGGCAATCTCGAAGTCCCACATCTTCTCTGGCTCCTCTACCTCGCAATAGGCGGAACTCTCTTGACGTACTGGATCTACTTTCAGGTCATAGCTGAAATCGGGGCAAACCGTGCAGCCACCTACATGTTTGCAGTACCTCTCGTAGCCCTATTCTGGTCGTGGGTAATCTTGGGCTACGTGCCTTCTGGAACCACGCTTATAGGTGGAGCGGTGGTCTTGATCGGCGTGGCAATGACCCAGAAAACAAACTCTCTCTACGAGAGTAGCTGAGCCAGCTGCTGGGTTGTAAAGGGTCCAGAAAGTGTTTGTTGTAGATCACTAAGGTGTTAAGAAGTCTGAAATAGCGCGGTGGCTAGATTCGTCCTCAAAAGTTCCAGCTGTAGCTATTACCGCTTTGTCGATACCCATTGCTGAATCGCGATTCAGATGACGTTTGATTGCCTCGAGTGCGTGACGACTGTGGCAGGCAATTGAGAGGGCTAGGTTGTGAGCGGCAGGAATGAGGTCGTCTTCTTCGACGACGTCCATTACCACGCCAATCTCTCGGGCAGTTACAGCATTGATTTCTTCGGCGCTACAAGCCAGCCGCATAGTCCACGGAAGACCGATCTTTTCGGCTGCCCGGGTAATGCCGAACCCGGGCATGAGGCCATGGTCGACCTCGCGAAAAGCAAAGCGGGCACCAACAGACGCGATCGCCATATCGCATGCCATCATGATCTCCAGGCCTCCGCCATGCGAAATACCGTGCACCGCAGCGATGACAGGAACTGCACATTCTTGAATCGAGTGAAACGCAGCAAAGACAGCCCCGACATGTTCCTCAGCGCGCTCCTTTGACTCCGTCAACGGTGGAAAGGTAGAGATGTCGCCTCCCGCCGAGAACGCCCTTCCTGCTCCCCTAAGAACCACGCAGTTGACATCGGTGTCCGAACTCAGCTGGCCCATCCGCTCCGTCAACTGGTCGACAAAGCTCCGATCCATGGCGTTGAGCTTTTCCGGCCGGTTCATCACAAGATGAGCGACTCGACCAGGGTGCTTCTCGAGCAGAAAGCGTTCTTTGGTATGTCCAGACATGAATGCTTCCCCCTCAGCCCGGTCCCAATCTCAACCCAGCGTCCAAACGTATGGTCTCTCCGTTGAGGAACGTGTTTTCCATGCAATGGACCACAAGATTGCCGAGGTCCTCAGGTCGGCCAAGACGCTTCGGGAAGACGTTCCCCGAGACGATGGAGTCGATGGTCTCCTGATCCAAGGTATCCAGCATCGGCGTATCCATAGTTCCGGGACAGATGCACAAAACCCGCACTCCATGTAGTGCCAGATCCCGTGCGAGCGGAGAAGTAAGCCCAACAACACCCGCTTTTGAAGCTCCGTAGGAGGCTTGGCCGATCTGTCCTTCGAACGCTGCAATAGATGCAAGGTTGATGATCAGTCCTCGCTCACCTTCTTCCGACGGTTCATTATTCGCCATCACTGCGACGGTATGGCGCAGTACATCGAAGAGTCCAACGAGGTTGATATCGATGTGCTTCTTGAAGTGATCAAGTGGGTGAGGGTCACCATCTCTGGAGATCACTCTCTTGCCAAAACTGATTCCGGCACAGCTCACAAGCAGGTCGAGTCGTTCGTGTACTTCGGCAGCCCCCGAAACTGCCTCTTCTACCTGTGCCGAATCGGTGACATCGCACTGGTGACAGCTAACCAGGTCACCAAACTGATCAACCAGAGCGTCGGTTCCTTCGAGGTTCTGGTCCAGTATTGCCACGCGTGCACCTCGCTCGAGTAGGTACAAAGCAACTCCTGCTCCAAGCCCTGAGGCACCCCCAGTCACTAGGCCGACTGAGCCTTCAACCTTCATCGTCCACTCCCGGATGTCGTCGATATGACTTCTTCACCAAACCTACAAAGGGCTTCACAGGTTGCTTCATGGCTGGGCCCCTTCGGGTGCCGAAATCTGAGCGCCAGATACTGAACCCCCGTCAGATCCCTCCATTGATTGACGGTATGGCGCAATTGCTCTCCGTCGCCTACCAGGAACCTTCCCGGCGACAACAGATCGAAGTTGACTTCTGAACGTGGAAGCGAATCTGCTGCCCACGGTTCAAATTGAGGGTGGTAGGCACCAACGTTGTAATAGAGCCGGTGCACTGCGACTACAGATTCGGCCCACTCTGCCGTAGCGGACTCATTGCCATTGGTAATCCAGGCCTCCCGAAACATGCCGACTGCCGCCGAGGTGCCGTGAACTTGGCAACGCTTTCGATAGTTCTCTGCGAGCCCGGCGACTACCTCTACGTGTCTCTGTGGGTCAGCCAGCCAGAGGTCACCAAACCGCGCTGCACGATCAATCCCGGCACTTCCATGGCCTCCAAGCCAGATCGGCGGCCGTGGTTCTGAATACGGACGCGGAGTGATCTGAGCTGCGATCTGGAAGAAGTCTCCATCATGGCTAAAGGGCTCTCCCAGAAAGCAGAGTTCTAGGATGTGGAGGATCTCTTCGAACTGCTGGGTCCGGGTCCCATGTTCGACTCCGTAAGCCAAGAAATCAGCGATCTGGTGCCCGGCTCCCAAGCCCAAGATGAAACGCCCACTGGATAGCCAATCCAACATCAGAGCGTCTTCGGCTATTCGCAGTGGATGGTGCAACGGGGCTGCTAGTACTGCAGTTCCGAAGCGAAGCGTCGACGTTGCCTGCAGGATGGCCGCGCCTACGACCGTGGGTGAGACGACTGCTCCGTTCCTGGCCTGGTGGAACTCGGGTAAAAAGACGGCATCAAAGCCTGCCTCTTCCGCCACCTGAGACTCGGTGAGCAGCTCGCCAAGGAAGTCGTCGAGGCTTTGACCAATTCCCTGAATCGGAAGAACCACCCCGTATTCCATAAGTGATCTTTGGCTGCCTACGTTCGAATCAGCTAGTTGAATCAGAACTCACGGAGCCGGGCGCCGGTTGGATCAACTTCCTCTCTCAAGATCCGCAACTCTTCTTCGGTCGGTCTTTCCGTAACTGGAATCTCACCGTTGGGTACCAGTACTTCAAAGCCTGTCGATTCTTGGACTTCGCTTACGGTCACACCAGGATGCAGAGAGGCGATACGCATTCTGCGACTTTCGGGGTGGAAGTCGAAGACACAGAGATTCGTAATACAGAGCTGCGGGCCTCCTGGGAGACCGAGCCTCTCCCGATGGCCGCCGCCGTCCCCCCATCCGATACCGGATCGAAAGTCGAGTTTCTCAACGAAAGTTCGGGTGTTGTGAGTTGTATTCCACAAGTAGATCTTTGGAATCATCGATCCCAGGTCGGCCATGCCACCACCTCCTGGAAGACGCACCTTCGGTGAGTCATACGGGCCAATGACCGTGTTGTTCACGTTGCCCCGAGAATCCATCTGTGCGCCACGGAAGGCGAACGTGTTGTATCTCGCCCCCGACGCATACGACCAGAAGTCATGCGGACTTGTAGACAACATAGATGCACCATCCCAAAGAGCATCCGACAGGGTGGATTCAGGGATGGCAGGCGGATTTGCATCAATGGCCACGGACGAGGCTGCCCATACCAAGTTTGGAGCATGTGTACGTCGCGCCAGAAGATAGCCGCACACCGGGATGAAAGAGACAGCCCCATTGAACGCCCGAGTGTCATCATCCATCGCCCGGCTGAAAGCCACCACCATCAGCTCATCAACTGTGCATCCATATCCCTCAACCTCAGGGGTCATAACGATGGCCTCCTAATCGAAGCGATCATCTCATCGCCACCGTTGGACTGGATGAAGTCTTCCCACGTCTCAGGTCCCACCACGCGGTCGGCGAAGAACCTTGCGAACTCCTCCGAATCGGATGCGGCAGCTGAGTACGCCTGGAAGAACTCGGTGTGGTGCCCGTACTCCGGGAAGCATGAACTCGGATAGGCCCCTACCTCAGCAAGCGAAACGCCACTCACCATGAACTGCGGGTATGTGGTCCTGTGAGGCTCTGCAATCATGTCCGCATGGTCCACATATCGCTCCACTGACACAAACGTTCTCTCCGCTGCATTAACTATTTCGTTGTCCATCCAGATCAGCTTCGGATCGACACGAACATTGCCGAACTCATCTGCCGAATGGGCATGAACGAGGGCCACGTCTACGGGGAGACGGGTGCACGCCACATAATGCTCCCCAGTGGCTTGATCAACTTCCTCTCGAATCGTCCCGGTCTGTTCGTGAAGGGGGATCAGGTCTGTGCCAAGTCCGGCCTTCGTTGGAACAAATGGAAGGTTCCATGCCTGGGCCCTGAGCCGGCAAATCAGGAGATCCTCGGAATACTCCTCGACCTCAACCGATCCGGACTGTGCCCCCATTCGGAACATGGGCGCAAGACCTAGACCTTCAAAACTGACCAGACCCGAAATGACTTTTTTGACACAACCTCCTGCTATGAGCCAATCCACAGACATGCCGCCCACAATCGCAACAACCGTCAGATCGCATTTTTCTTGGCGGACGATTTCTCTCACATATGCCATAGGGGCACTATTCATGGAGAGTCCACCGAGAGCTACCGTTGCACCGTCAGGGATGCTTTCGACCGCCTCTTCGATGCTTACCCGTTTGTCCACTCTGACGTCTTTCCTTAGGCCTAACCGAGACTGGCTTCCCTGATCGGAACCGACGTCCAACTGAGTGAACGACTCTCAGACCTGAACGGAACAGGTCCCACAAGGTTAAAGCCTGAGGATACTGATCAACCAACCGGTTGGTCAATGATTGTTCAAAAGGTGTTACGGTTGGAAATGACCTGTTTGGCACTGACCTGAGGAACCTCGAACTATGGCCGAACAACTCAACCTGTCCAGCACCGAAGCTGTTGAGTACTTCTTCGATCGCGGATGGACAGACGGCCTCCCCGTAGTCCCACCAACGCCGGATCTGGTCGAGAAGTTTCTTGGTGTCGTCGACCTGGCACCCGACGCCGTGATCGGCTCTGTCCCTGAACGGGACCGCCATCTAACCGCCGAGAAAGCAGCCATCAACAGTGTGATGGCTGGATGCAAGCCTGAATACTTCCCGCTGGTGGTAGCCGCACTCGAAGCGATCCTTGATCCTGAGTTCAATGCACATGCGGTGATGAGTTCGACCGGTGGAGCAGCGTTGTGCCTCATAGTCAGTGGCCCACTCGTGAAAGAACATGGATTCTTCCATCTCAACAACGCTCTCGGGAGCGGAAACCGAGCAAATGCTTCGATCGGACGGGCAGTTCGTCTAGTGGCCATGAACGTCTTTGGCGCACAGACCGGGGTGATGGATGCTTCGTCGATTGGACACCCGGGCAAATACTCGATGGTCTTGGCCGAAACACCACCGCCCACGGGGTGGCCAACGTTTGCTGAAGAGCTGGGCGCCCCCGCAGACTCGACTTCGGTCACGGTCATAGCAGCAGAAGGACCTCGCCAGATCGCCAACCACCTCAACCCAGACCCCAAAGGGTGGCTTCTCACGATCGCCTCGGCAATGCGTTGTCCCGCCACATTCACCGTCGGAAAGGGAGCCCAGGTCGTGGTCGTACTCGGTTACGAAGCTCGCCAATCATTAGCCCGCGACGGCTGGTCAAAAGATGAGATTCGCTCGTTCCTAGCTGAGCACAGCCGGATCTCTGCTGAAGAGCTCGAAGCTGCTGGGGTCCTTCTTGAACTGGATAGCGCCCACGACATGGTTCCGGAGGAAGATGGCCTGCTGCCCAGCGTTTCAAGCCCGGATGACATATTTCTGATTACAGCGGGAGGTGCGGGAGCGGGATGGTCCGCCTATATGCCCGCATGGGCGCCAATACGGCACTCCAGAGCCACAAGTAGGCTGGTAACCAAGTCTGGACACTCAGAAATCATCGGAGGCAAAGATGTCTAGTTGCGAGATATCGATCGTTCTGCGGCCGGATTACGAGGATGGTCCGGTAGAGAACTTTGTTCCTGCACGAAGATCAGTTCCTACAGAACCTTTCACGCTCACGATCATCGACAATGGGAAGCCCAAGGCGAAACAACTCCTCCGCGAATTGGCCTCTCTTCTGGAGGACCGGTTTCCAGTAGCCAATGTTGAACTTGTTTCAAAACCATCAGCAGGTAAACCACTTGAAGCCGATGTCGCTCAGTCAGTTGCGGCCCGGTCAAGAATGATCATCACCGGTCTGGGTGATTGAGGTGCGTGCACCGCGTGCAGTTTGCACGATGCGATCCAAATGGAGCGTCTTGGGGTTCCGGTCTCGCTCCTTATCACCGAACCATTCCAAGAGATAGTCAACTCTGTATGCCCGACCCTGGGAGCAGAAAGTTATCCCACGGCTGTACTCCCCCACCCCGTCTCTGCCCTAGGGCAGCCGGAACTCGCGGTCTTGGCAAAATCTGTCGTTGACCTTGTATCAAGCCAGCTGGTGGGTAGCTAAGAAGTCCCTCGAGGTCAACCGAAGTTTTCTTCGTGCGCCCAGATTTTTGAGCTATCGACCGTTTCGAAGTCTGGCGATCCAAGAAGAGCAAGCGTTCGGTCGATCTCGTCGGAGAAAACCTCAAGCATTCTTTCGACACCTTCTTGGCCTCCGACCGCTAATCCCCAAAACCATGGACGACCAACGAAAACGGCGTTTGCTCCCAGTGCTTTGGCCTTGACCACATCGCTTCCACGCCTAATGCCGCCATCCATAAACACCTCGGCGCGACCTCCGACTGCGTCCACAACGTGAGTCAGGGCGTCGATCGACGCTGGGCAGCTATCAAGTTGTCGACCGCCGTGGTTGGAGACGATGATTCCATCCGCTCCCCGCTGTAAGGCCTCTTTCGCGTCTTCGGCAGTCAGGATTCCCTTAACAATAAGAGGACCTTTCCAGATCCCACGCAGCCAAACGAGTTCGTCCCAGGTTGCAGCAGAGTTGCTGAGTTCTCGATCCACATAGGAGGCGATGCTTTCTTTCCCTCTGGGATCTATAGACCTGACAAGGGATCCGAATGTCAGCTCCGGACCCTTTGCCAAGTGTGCGAGCCACCGGGGCCTTCGTAGTACATCTAGGACGCTTCCGGGTCGAATACGCGGTGGGATGGCCATGCCATTCCGGACATCTCGGACCCGCTTACCCACAACGGGAACGTCAACTGTAAGAACTAGCGCTTCGTAGCGAGATTCTTCAGCCCGCTTGACCAATTCGCTAATGACCTCACGACTCTTCCAGAGGTACACCTGAAACCACAACCGGCCAGTCGTCACAGCCGATATCTCTTCCAACGAATAACTCGAAGCTGTCGAAACAACAAAGACGGTCCCAGCACTTTCCGCTGCCCTAGCTGCTGCGAGTTCACCATCCCTGTGAACCAAGCTTGCGAGGCCAGCCGGAGAAAGCATCACAGGGATTTGAAGCGGTTGCCCGAAGACATCTGTCGTGACCGACCGATCAGAGACATCCTTCAAAAAGCGTGGAGCCCACTCGATCTGACGGAAAGCAGAAAGATTTTTCTGCACTGTGATTTCACAGTCTGAGCCGCCGGCGACAAAATCGGAAACGATGCGAGGCAACTTTCGATTGGCGGATTGCTCGAAATCATCAACCGATGCGAGTGCTTTCAACCCTCGTGGCCGCAGGTCCAACATCCTGGCAAGAACACCTAGCTTCATAACGCATCACCTCGGATAGTCGCATCAACCGCTGCAAGGAGTCTGGTGACATTTTCGACAAGTGGCACATCGATGCCATGCTCATGGGCCCTAGATACGACGTCCGCAAACACTGCATCTACCTCAAGCGGACGCTGCCGGTCGATTGCCTGCAGTATCGAAACTCGAACGTTGGTCGCGCCCGACTCTGCCATTTCTTTGCCAATCCCTTCTAGGCGTCTCATCGCTTCGTCATCAGATAGAGACAACAGGCTGGCCACCCCGAGGGGCCCCGGGAGATCAACTAGCTCTGCACCATCTACGACCGCCACCGATGCTGCTTCTCGGACAAGTTCAAGAAATACCGCACGACTGTCTGGCTGGAGAAAGACCCTGTGGTAGTCCTGACGGGTGAGGCCAACAACCCCCATAGCCGCAACAGCAAGAACAGCTTTCGACCACTGAACAGATCTGATGTCCGACGCGACCACGACTTCCAGTCCCGTCGAAAGAGTCTCACCTATCTTCTCTGCGGAGCTTTCATTACTGGCTGGCAAGTCACCGAGATAAGTAGCTCCACCAAAGGTGTGCCATATTTCCCCAGGGTTCGACATTGTCGCACCGACCATGGAAGCCGCGCCGACCGCACTGCCTCCATAGCGCTTCGCTAGCTCCGCTGCCTGGCCGACTCCGTTCTGCAAGGAAAATGCGAATGCCGGGTGTCCGGGCCAATTGTCGAGAAGTTCGTGAGTGTCAAAAGACTTAGAGGCAAGAACCAAGAGATCCACATCACCGACAAGGCCTGGATCCGATACAGCACGAATGGGCACTGACATCTGCGAGGCGCCAGCGGAGAAGACCTGCAGTCCGTTGTCCTGTATCGCCTTCACATGTGCTTCGCGAGCTACCAAAGTGACGTCGAGTCCGGCACGAGCCATCCAAGCTCCATAAAGCGAACCAAGCGCACCTGCACCCAGGATAGCTACTGAGTTGATTGGGAAGCCCACTCGATTGTCTCTCCGTCTATACCGGTCAACTGATGCTTCTGGACTCTTCCAGTAGGTGTTTTCGGGAGTTCATTCTGAACCCTCATGTAGCGGGGAACAGCAAAGCTTGGAAGTTTCCTTGCTGCAAATTGCCAAAGTTCTTGGAGGTTTAGACGGTCACCAACTACTACTGCCATTACCTCTTCTTCCCCTAGATTTGAGGGCACTCCAAAGACTGCCGCCTCAAGTACATCTTCGTGCTCTGTGAGCACTCTCTCCACTTCCCACGCCGAGACATTCTCTCCCCGGCGTCGAATAGAGTCCGTAAGTCGGCCGGCGAAGTTTAGGTAGCCATCTTCGTCAAGAAATCCGGCATCACCAGTCCGAAACCAAAGATCCCGCCATGCCTCGATTGTTGCCTCAGGCATGCCGTGGTATCCATCAAAGAAGATCCCTGGCTCACGGTTACGAACAGCGATTTCACCCACTTCGATCGGTGAGCACTGGTTACCTTCAAGATCATGGATCTCCAGTTCGACATCGGCGACCGGACGACCGCAGGTGCCCAACTTTGAAGCACCTGCACGTGACATGGCGACAACGCCCTGTTCTGTCGATCCGTAAAGTTCAAATATCTTGAGACCAAATCTCTTTGCAAAGCCTTCTTGGATCTCTTTGGGCATGCCAGCCCCGTAAGCGACTCGTACCGAACTTTGCTCCTGCCCAGGAACTGTTTTCTGATTCCAAAGCATCATTGGAAGCGTCCCCAAGTAATGGATTGCCGTTACACCGTGATCCAAGCAGATCTGCCAGAACCGACTCGCGGAGAACCTTTCCCGGACCACCACTTCACTGTCGATCAGCATGGCGGCAACGACTGAAACAAACCGGGCTGCTACGTGGTGCAGTGGGAAAACGGTGAGGAGAACGTCGTTGCCGCCCAGGCCAGCGTTATCAACTATTGACCAAGCCAATCGCAAAGTCATACGGTCGCTGAGCCTGACTCCCTTTGATCGCCCTGTTGTCCCGCTCGTGTAGAGAATCAGAGATATTTCATCCGGCCCTAAAGGCTGATCACAGCGTTCCTCGATGCTCGCAGCGTGCTCAAGGCTTGAGACTTCGAATCTGCGCGGCAACCTTTCCTCCAACGAATCCAACTGTTGGATTACTGCCGGGTCATCACCAGCAATCACTATGGAGCAATTAGCACCTTGGACAGCCTCAACCAACAACTCGCCTTTGAGCTCCACACTCAGCGGCACCTCAACAAACCCGGCGCGGGCACACGCGAACCAAACCGCCACAGCCTGGTGCGTTTCTTGGACCATGGTCGCGACGCTGTCGCCTCTGCGAACCCCTAAAGCATGCAGATTGTCGGCGACTACTCGTGACCTCTCGTCTATTTCCCCGTACGTCAGACTTCCCCGATCTGATCGGATGACCACCTTGTCGGAGGATCGGGTGACTCGAGACAAAAGCAGATCTGCAACGGTAAATAACAATCGTGGATCAGTCATTGTCGATTTCGAGATTCCTTAACTCGATTTATTCAAGGCATTGACAGCAGACATGATCCTTTGTGTGGGTCCTTCCACTGGACCTCCGTCAACCTTTAAAACGGTGCCGGATACAAAGGCCGAGGCAGATGACAGCAGATACTGGCATGCCAAAGCAATGTCAGATGGTTGGCCAAGGCGACCTACGGCAGTTGTAACCCCAGCACGGTCCGCCAGGTCTTGTGAGCCCCCGAAGACAGCCGTCAAGGAGCCTTCGGTCAGAATCAAGCCTGGCGATACTGCATTGACGCGGATCTCGGGGCCCCATTCGGCTGCGAGGCTACCTACCAAGTGTTCAACACCTGCCTTGGCTGCGCCATAGCCGGCAAACATTGGGGTTGGGTGAAAAGAAGCCACAGCACCGACGATCACCAATGAACCGACCTCGGATTCAGCTAGCAGGTCCCGAGTCGCCTGTGCGCAATAAAATGAGGCCGACAGGTTGAGTTCAAGCATCTTGGCCCATTGAGCTGGCTCAGTTTCTGCAGCTGCACCAAAGGATGCCCCCCCGACATTGGCCACTAGGCCATCCAACTTCCCGTGGGTTCGCGCTATCTCTGCCACAGCGTCCCGCACCTCTTCCGGACTGCGGACATCGCAGTAGACAGCCGATACCTCTGGCGAGTCACCTAGATCAGATAACTGATCATTGAGCCGCTCCTTGTCGCGGGAGTGGAAAACGACACGAGCACCCTGTTCCAGAAGGTGCCTGCCTACACCCAGCCCTATACCCCGGGACGAACCAGTGACCCATATGGTCCGGTTCTTCACGCTGAACGGGCCCAAGGAATCCATTACGACCTCTGGCGGTCGGAAGATTTGTTCAACTCCGCCTCCAGAGCCGCCCGATCGCGCCGACCTGGGTGGCCATAATACCAATCAGGTTTGATTGCGTCCCACCGCGGTTCCGAATCGATCGCAGCAAGCACCCTCTTCGACACTCTCCAAGATCCGTCTATGCGTTCCAGCTCGTCGATGTGTCGAGCCCACAGGTGCCAAACCTCATCGGTTCCAGCCATCCGGTGGAAGGCATAGATCCAGGTGCACGCTGTGCCCGCGTCCCCGGATACCTCAGCCCGATGGTTGGTGATGTGGTGGCTGGTCTGCTCATATTGAAGAAGGATCTTCCCGAGCACCCTTTCAATGGACTCGCGCCCTTGGTAGACCCGACCCGTCATAAAGTCGCCGGTCACATCCTCACTGAATATCTGCACAGCACGTTTGGGATCCAGCGCATCGACCGCATCGAAGTACTCGACCATCAGACGCCAAATCTCTCGCTCATCTAGAAGCAACTGCACGCTGTCTGAGAGAATCTCGTTATTGATCATCATTTCCTTTGCTATCTACTTCCAAATCGAAGCTGCATCCACTAGATACCTGAGTACTCAAACCTATTAGGACCTTACGGCTGTGATACCTATCGAACAGATGCAAATGCTTGAGGGATACAGGTTTCCACCTGGGTCCTACCAGATTGAGCACTGGGAGAACTATCTCCTGACTGAGGCGACTGCTGGGGAGCACTCCTCATCCAACTACGCCCATCCAAGTTTCCTCTTCCATGCCCCCCTCGCCGCTGTCGGACTCACCTACCAGGAAATCTTTGACCTGTGTCAGGCAGAATCTGCTGATGCGGTTCGTGCCGGCGAGTACGACTGGGAGATCCTCAGGCCCTTGGAAGAAGGTATCGAATACCAAGCTCAGGGCCAGATACTCTCCGTTGATCGCAAAGTGGGTAGCCAAGCCGGCACATTTGATGCCGTCGTGTTCATAATCGAACTGTCTGACATGGAGGGTGTCGCGGCTCGCGTGACCAACACGTGGCTGTTCCTCAGGAGCGGGTCAAATGCCAGAGGACAGTCAAGTTGACCGTCACCGTAGGAGACCACATACCCACTTGGCCCCATGGGCCAGTCGCTGCCGAACGGATGGCTCTTATGGCTGCGATCCTCCGTGATCCCAATCCAATTCACTTCGATCCTGCGACTAGGGACGACGGCGAACCAAACCTGCGGATCAACCAAGGGCCCCTTAACGTCGGGTATATCGCCAACATGTTGACCAATTGGGCCGGCCCAGGTTCAATCAAACGTTTGAGAGTCAGATTCATAGCCAACGTCTTCGAGGGCGACCACGTCGAGGCTTCGGGCGTGGTGACTGCAGTGACTGCCGATAGTGGCGAGCACTTTGCCGAATGCGACGTTCGGCTGATTCGGTCTGACGGGGACCTGCTCCTAACTGGAACTGCGGTGGTGAGAACCTCTTAAGCAGCAGGCGGTCGTGCGCCAGTAGGTGCTGACAGGATGAGCCGACTCGGCCGATCTGCATCGTGGTGGATGGTCTGGGTGGCCGTCACCGCGTCGTCGATTGAGGGAAGGTTGGGCCCCGCAACAACGTTGAGGTTCCTATCGAATCTAGGGAAATTCGCAGAGGCGACTTCAAGCCGAATCTGATGGCCCGGTAGGAATGTGTGACCCAGGTCCCACAGGTCGATTTCAACCTCTCGGATGGCGCCCGGCTCGTTTACCTGGCCCGGGAAGGCCTTGCTTAGGCGCACGATTCCATCAGCAAGATTCGCAGCCATCCCGCCGGGTTCGATATCCACCAACTTCGCGGTGAAGTCAGTGTCCTGAGCACTTGTGCTCACCCATAGCAGACACTTGACAGGTCCGCTCACTACAACGGGACCAGTCAACACCGGGCTGGTGTAACAAGCCACATCAGACCGTTGCTCGACCGCCGTCTGGTCCTGGATGCCAGCAGACTGGATAGTCGGCATCAGGAGCTTCCCACCCACAGTTGGGGTCGGATCTACTGGGTCGTATTGAAACGTGTCGGCGACCTGTCGACCAGGCGCTTCAAGCACCAGCTCACCCTTATTGCGCTCAGCGTCATCGCCACCCTCTGAACTCAGATACCAGGAAGTCTCCACCCCAACAGGTGGCCATACATCTACCTCCTTCCAGGAGTTCTCGCCCATTTGCCAGTACCGGACACCGCCAACTTCAACGGTTGTCTTCTCCTCCTTGACCCACCTGTCCATCCAGTCCAGGACGAGTGGACCGGAGAGCCCCACTCCAGAAGATGCCTCAAGTCCGAACTCCCGAACTCCGTTAGCGCTAGTTGCGAACGGACTGACATAACTCACGTGCTCCCATGGGCCCACGACCATCCGGTGATTGGAGCGGCCTGGTTCAGCACCCACACTGGTGATCTGCCGGTAGAGATCGAAATGCGACTTGAGGAAATTGTCGTGCCACCCCACGATGCTGAGAATTGGTGCAGAAATTTGCGGGGCCTTCTTGAGAATGTTGATCGAGTCCCAGTACTCGTCGTATGAGGAGTGTTCGAGCCAGTCTTCATAACACGGCGATACGCCATTTAGGAGCTCCGGATGCTGGTCGATGGGGAGCCGCCTGACGACCTCAGGAGCATTAATGATCGCCTGCGAAAGATCCGACCTGATCTGAGCCCTTTCCTCATCACTGCATTCAAGACGTCCAATCGATTCGATGCCCATCATGTAGGCCCAGTAGACATTCCATCCGAGTTCGAAGCATTCAGCGGTGTAGATCCAGTTGTCATACGGGTTGGCGTTGGTGCCCAGAACAGTGCACGCCTTTACCTCCTCGAAACCTTGAGCGACAAGTTGCAGAGCGGCGAAGGCCGAATACGCAGTGCCATAGGTGCCAATCCGACCATCGCACCAAGACTGGTCCAATACCCAACGGACACAGTCCGCTCCGTCGCTTCCTTCGTTGAAGAACGGGTTCCACTCTCCCTCTGAGAGCCCGCGACCTCTGACCTGCTGAATCACGACTGCATAGCCGCGCTCGACTGCGAGCATCGGGTTAAGCATCAAGACGCTGGTGATAAATCCGGCAGAGAGACTGCCGCGAACTCGAAAGACAAGGGTGGGCCACGGACCATCGCCAGCCGGGTGGTAAACGTCGGTCACCAATTTGACCCCGTCGGCCATAGGGACAACGTG